>Ga0315289_10002807_pt1 | contig 26596 bp, 30 predicted proteins | sample YL17G11_40_MG_FD_203452 | JGI IMG/M metagenome (GOLD analysis project Ga0315289, IMG submission 203452) | Sediment microbial communities from Yellowstone Lake, YNP, Wyoming, USA - YL17G11_40 | ecosystem: Environmental > Aquatic > Freshwater > Lake > Sediment | place: USA: Wyoming | collected...
ATAAGCGCGCACCCGGATGCGCTCGTCGTCCTTGTATGCGCCTTTGCCCTTCTCCGCCCAGTAGGTCTCGCGGGTCATCAGGTTCATGACCACTCCCGCCTCCACGTCCCGGAGCGATTTCGTTCCTACGGCCAAGGACACGCTGTAGAACGGTATGCCAGCGACCGAGTTGTGCGTGCCGTCGATGGGATCTATGACCAGGGTCTGGCTCTGCTTGCGGTCTATGAAGCCCGCCTCCTCGCTCAGGACGTTGTAGGGAAGGTCCTTCTCTTTGACGAAGTCCAGGATCACGTCCTCTGCCAGCTGGTCGATGCTCAACGTAGGGGTGCCGTCGGCCCCCTGGCGCAGCTCTCGCCCCCGCTCGAACTCTCTGGGCAGGGAGCGCTCCGCCTGGCGCACCTTCCTGGCCATGGTCTTCAGGTCGTTGATCATCATCAGCAGCAGTATGGGCCGGCGATTCAAAAAGCTTCTTCAGACGACGCCCACAGGCGCATCCCCAGCTGGCAAGCGCGGAAGCGAGCAATCTATTAATGCGGCGGAAGGCAATCCCAGAGGCCCGAGCATTCGTCGTCCTGCGTCAGGAGGAGAGAGCGTGGAAAAAAAGCTCATGGCCCTGGGGAAGATCGAGAAGAAGGACCTGGACCAGGTCGGCGGAAAGGCAGGCAACCTGTCCTCCATGGCCGAGGCCGGGTTCCCCGTGCCCGAGGGCTTCGTCATCCCTATTGGCACGTACAACAAGTTCCTGGAGAAGCTGGACTTGGGGGAGCACATTTCTTCCATGCTGGAGAACGTGGACTACGACGACGAGGAGAGCGTGGCCGCCGCCTCCAGGCGCATCCGGGAGGCCATTCTGACCGCAGAGGTGGAGTTCTGGGTGCGCAAGGAGTTCGGGGGGCAGTTCGAGGAAATGGGCCCGGGGACGCTGTGGGCGGTGCGCTCGTCGGCGGTGGCGGAGGATTTGCCGGAGGCATCTTTCGCCGGGCAGCAGGACACCTTCCTGAACGTGCGCACGGAGAGCGTACCAGATTTCGTCAAGCGCTGTTGGGCCTCTTACTACAATGACCGGGCCATGACCTACCGGTACAATGCGGGCATTCCCCAGACCGGGGGAGGCATAGCGGTCATAGTGCAGCGCATGGTGAACGCTCGCTCTTCGGGCATACTGTTCACCCAGGACCCCCGGAACCAGGATGACAAGCACATCATGATCGAATCCTCCTTCGGCCTGGGGGAGGCGATCGTCTCCGGCATAGTCGCCCCAGACCACTTCAAGGTGGAAAGGAAATCGGGCAAGGTCGGCCACCGAGAGATCTCCAAGAAGACCAGGGCCATCTACCTCTCCCAAGAACGCGTGGGAGCGGTGGATGTCGAGCCGGAAAGGCAAAACGCTCCCTCGCTCACCGACGTGGAAGCGCAGCAGCTGGCGGAAATGGGTTTGCGCCTAGAGCAGCTCTTCGCCTCCCCCCAGGACATCGAATGGGCCATCGAAGGGGACGATATCTATCTGCTCCAGTCCAGGCCCATCACCACCCTGGGAAAGAAGGATGAGGTGCTCTGGACCCGCGGTTACGGGGACGAGTATTGGTCCGACGTCACCTCGCCCCTCTTCTTCTCCACTCTGGGAGACTATCTCACCAGGATTGTCAATCACGAGGGAGCAGCCATCATGGGCTACAAGGACCTGGTGCACATCGAGCTCCTGCGGCTGCACAAAGGCCACGTCTACTTCAACACCGAGGTGCTGGAGAAGGTCTTCACCTACAACCCTCGATTCTCACGCACCAAGGAGCTCCTGAACTACTTCCCGGAGAAGGACCAGGAGAGGATCGCCCAGGCCAGGGCCAAGCTCCTTGCCCGCCTCTGGGCGGAGGTGCGCATCGCCCTCAAGGACACGGACGGCATGATCAACAAGACCGACAAGGCGTACAAGCGGTGGGCGGCCGGGTTCATGGTCACCTGCCAGGAGTTCGATGCAACGGACCTGGGAAAGCTCTCGGACGCCCAGCTGGAGAAGCTGCACCGGGACTTCGAGAAGGCTTTCCGCAAGCACTACGAGCTCATCCGTTACGGCATGGTGACGCATTCCATCGGGACCAACCTCGTCATCAAACGGCTGCTGACCGACTGGCTCGATGATCGCTCAGGGGAGCTGTACTCCAAGCTCATCTCCGGGCTGCCGGACAACAAGACCATCAAGACCAACATCGCCCTGGCCAAGCTGGCCGCGGCGGCCAAGAGGGAACCGCTGGTGCTGGAGTATCTGAACCAGCTCCGACCCGCCCCCTTCCTGCAAGTGGTGCGAGAGGACCATCGCTTCAAGGGCTTTCGGATGGAGCTGGACCATTTCCTGGCCGAGTACGGGGTGCGCTCCCATACCCGGGAGCTGTTCTTCCCCCGCTGGGGCGACGATCCTACGCTGGTGGTGGAGATCGTCAAGTCCCTGGCCGCCGCTTCGGACATCGACCTCGAGCGCATGGAGCGGGAGAAGATCCAGGAGCGGCTCCGCACCGAGGAAGAGGTGTTCCGGAAGCTCCGACGTTTGAAGGGGGGGATGGTCAAGAGGCCGCTGTTCAAGCTGGTGCTCAAGTATGCCCAGACATACCTGGAGTTCCGGGAGAACCAGAGGTTCTACCTGGACCACATCCTCTTCCACCAGAGAAGGCTGTTCATGGATTTCGGCCGGCGTTTCCAGGAACGCGGCTGGACCGACCTGCAGGAGGATATTTTCTTCCTTAGCCAGGAGGAGATCTTCCACGTTACCAAGGAAGGCAAGGCGGATGTGAAAGGCGAGGTGCAGCGGCGCCGCAAGGAGTTCGAACGCTGGAAGCACCGCCTCCCGCCCAAGTTCCTCAAGGGCAAGGTGGAGTTCGACGACACGCTGGTCAAGCAAGGCGATCTCCTCAAGATCGTGGGCACCTCCTCCTCCCCGGGCATCGCCAAGGCCAGGATAAGGGTGGTGAGCTCCATCGAGCATCTGTCCGAGGTGCAGGAGGACGAGATCCTGGTCACCTCGAACACCGATCCTGGCTGGACGGCGGTATTCTCCAAGATCAGCGGTCTGGTCACTGAGACCGGGGGCATCCTGTCCCACGGAGCGGTCGTTTCCCGGGAATACGGCATTCCCGCGGTCACAGCGGTCAAGAATGCGACCAAAATCTTAAAAACAGGGCAGGAGGTAACCCTCGACGGTAATGATGGAATTATCTACCTAGAGGAGATGCGAAATTGAACACGGACGTGATCCATGAGTTTGGAAGCCAAGAAGACTGGAACGAGAGCTTCTACTTCAACTTCTACGACCGCGGACAGGATATCTGCGGCTTCATGCGTATCGGGCTCAAGCCCAACAAGAAAGAGAAGAATGTTTTCTGCTACCTGATGATGCCCTCTGGCCACATCTACGGGCTGATGGGCAGCGCGCCCATGGAGAACAACGACCTGGAGGCCCTCGGCCTCAAGTTCACCATGGTGGAGGACGAGAAGGCCTGGAAGCTCTCCTTCGACGGGGAGCTGCTCGATGCCCACAAGGAGGGAGAGAAGGAGAAGGTGCACTTCGAGCTGGACTGGACCTCTCTCAACCCAGTATTCGATTATCGCGAGTCCGTCGGTTCGGAGAAGGAGAAGGCGGCCCAGGCCGTGGCCTCGGAGCACCTGGAGCAGTACGGCAAGGCCTCCGGCAGGATCACCCTGGGCAACAAGCTCTATGACCTGACCGCTCTGGGCGAGAGAGACCACTCCTGGGGCGTACGCGAGTGGGGCGCCGCGCTGAAATGGCTCTGGATGACCTCGCAGTTCGGCGAGGACTTGGCTCTGAACATCACCAAGGTGTGGATGGACGAGAGGACGGTCATCGACGCCGGCTTCATCCACGAAGACGGCAAGAACCGGCCCATCGTCCGGGTGGACCTGGTGATCGAAGAGACGGAACGAGGCTCGCCAGCATACGTCTACATGGCCGTCTACGACAAGGACGGCGAGGTGCTGGGCGTGAAGGCGAAAGTGGAGAGATGCGCGCAGCTGGCTTTCCCAGGCAAGGATGGAAAAGTGGTGGCGAGAATGCACGAATGCCTTTCCCGCTTCACCGTCTCCGACGGGGACGACGTCGGCTTCGGCATCGTGGAGTACCTCCACCGCAGAAGGTGAGCGGCCGTCTCACGGCCGGGAAGCTCGGCCGAATGGTCTTGCTTGCTTCATCAGCGTCGAGAGGCTGAAAGCCGATGCGAACTCATCGGCAAGCTGCCTCGCCTCTTGCTTCGGCATGCCGTTCTTGACCAGGCTGAGATAGAACTGACGCGCTGAGCGATTGGCCTGTCGCTTCATGCGCAGATAAGACAAGCTGATCCTGATCACCAGCGAGGGTACTAAGGCGGCCACGATCAGCATGACCTGCCCAGCGGCCTTGTCCTCGGCCATGGATGCACCTCAGTCGTCGTCCATCTCGCGCCTGACCTTGTCCCGGATGGCCGCGCCGATCTCGTCTCCCGCCCTCCCTCCGCCCATGATGTTCTTCAGCATCCCACCGATGGAGATGTTGTTCATGTACTCCTTGGTCAATGCGAAGGCCTGGTCACTTGTCATGCCCGCGTCCTTGAGCGCCTTGTAGAACGCCGCCACGGACATGCCGAACTTCTCTCCTTCCTGAGCTCCATAGAGAACCTTGGTTATCTTGTCCAGCAGCTCCGGCACGCTCACCGTCAGCACTTCGAATATCTGTCTCAGTTGCTCCGCATCTGGCACTTTGCCACGTTCATCGTCCGTCATGCATTCACCTCGCCGCCGGGCGGTCTCTCCGCCATCGGCTCCATGACCCCTATACTCAGTGACCACCCTACTTGGACAATCCGAGCACTTGTGACCACTTCCTCACCACCTCCTCGGAGATCTCATAGGTCTTCTCCTTGCGATCCGCTTTCTCCACCACCAGCTTCTCCGCCAGCAGCTCGCCGAGCTTCTTGCGCACTATCCTTCTGGACGCGGACCCTCGGCGGGCGTGCAGCTCTTCTGTGATCTCGGATATGTTCAGGCCGGGCTTGTCCAGCAGGAGGCGCAATATCTCCTTGGAAATGGGGTTCTTGACCTGGGGCAGGATGGTCTCCACGCTCACCACCCCGTACTTCTGGTACAGGTCCATGAGGCGGAAGTAGCGCTGCACGGTGTCCTGGAACATGGAAAGCTGCTGCACCAGCTCCGAGTAGGGCTTGGCCACCTGGCGCAGGGAATCCTCGAGCTGCGCTATCCTTTGCGACAGCTCCTCGATCTTCTGCGCCTGTTCGTCCTCCGCCACGTCCTCAGCATGTCCTAGATACGATTTTAAGTTTGATGTGCATCCTTGGGGTGGCATGGGAGCGCAGGAAAAGGACATCCGGGAGCTGGAGGTTAGAGGCGTCTACACCGACGGCGAGAGGCTGTACACGCGCAACTCCGCCCCGGGAGACCGCGTCTACGGTGAAAGACTGGTCAATTGGGATGACATCGAACTGAGGGAGTGGGTGCCGCACCGTAGCAAGCTGGCCGCCTACCTGAGATTGGGAGGTGAGCGCTTCCCATTTCACGAGGGGTCGCGCGTCCTCTATCTGGGAGCGGCGAGCGGCACCACCGCCAGCCACGTGGCCGACGTGTGCTCGCAAGGAAGGGTCTACTGCGTGGAGTTCTCCCAGCGCTCCTTCCGCGAGCTGGTCCCGGTGTGCGAGGCCAGGAAGAACATGGTGCCCATCCTGGGGGACGCCACCAAGCCCACCGAGTATAAGTTCATAGTGGACCGGGCGGATATCGTCTATCAGGACGTGGCCCAGAAGAACCAGGCTTCCATCCTGATGAAGAACATGCAGGAGTTCTCCGCCCCTTCAGGCATGCTGGCGATCAAGGCCCGCAGCGAGGATGTGACCCTCGATCCCAGAAAGGTGTTCGAGCGGGCCCGGAGCGAGCTGAGCAGCCGGGGATTCAAGGTGCTTGAGGTGGTAGAGTTGGAGAGATTCGAGAAAGACCACGCGATGATGGTGGTGGAACGGACATGAAATGGGTCTACAGTATCGCTTTCCTGGACGAGCGCTTCGTGATGGTCTTCAATCCCACCCGCGGAGGATGGGAGATGCCCGGCGGACGGGTGGAGGATGGGGAGGATGACGAGAAGGCGGCCGTGCGCGAGGTCCGGGAGGAGTGCGGCTGTGTTCTCGTGCCCTATGCGCAGATGAAGCATCGGGACGGTCTCGTTTTCGTCGGCAACCTGGAGTGCCCCATCGGCAAGGCGGAGATGGATTGGGCCCTGTTCTCGCAGATGCCCAAGGAGCTGGCCTTCCCCGATGAGGAATATCAGGAACTGATGGCCTGGGCGCGAGCGGAGCGGGACAAATGGACAGATGGGCGCACGCGTTTCCGCAGCGAATTGGACTGACCGGAGCGCTCAAACCTTATATACCAGAATGGAAATGGGCAGTTTGCTTCGCCGCCATATCTGAAACGCCTTAGCTCAAGAATCCAGGATGATGATCACATGGCAAAGATGCATGCGAGAAGGAGGGGCAAGTCCGCGTCCTCCAAGCCTCGGGTGACGGAGAGCCCTGAGTGGGTTCCGGTGCCCAAGGACGAAATCGAACAGATGGTGGTCAAGCTGGCCAAGGAGGGCATGACCGCCGCCAAGATCGGCATAGTGCTCAGAGACCAATACGCCGTGCCGAGCGTCCGCTTGGCCACCGACAAGACGATGTACGAGATTCTGGAAGCGAACGGCCTGAGGCCGGCGCTCCCCGACGACCTGGTGGCGCTCATGAGGCGGGCCATCAACGTCAACGGCCACATGGCCGAGAACAAAAAGGACATGGCCACAAACCGCAACCTCCAGCTCATCGAGTCGAAGATCCGCCGCTTGGTGAAGTACTACAAGCGCAACGAGATCCTTCCCCAGGATTGGCAGTACTCCCTGAAGAACGCGGAGCTGCTCATCGAGTGAGGGCGGAATGGACGGAGAGTCGCTCCCTCAACCCCTCTTTTCCCTTTTATCCAACGCGGCGCAGGAGGTCTCCCGCCAGAGCGAGGTGGTGGTGCTATCCCACTACGACGCCGACGGGATCTCCGCTGCCGGCATCCTATGCAATGCTCTGCTGAGAGCGAACAAGCGCCTGCACCTCACCCTGGTAAAAAGCTTGGACGATGCCACCATCAAAGAGGTGGGCGAAGGGGCGAAATGCCTCATCCTGGCGGACATGGGTTCTGGCAATCTCCCCGCACTGGAAGCGCTTGGCGCCAAGGTGGTGGTGCTCGATCATCACAAGACGGTGGGCGATTCCACCAAGGTCCTGCACATCAACCCCCACCTCTTCGGCATCGAAGGCATGACCTCCGGTTGCGCCGGGGCGGTGAGCATGCTCTTCGCCCTAGCCATGGACGAGAGGAACTGGGACCTGTTACCGATCGCTTTCGCTGGAATAATCGGAGATCGACAGCATATCAGAGGGTTGAGCGGCATCAACCTCTACCTGCTCCAGAACGGCCTCCAAAGGCATTTGGTGGAGGTACGATCCGGCTCCCTGCTGCCCGAGGGCAAGTTGGCCGAGTCTCTGGCGGACTGCAACGACCCCTACATGATCGGCGTGAGCGGTGACCTGGAAGGTGCCAAAGCGTTGCTGAGAGAGGCCAAGATCCCCGAGGATTCCTCGTTGGAGCAATTGAGCGAGAATCAGAGGCGAGCGCTCTCCTCGTTGGTCGCGCTGCACCTGCTGAAGCAGGGCTGCACCACCAGTGCCCTGGAGGAGCTCATCGCCGAGCGCTACTTCTTCCCCTCCTGGAATCTCTACGGGGAAGATCTGGCACAGCTTCTGAACGCCTGCGGGCGCACGGACAAGGAAGGCATAGGCGTCGCCCTAACCCTCAGGGACGCCAAGGCCCTTTCGGCGGCGGAAGAGCTGAGGCGGCAGTACAAGGATGCCATCATCTCCGCCATGAAGGCGATCATCAAGAAGGGCGTCACCCGGATGCAGAACATCCAGTGGTTCGAGAGCACCAATACCTCGCTCTCCGGCGTTCTGGCGGGGCTGACGATGCAGTTCGTGGGGGACTGCGACAAGCCGACCATCACACTCTCGATCCATCATGACGTGATCCGGGTATCCTCCCGGGCCAGCTTCCGCATCCTGGAGAAGGGCGTGGATCTGGCCGTGGCCCTGCGGGAAGCGGCTCAATCCGTGGGAGGAGTCGGCGGCGGTCATGCGGTGGCAAGCGGAGCCACCATACCCAAGGGAAAGGAGACGGAATTCCTAGCCAAATTGGATTCCATCGTAGGCGAGCAGAAGGCCAAGAAGGCGGCCCTCAAGCCGATCTAATCCCGCCAGGTCACATCCACTTCATCGGTGCGGTATCTCTGATTGACAACGGTATCATCGATGCTCATCCTCACCCCAGCGAGATGCATGACCAGCCCCGTCCAAGCTATCATCGCCCCGTTGTCCACGCATAGCGAGCGGTCCGGAACGAACATCTTCGCTCCTCGGTCCTGGGCCATCCTGTCAACCATCTCCTGCAGGCGCTTGTTCTGCACCACGCCTCCGCCCAGGAGCACCTCGTTCTTCTCCACGTGCGCCATGGCCCTCTCCGTCACCTCGGTGAGCATGGCGAAGCAGGTCTCCTGAACGGAGTAGCATATGTCCTCGATGCTTTCTCCCTTGTCTCGGAACGCCAGGCAGGCGGTGAGTATGCCAGAGAAGGCCATGTCCATGCCTTTGACGGAGTAGGGGATGTCGAGCAACTTCTTGCCGTCCTTCGCCGCCTTCTCTATCTTCGGACCGGCGTAGTATCCCAGCCCGATCTCTCGTCCGAGCTTGTCCAGCATGTTGCCGATGCCTATGTCCAGGGTCTCGCCGAAAATGCGATAGCGGCCGTTGGCGAAAGCGATGACCTGGGTGTTTCCTCCCGACGCATAGAGAAGCACCGGGTCCCTGGCAGGCGTCTTGATGCGCCCGATCTCCAGGTGGGCGATGCAGTGGTTCACTCCTATGATAGGGGTCTTGAGCTTGAGGGACAGTGCACGAGCGGCCGTGGCCACGGTGCGCAAGCATGGCCCCAGGCCCGGGCCTTGGGAGAAGGTCACCAGCTCGATGTCCTTCAGCGAAAGGTTTGCCGCCTGGACCGCCTTGGCGATCATCGGCACCACGTGCTCGGCGTGATGGTTGGCCGCTTCCCGGGGATGGATGCCCCCGGTCTCGGGCTTGTACATCCTAATCTCGTTGGCCAGAACTTCGCCTCGCTCGTCGACGATGCCCACGCCCACGGTGTGCGCCGTGCCCTCGATGCCTAGCGCGATCATCCTGCTGGTGAGATTGGCTAGGAGTATTAAATGCCGTCGCAGCCTGCGACGGACTTGAGCTTCTGCAATATGTTGATGGCGCCCTCGACGACCTGGTCATCGACCACCAGGATGGGGGTGTACTTGCTGAGCAACTCGTAGTAGGCGGCCTCGGCCATTCCGTCGGCGGATTCCATGTCCAAGATGTTCACCTTCAATCCTGGAGGAAGGCGTTCCTTCACGTAGTCGCACTTCTCGCAGCCGGGCTTGGTGAATAGTAGTATCTCTGGCATCCCATTACCTCTTTGCCGAAACCGATTCGTGGATAAAAGGACTGCGCAACAACATAAACCTGGTTAGCGAATGAAGGGTGTGAGGATGAGGACGGAAACATCGACCACGGAACGATTCAGTGGCAGAGCGCGTTCCTATGCCAAAGGCCGACCGCAGTACCCTGGCGAGCTCTTCGAACATCTGCTCCGGGCGAAGGCGCTATGGGAGGGCGCGGTCGTCGCCGATATCGGATCGGGCACTGGCATCTTCACCAGACAGCTGCTGGAAAGAGGGATGAGGGTCTTCGGCGTGGAACCGAACCGGGACATGAGGTCGATAGCGGAGGAGGAGCTCAAGGACGAGCTAAGGTTCCACAGCGTGGCCGGGAAGGCCGAGGACATATCCCTGCCTCCTGAGACCGTTGATGCGGTCACGGCGGCGCAGGCCTTCCATTGGTTCGACCCCTTGCCGGCGATGAGAGAGTTCCGGAGGATCTCCAGACCGGGGTCATACCTCATCCTGGTGTGGAACGAACGGATGGGAAAGGAAGAGGCGTTCGACGAGGCGTACGCCCGGCTGGTGGACGATTTTGAGGAAGGAAGGGGGGACATAGAGAGCAAGAAGAAACGTCCGGAGCGGATGTTCGGGGATCTGCCGTTCGAGCATCTGACCTTCTCATTTGAAAGGAGGCTTAGGATCGAGGAGTTGTGCGACCTGGTCAGCTCGGTCTCCTATCTGCCTGCTCCCGGTGAGGCGAAGCACGAGGAGATGATGAATCACCTGACCGAGATCTTCGATGCTCACCAAATCGAGGGCGCGGTGCGAATGCACTATCGAACGCACTGCTGTCTTGGCCGCATCTGGTCGACGCTGAACGATGACGCTCAGAGGCCAGCGAAAGGCATATAGTGTCGAAAAGGTTACAGCAGAATCCACAGGGGCTCATGGTCTAGCGGTTATGACGTCTGCTTGACACGCAGAAGTTCGCCAGTTCGAATCTGGCTGAGCCCACTCATTCTCCACATCGCCTGCCGTTTCTGAGTATCAGGAGATCAGTCCACAGAGGAGATGAAGGTCGATCTCATCCATATGGCCACAGACTCTACTGCCACCACCCGTAGGTAGCGATGCATGACATCCGCGTTCCCGATGTCCCGACGACTGTGATAGTATAATATGCGACGCAGCGGGATGATTGCATCATGGTGGACGAGAAGATCCTCACAAAGCACCCTCAGGGGAAGAAGGGTGTCAACATCTCCAAGGACAAGTATGACCAGATGCGCCAGGTCATCCTTGACTGTCTTAGGTACAAGCCTCTGAACCACATGGAGCTAACCCGGTGCGTGGAATCGAAACTGGAAGGCAAGTTCGAAGGCTCGATACCCTGGTACGCAGAAGCGGTGAAGCTGGACCTGGAGGCAAGGAGGGCAATAGAAAGGGTGAGGACCAAGGACGCCCAAGTGTATCGCATCAAGAGATAGGCGCCGGTCCAGTGGAGTTGCGATCAGATTCTCCAAAGAGCAAATCAGCCCTTCTCTTCCTTGTCCTCGCTGTCCTTCTCTTCCTCTTCGTCCTCTTCCCCGTCCTCTTCGTCCTCATCATCCTCGGGTATGGTCAGGAAGTCCTCCAGCTCTCCCTCGAGCTCCACCAGAGCCTCCAATGCCTTCTTCTTCTGGCCCTTCTCCACCAACTCCCGGATGGCACTGATGCATTCCAGGACGAAGACCATCTCATCGTCGATCTCATCGAACATATCGTAGAGGCTGTGCATCTCCGAACGCTCCATGCTTGGGGATTAGAGCGAGGTATAGAAAAAAGGTGCGGTCTGGAGTTCGCCTAGCCCAATGCACGTCCAGGGACCAAGGCTTACAGCCCTGGCTCGATGACGTACTTGCAGAAGTTGAAGCCGGAACCGAACGTCTCCGCCTTGGTCACCCTTGCTGGCATGCCCATTCGCGATTCGAATATCGCTTCCAGGATGCCTTCGTTCATCAGGCAGAGGGTCTTTCCTACATCCGGCGCTTTGGAGCAGTCGTACTCGTCCTTGATGATCAGGGTGACGGGATGAAGCGCGTAGACGTTCACCTCGCCCAGCTCGTGCTGCTTGAAGAACTCCTTCACTTCGGTGATGATGCCTTCCACGTTGTTGGACTTCATCCGCTTGGAGATCTCCCGCCCTATCTGCCGGCCTATGTCCTTGAGCACCGGGTCCATGTTGAACCCGATGGCCTCCATGCCGATGACGATGGAACGGACGACCCCTTTGAGGAATGTGCTTGGCGTGCCGATGCTGCGGGAGATGGTGTTCTCCACCTGCTTCATCAGGTCCTCGCGCGGCACCACCGAGCTGCCGATCGGCCTGGAGACCAGGTAGAAGATCTTGCGCCGATTGTCGTTCGGGTCGTCCCGGTAGCCGATAAGGCCTTCCTTGACCATCTTGTCCAGGTGCACCGACAGGGTGGACTGGGCCTTGCCGGTCAAGACGGCGATCTCGCTCAGGCTCAGGTCCCTGTGTTGCAGTTCACTCAGGATCTTCTGCCTCACGGGGTTGGAGATCTGCCGTAGACCAGTCGACGTCGAATATACATCGAAAGCGTCGGTCTTCTTCTCGTTCATAGTCCCAAGCGACCCGGCAGGGTTCAAATGCATTAGGCGATATTAAACCTCGGCCCTGCCCGAATGCAATCTTTTTCTATGGCCTAGCGGGTTTATCCCCGGTGAGCGTCTGAGGATCGTCACTGGCGAAGGCGCCAAAGAATTCAGGGCGGTTTGGCTCGAGGGAGCGGAGGTCAAGATGATCGACCAGCGCCTCCTTCCCCATCGATTCGAGATCGTTTCGTTCCGTTCCGAGGAGCAGGTGGCGGAGGCTATCCGCAACATGACCGTGCGCGGCGCTCCGGCCATAGGCGTGGCGGCGGCCTACGGAATGGCTTTGGCCTCGATGAACGGAAGGGATGCGAGCGAAGCGGGCAAAGTGCTCAAGGCCTCCAGACCGACCGCCTTCGACCTCTTCTTCGCCGTGGACTTCATGCTGGAACGCATCCGAGCGGGGGAGGAGGCCGGCAAGGCCGCGGAACGCTACGCGGAGCGTATCGTGGAGAAGTGCCGTTCCATCGGAGAGCATGGTTCCAGGCTCATCAAGGACGGGAGCAAGATCATGACCCACTGCAACGCCGGTGCCCTGGCCACGGTGGAATACGGCACGGCGCTCGCACCCATCCGGGTCGCTCACCGACAGGGCAAGAGAATATTCGTCTACGTTTCAGAGACCAGGCCCCGGCTCCAAGGCATGAAGCTCACCGCCTACGAACTGAGGAACGAGGGCATACCGCACAGCATCATCGTGGACGGAGCATCCGGCCACTTCATGCGCAAGGGAGTGGATATGGTCATCGTGGGAGCGGACCGAGTGGCCTTGAACGGAGATTTCGCCAACAAGATCGGCACCTTCGAGAAAGCGGTCCTGGCCAAGGAGCTGGGCATCCCCTTCTACGTGGCCGCGCCCATTTCCACTTTCGATTTCGCCCTTGAGAGTGGCAAGGACATCGTCATAGAGGACCGGGCAGAGGAGGAGGTGACTTTCTTGGATGGCAAGCGCATCGCGCCCGATGGCAGCCACGCCATGAACCCCTCATTCGACATGACACCCCATCGATACGTGGCAGGTTTCATCACGGAGGTGGGCGTTCTCGTTCCGGATGAGATCACCAGGGTGAAGGGGGCCAGGATATGAAGATCGAATGGGAAGTGCGAAGGGACATCGTGCGCTATGGGAAGATGCTCTACGAGCGCAAGCTGACCGTTGGCACGTCAGGCAACATAAGCGCCCGGGTGAGCGACGACGCCATGGTGATCACCCCCTCGGGCGCATGCAAAGGCATGATGCGCGAGTACGATCTGGTGCGCATGGATATCTTGGCTGGGAGGGTCACTTCCGGAGGCAAGCCTTCCATGGAGACCCCGTTCCACCTGGAGATGTACCGCTGCCGGGAGGACGTGGGGGCGGTGGTCCATTGCCACCCCTTGTTCTCGACCATCCTAGCATGCGCAGGGGAGAAGCCACGCCCGGACCTGACGCCGGAGGGTCTGATGGTCCTGGGCGCGGAGGTGCCCCTGGTGCCCTATGCCACCCCAGGAACGGAGGAGCTGGCTCGGCGTCTGCGAGAGACGGCGATCAAGGGCAACGCCTTCCTCCTGGAGAACCACGGGGCCATCGCGGTCGGCCGCGACCTGGGCGAGGCATTCTACCGCATGGAGACCCTGGAGTTCCTGGCGGAGCTGCAGGTCCGAAGCGTCGGTCCAAGGAATTTGAGATCCTTGCCCAAGGAAGAAGCGGATAGGATCCTAGCAATTATGACTAAGGAGAAGTGAGGGAAATCCATGATCATCGTCACCAAATGGTTCGGGGTGTTCCTGTGCGACAAGGAGAAGGTGCGGAAGTCCACCCTCTTCGAGAAGGAACCCAAGCTCATCGCCGCCAAGTTGGCCTTGGTGCAGCGGGGCGAGATGCTGCCTGAAGAGGAGCAATTGGCGGGCAAGCGGGTGCAGGTGGCCGATCCTCGGCTTTCCAAGCTGGGGAAGCCAGTGGTGTACGACTCTTCGTACATCAAGCCCGAAGACTACGGTTTCTCCATGGAGCTGATGCAGCAGGTAATGGTGGAACTGGGCAAGGTCCGCACCCGGGAGCCAATCAGGCCGGACAGACACATCGTGCAAGCGATCCGGGCTATCGATGACCTCAACGAGAACATCAACATCATGAGCGAGCGGCTCCACGAGTGGTATGGATTGCACTTCCCGGAAATGGCCGACTACGTCAAGGATGCGGAGTACGCCCAGCTGATCGCTCGCCACGGGGAGAGAGAAGATATCCTCAAGACCATTGGCGTGCAGCTAGAGTCGGTCGGGGCGGAGCTCTTGCCCGAGGACGTTTCGGTGGTGCAGGACCTGGCATTGTCGCTGGCGGAGCTCTACGAGACCAAGGCCAAGCTGGAGGTGTACGTGCAGAAGCGCATGGAGGAGACCGCTCCCAACCTGACCGCCTTGCTCACCGCCAATTTAGGCGCGAGGCTCATTTCCCTGGCGGGAGGCCTGGGTCGATTGGCCACCCTGCCCTCGTCCACCGTGCAGCTCCTAGGGGCGGAGAAGGCCATGTTCTTGCATCTGCGCTCAGGAAAGGCTCCCCCAAAGCATGGCATCATCTTCCAGCATCCAGCGGTTCACAGGGCGCCGTACTGGCAGCGGGGGAAGGTGTCTCGCACTCTAGGCGCAAAGGCGACCATCGCGGCCCGGGTGGACTTCTACAAGGGCGAGTTCATCGGGGAGCGCCTGAAGGCGGAGATGGAGAAACGGGTGGAGGAGATCAAGCAGAAATATCCCGAGCCGCCCAAGAAGGGAGGGGGCAGGGAGCAAGCCAGTGGTGAGCGCCGTCAGGCCCACTACAAGAAGCGCACCTGAAAAAGTATTTAAACGCCCGCACTTTTCCCTCACCGATACCTATGTCTTGGAACCAAGCCGAGGTCAGGGAGCTCAAAGAAGGCCGATACGTCAACATCGACGAGGAGCCCTGCAAGATCATTTCCATTCAGACTTCAAAGCCCGGTAAACACGGCGAGGCCAAGGCCCGCATCGACGCCGTCGGGCTGTTCGACGAGAAGAAACGTAGCATCGTGCACCCCGTGACCCACAAGGTGCAGATACCCATGATCGACAAGCGCAAGGCGCAGATCCTGGCCATCAGCGGCAAAGAGGTCCAGCTGATGGACCTGGACAACTACGAGAACTTCTCATTGAGCATCCCAGATGAGTTCCAGGGCCAGCTTCACCCCGGCGAGGAGATCATGTACATGATCGCCATGGGAAGAAAGAAGATAACCAAGGTGTAGGTAGTCCGCATGGTGCTCCGCGGGATCAATTTCGCCTTCGCAACCGCCAGCTTCGAGAAGGCGGAGTTCGTAATCGTGGGCGTGCCGTTCGACCGCACCACCTCATTCCGGCCAGGTGCGCGGGCCGCTCCCAACGCCATCCGGGAAGCATCTGGCAACTTTGAACCCTATGTCTTCGAGCACGACCTACTTCTGACAGACGTCAACATTCATGACGCTGGCAACATCGAAGACTGTGGCTCATCGGAGGACATGGTCCGGGAGACCAAGCAGGTCGTAGCCTCCATCGTCAAGGCGGGCAAGTTCCCCATCGTGATGGGTGGGGAGCATGCCGTCACCATCCCAGCGGTCCAGGCCTTCCAGGATGTAGGGGTCATAACCATCGATGCTCACCTGGATTTCCGGGACGAGTACATGAACAACAAGCTCAGTCACGCCTGCGTGCTGCGCCGGAACGCGGACCACGTGGGCATAGAGAACGTTCTCGCCTTCGGGGTGCGCTCCATCTCCATGGAAGAGAAGATGGCCAAGATGCCGGAGTACATCGACGCCTACACCATCCATGAGGAGGGGGTGGAGAAGGCGTTCAAGCGGGCGCTCAACATGATCCGCCGGGAGAACATCTACTTCTCTCTGGACGTCGACGGCATCGACCCTGCCTACGCACCTGGTACGGGAACGCCAGAACCGTTCGGGCTCACCTCAATGGACGTCAAGAAGTGCATCAACATGCTCGGACCTCGCCTGGTAGGGTTCGACGTGAACGAGGTCTCTCCACCCTACGACAAAGGGAACACCGCCGCTCTTGCGGCTAGAATGATCATCGAGGTCATCTCGGTGGTGCACAATCACCGCAGCAAACAGTGAGCGATCATGGACCTGGCGCCGCTGTTCTCCGCTTTCGTTCTCATCGCTCTGACGGAGATCGGGGACAAGACCATGATTGCCGTCATCACCCTCTCCTCCAAGCACTCTCGCTCGACTGTGTTCCTGGGCGCCTTCGCGGCGCTAGTGGCACTATCCGCAGTGGGAGTGGTGGTGGGCCAGGTGCTATTCCAGTACGTCCCTCGACAGATGGTCGAAATAGGGGCGGGGGTCTTGTTCATCGTCTTCGGACTTCTCACCCTGCTCCTTCCAGACAAGAAGGAGGAGGTGAACGCCGACCACAAAGCCAGATGGGGGGGATTGGTGGCCTCCTTCACCTTGGTGGCGGTCATGGAGCTGGGGGACAAGACGCAGCTATCCATAATCGCCCTCTCGGCCCAGTATGGCGATTGGCTGCTGGTACTGCTGGGCGCGGCAGCGGGCTTCGCCCTCGTCACCCTCATTGGCGTCCTGGTCGGCTCGGAGATCGGCAAACGCGTGCCGAAGAGGTACATCAAGCTCGCCAGCGGCGCGGTATTCATGATCTTCGGATCGGTGTTCCTGATCCTGGCTCTTCTCTGATCGCCTGGCTCACTCGTCCAAAAGCTCCTTGACCAGCTTCTCGCAACGCTCCGCAATGAGCTTCGCGTCCTCTTCTGTTCTGCCCTCGGAATAGATGCGGAAGATGGGCTCCGTGCCTGAAGGACGGATGAGCGTCCACCCTTCGTCGAAATACACTTTGACGCCGTCGGTCTGGTCCACCCGCTGATCGGCGAATGCCTGGCACACCTGCTGCAGCAATCCCTCCTTCCTGGAATCGGGGCAGCGCACCTTGCGCTTGTCCAATTGGTATGTGGGGACCTTCTTGAGCAGCTCTGACAGCTCCCCTTCGATGGCCAGCACCTCGATCATCTTGACCGCTGTCATGGCCGCGTCCCGGCAATACTGGTGCTTGGGGAATATCAGTCCGCCGTTCTCCTCTCCTCCGAAGACCGCCCCCAACTCCATCATCTTTCGAGCCACGATGGGAGCGCCCACCCGGGTATAGACCACTTCTCCACCCGCCTCGCGCACCGCGTCCTCCACACAGGAGGATGTGGAGACGGGTGTGACCACTATGCCGCCCTCGTTCTCAGCTACCATGGCGGCCGCCACCACGGCCAGGCTCTTGTCCCCGTAGACATAACGCCCTTTGTCGTCGATGAAGATGGTGCGGTCCGCGTCCCCGTCGTGCGCTATTCCCAGGTCAGCGCCTGTCTCTTCCACCAAGGACTTGAGGTCCTCCAGATGGTCCTCGGTCGGCTCGGAAGGATGTCCGGGGAACGTTCCCAGAGGATTGCAGTTCAGGGTCACGGCCCGAACGCCCAGACGCTCCAACAGAGCCGGGGTGGAGACCGAACCCGCGCCGTTGGCGCAATCCAATACCACCTTTATGCCCGCCTTGGCGATCGCCTCAACATCCACCTGCTGCAGGACGGCATTCTGATAGGATGCGATCGCCCCTCCCGCCATTCTGATGTTGCCAACCCCTCTCCAGTCCTGGATGGCGAAGGCCTGGCCGAAGTAGATGCCCTCGATCACCTCCTCTTTGGCCCGGGGCATCTCCGTGCCGTCCGCATCCACCGCCTTGATGCCGTTGAACTCCGGAGGATTGTGGGAGGCGGTGATCATGACCCCGCCAGCGATGCGGTTCGTCTTCACGAAGTACTGCAGGGCCGGAGTGGGCAGCAGTCCCAGGTCGAGCACCTCCGCTCCGGCGGACATCAGGCCCGCCAGCACGGCGCTCTTCACCATGTGGGCCGAGGTCCGGGTGTCCGTCCCGACCGCCACCCGTCCTTTCATGTAGGTGCCGATGGCCTTGCCCACGTCCATCGCCAGCTCGGGCGTCATGTCCTCGTTGATGACGCCCCGCACCCCGTTCGTTCCGAAGAGCCGCTCTGCCATGTCCCTACCTTGCCTTGTGCCTCTGGGCTATGACCAGGATGTGGATGATGTCCGCAGCGTCCTTGCACTTGTCAGCCGAGTTCTCGATGCCGTGCAGGATATCGCGCATGAGGTAGATGGCCTTGGGATCGATGTCGGCGAAGAATATCTCCTTCTTGGTGGAGAAGTACATCTCGTCCAGGATGTGCTCCTGTATCTCCACCCCCCTCTCGTACTTGATGACCAGGTCCTCGTCCACTCCCAAGTTGTCGATGCTCATCTTCAGCTGCTTGGCGGCCTTCTCCAGCTCCGCGGTCATGGCGCAATACTTATTCCAGAGGGTCACCGGCACGTTCACCTTGGCCTCGATGACCAACTGCAGGTTCATGCCCGCCTCCTTGGCCCAGTCGGCGACATAGTCCATGCGGCGGATGAGGTGCATGAGGTCCTCCCGCTCCTTCGCTTCCAGGTCGCCCTTGGACAGCTCCGCCGTGATGATGTCCTCCAGGTTGTCCGCCTCCTTCTCGGAGAGCATCTCCCGCTTTATCGCGTCCAGAGCTCTCTCCTCGTCCTCCTTGCAGAGCGCCATGAGCACTCGGTTGAGCTCCGTGGTGGTGTCCGCGACCTTCTGTGCATGATCTCGGATTCCCTTCATCACTACCGATTCCCGGCGCTTTCCGAACCATTCCAGCAACGAACCAGCTTCACTCAAGTTTGACCGCCTCCGCTATGCCTTCTAGTGGCCTGGGATAGACCACCGCTGCCTTTCGATTCACCGTCAGATACACCTCTTGCCCTTGATGATATAGCTTTCCTTCCGCCGCCGGCACATCGAACTCCACTCGGTCCTCGCTTCTCGATTGAGCCACGACCCTCCAGTATGTGCCCATGTATGTGACGTACTGCACCCTCGATGGCAGTCCATCAGTGAATGGGAAAACGAACTCCGGGCGAACGGAGATGACCACCGCGTCGCCCTCTTTGTGACCGCACTCCGTCACCTCGACGGTCGAACCGTCGCGCAGCTCGATCAGCGACTTACCTTCGGCCCGGCCCCTGACCCATCCCTCCAGGAGGTTCGTCTCGCCCACGAAGTTGGCGGTGAATATGTCCTTGGGCTGGGTGTACAGCTGCTCCGGCGTTCCGGTCTCAACGACCCCACCGGCACGCATGACCATGATGCGGTCTGAGACGGACATAGCCTCCTCTTGGTCGTGGGTCACGTGCACGGTGGTCAGTCCCAAGGCCTTCACGATGCGCCTCAGCTCGTAGCGCAGGTCCGCGCGCACCCTGGCGTCCAACGCGGAAAGCGGTTCGTCCAGAAGCAGGAGCTTGGCGCCCGTGGCCAAGGCCCGGGCCAATGACGCCTTCTGCTGCTCTCCTCCGCAGAGCTCGGACGGGAACATCTCCATCTTGTCGAGCAGCTTGACCAGCTCCAGGTATCGCTTGGCCACCTGTACCTGCTCTTCTCTGGGCAGGTCCTTCACGCGCGGGCCGTAGGAGACGTTGTCCTCCACGTCGAGATGCGGGAAGAGGGCGATGTTCTGGAAGACGTAACCCACGTCCCGATCCTCGATGGGGACGCCTCGCATCTCCCTCCCTCCGATCCAGACCTCTCCTTCGGTCGGCTCCAGGATGCCGGCGATGATGCGAATGAGCGTGGTCTTGCCGCATCCCGACGGACCGAGGATGGTGACGTACTCTCCATCGGCTATGGTGAGGTCGACCTCATCCACCGCCCGCAGCTTGCCGTAGCGCATCGTCACCCTCTTAAGCTCCACCTGCGGCATTATTCCACCCTCAGCTCCTCCTCCAGTCCGCCCGGAGGCACGGGGAAGACGCTCGCTTTTTCCGCGCTCCACTTGATCTGCACCTTGTCTCCCTTGCTCAGCTTGCCCAATCGCCAGGAGGGCACCTTGGCAGCGAAGCGCCCCAACTCCCCCACGTCCAGATCGATGTGCAGATTGCGACCCTCGAAGAGAATGCGCTCTACGCGTCCTTCGAAGAAGCCTTCCCCCTCTTTGGAGATCTCGGTGTTGCCTACTTTGACGGCCACCACCACATTCTCCCCCTCGCGGCAAGAACAGGGCTGGGCCATGACCGACCTTCCATTCTCACCCCGGACCTCAGTGGCCTCGCGCTTGGCGCCCACCTTGCCCACGAAGAAGTTGGACTGCCCGACGAAATTGGCCACGAAGGGGGAGACGGGATTGTCGAAGACCTCGGCTGGGCTCCCGACCTGGATGATCTTTCCTCCGCGGATGACGGCGATGCGGTCGGCCATGACCAGGGCTTCGTCGTGGTCGTGCGTGACATGGACGGTGGTGATGCCCAGCGATTTCGCCAGCGACCTCAGCTCCTGCCTCAGGCTGATCCTCAGCCGGGCGTCAATGGCCCTCAGGGGCTCGTCCAGGAGGAGCACGTCCGCACCGGAGGCCAGGGCGCGAGCCAGCGCCGTCCTCTGCTGCATGCCCCCGCTCAGCTCCTTCGGATAGGCGTCCGGGCGATGGGTGAGCCTGACCAGGTCCAGCATCTCCGCCAATGTCCTCTTCTTCACCTCATCTGGCACATCCTGGATGTCCGGCCCGAAAAGGATATTCTTCGCCACCGTGAGTTGGGGGAACAATGCGTAGGTTTGAGAGAGCATGACCGCCCGGCGGTTCTCCGGCTCCTCCTCGTTCATGACCTTGCCGTCGAACGTTATCTTGCCCTTGTCTGGCTTAGTAAGCCCGGAGATGATACGCAACGCCGTGGTCTTGCCTGCACCAGTGGGCCCGAGGAGACAGAGATACTCGCCGTTGCGCACCTCCAGGTCCAGGCCGTCGGCCGCCTTGATATCGCCGTAGCGCTTTCCGATGCCCTCCAACTTTATGACGGGCATCTAGTCCCTCCTCCTCTTCCTGACCATGTAACGGAGCGCTAGCATGAACGCGTAGGAGATGACGATCAGCACGATGCAGGCCAATGCCGCCGAGTAATAATCATGCGCCTGGACCAGGTTGACGATGAAGTTGGGTGCGGTGTTAGCGCCTTCCACCACCGCTCTGGTCGCGCCGGTCTCCCCCAGGCTCCTGGTGAAAGCCATGATAGCCCCCGCCAGAATGGAGCTGGAGATTACGGGGTAGAGGACGCGCCTGAAAGCCTGGACCGGCTTCGCGCCAAGCGTCCGGGCCGTCTCCTCATAGACCGGGTCGACCTCCTCCACCGCCCCGGTGACGCTCCTCACCATCAGCGGATAGGTGAAGGCGATGTGCGCCAGCATGACCAGTACAATACCGACCGCGCCATTGACCGGCTGCCCGCCTACCCAGAACAAGCCCAAGGAGTAACCGAGGGCGACGGTGGGCACGATGAGCGGCACATTGACCAATATGTCCAGGGTCTCAGGGAGGCGTTTCGACCGCCCCCGGGCGATGTACAAAGCCAGCGGCACCCCCAACGCCAGGTCGATGACCGTGACCACACCAGCCACGATGAACGAGTAGAGCAGCGCCTCCCCGAACATGCCCCAGTTCATCGGCTGGCTGGGCGTGGCCGTCAGCACATAGGTGAAGATGAAGAAGGAGGGGATGAGGACGATGAAACTCAGGAACAGTATGGAGGAGAAGTCCTTGGCCTTCGGCGCCAAGCCCCTTGACAGTATCTTCTCCGGTCGTGGCCAGATCTTGCGTATCGGCAGGTGCGCCCTCTTCACTATGATCGCCATAACCGCCAGCAGGGCGAGCGCCAATACTATGAGTATGATGCTGATGAACGACAGCTCGGGAATCAGCGCAGGGTTGGTGATCGAGTTCTTCTTCACCTCGTCGATGAGCGTCGGCGCGGTGTAGAACAGCTTCTGAGCCCCGACCGTGGTCAGCGCCACCACCGTTCCTCCGGTCTCGCTCAGGCTCCTAGCGAAGCAGAGGATTATGCCGGTAACCAAGCCCGCCCGGAACAGCGGGAGGGTGATCGTCCGAGCCACTGTCAGCTTACTGGCTCCTAACGTCCGGCCAGCGGTTTCATAGGTCTCGTCGATCTGCTCCAAGATCGCCGAAAGGGAGCGCACCATGTACGGATAAGAGAAGACGATATGCAACAGTATGATGAGGAGGAATGGCGACCCGATGATGTTCAACCCCAGGGGGTTCGTCAGGTCTGCCGGGGTGATGCCCCAGAAGATGGCCGCGGAGAAGCCCAGGGCGGCCGTTGGCACCGCCAGGGGCATGTCGATGATCGTGTCCAGGAACTCCTTGCCCCGGAACTTCTTCCTGACCAGCATCCAAGCCATCGGCATTCCGACCAGGAAGTCCACCAATGTCACGATGCCAGCGATCTCGAAGGAATTGCCTATCGCCGTCCAGATCTTTTGCATCTCCGCCGGGTCGTTGAGGACCGTGCTTTGGATGTCGCCCCAGTTGGTGAAGGCATAGGAGAGCACGAAAACGGTAGGAATGATGACGAAAACGAGGAAGAAGAAGATGATGAAGGCGAGCCAGCCCTTGCGGAATCGCCTCCTACTGATCAGCTCCGTCGCTTTTTCAAGCCATCTCATCGACACACCGGATGCTTATGTCTAGGGGAAAGAGTGGCGCAATAGATAACTATTTCAGTTTCCCGCGGGCACCTACTTGGTGGCCATTATGGCATCCGCGACTTCCTCGCCCTCTCTCACCTTGAATCCGGGCCCGATGATCGAGTTGACGACCTTCGAACCTGGCCCCAAGACAACGCCCTTCATTATCAAAGAGTTCACCACCTCCGCTCCCTCTCCAATATGGACACAGGGCTCGATGCAGGCATACGGCCCTATCCTGGCCCCTTTCGTGGCCACGCTCCTCATTAAGCTGGGAGACAAGAAGGTGCAGCCAGAGTCCGGTTTCATAATGGGCGCCGGCTGCGGCTCGATCTCCAATAGTTTTCTCTGGGCGGCCAGGAGATTCTCCCTGGTGCCGCAGTCCATCCAATGCCCGGTGAACTTGTGGCCGAAGAGGCCATAGTCCAAAATGGCCGGGAACACCTCCCTTTCCAAAGACACCACGCCTTTACCGATGTAATCGAGGATCTCCGGCTCGAAGATGTAAATGCCTGCATTGATGAGGTTCGACCGCGCTTCCTCGCGCTTCGGCTTCTCCTGGAAGTCCAGCACTCTACTGGAACGGTCCAGCTCCACCACCCCGAAGGCGCTCGGGTCTTCCACCGGCCACAAAGCGATGGTGCCTATGCCCCCTTGCTCGCGATGCTGCTTGAGCATGTGCTTCAGGTTGAGAGAGGCGATGCAATCGCCGTTCATAGCGATGAAGCACTCGTCCAAATGATCGCTGACGTTCTTCAACGCGCCCCCCGTCCCCAGCGGACTGGTTTCGTTCACCAGCACCAACTTCCGGCCGCAGGGGTTGGTGGCGAAATACTCCTCCAAGGCATCGCGCATGTAGCTGACGGCCAGGATGATAGTGTCCACGACCGGAGGCAGCGAGTCCATGATGCGCACCACCAAGGGCTTTCCGGCCACCGGTACGAGCGACTTTGGAACGGAGTAAGTGAGGGGGCGCAGACGCGTGCCCAATCCACCAGCGAGTATGACCGCTTTCATGGCATCGTCAGTTATGGTTCATATCAATAAAGGGTGGATATCACAGAGGAGTTATGCTGACCACGTTGTTGCCGCGCAGGATGACCACGCCCAGACGGCGGGTCTGCTCGGCGGTGCGCTCCTCCGTCTCCTCGAGCACCATGTTCATGTACTCGTCGTAGCCGGTGAGCTTGCCCTCCAGCACCCGGTTGTCCTTGAGCAACAGGGATATCTTCTTGTTCGTCGACTTCTCCAGGAGCGCCAGTGGCATTACCATTTCAAATCACTGGTCTCGGAATATTGGCCGGGTGTTTTAAACCTTTGCCCAACCCGCTTCTCCAACGATCGATCGACAATGCACATATGCACGTTCTGGAAATAGGCCATTGCAGAAGGATCGTTCTTCCTTGGAGGCCTAGCCGCCAGCAGGCCGGTCCGCCAACTGGCTTTCCATCCAGCGCTTGATGTCCTCCTTCCGGGAGGAGGCGATGCCGAAGTATTCGGCGAAGCGCTTGGAGGTGGTCAGAAGGAACGTCTGCCCTTGCCGGTGAGCGGATACCAGTCCCGCCTCGCGCAGCGCCCGCACGTGCTCGTATACCTCCCCTCCCAATGACTTTGCCAGGTCGCTCTGGCGGAGAGGTTGGTTGTAGGCTATGTACGCCGCGGTCTTCAGCACCTCCCGGGGCAGTTCCTTCTCCGCGAACGGTAGGCCGTAAGGAGTGTACTCCTTCCTCAGCTGCATGGCGTGGCGGATGCCGATCTTGACCACTTCGATGGAGGAAGCACGCTCATCATATTCCTTTTTCAACTTTCCCAGAGCTCTTCGGATGGCGTCCGGGGTCAACTGGGTAGCGGCCTCGATCTCCGCCATGCGCAATGGCCGAGAGGATGCGAAGAGCACCGCTTCCACGGCCCGCACCGGCTCCAAATCACATCACCATGGCCCGCTGCGGCACTTCGGCCGGCTGCCTGGCTTCCTCGATGGTGGCGATGTGCCAGGGGATCTTGATCTCCATGAAGATCTGTCCGAAAGGAAGGTCCTCCTGCCAGAGCGATATCTTGCCGTTCCGGGCCAGGAAGAGGAGGGAGACGAACACCGTCACCCTATCCTCCTTTCCTCCAGAGAACAGGTCGTCAATGGCCACCGGCCCCGGTCCGCATTTCATTATAAGCGTCCAGACCATCTCCACTTCCCGCTCCAGGTCCTCGGAGTGGGACTTGGCATCGAACTTGTCCGGGTTGAGCTTCAGCTGCTCGCGAAGACGCTCTCTTTCCTCTTGCCTCTGCGCTTCGTCGCGGGCATCCTCGAAGGCGTCCAGCAACTCGATCAATGAAACCGGCCGCTGGGCCTGATGTCGAACCGCCTCGCACAGGTCCACGCTCTCCGGCACGTCGAAATTCAGGTCGCATTCTTTCTCATCGGAATAGAACTCCCCTAGTGAATCGAAGTCCCAGTCGGAGCAGAAAAGCTCGCGCTGCTCGTCGTTGGCGGCGAGCACCTCCTCGCTCTGCAGCTTGAGGATGCTCCAGGCCATGAAGACCAGTTTGCCGGCGACGATGAAGTTCACCTCGGTCTCCTGCATTCGCTTCAAATAGATGTCCGTGAAGGAGACCAGGTCTATGTCCCAGGGGTCGAAGTTCTGGTTGAGCACCAGGTCGAAGACCAATTGCAGCGAGCGGTCAAGTGGGTCCTTTGGCGCATAGTCCGAGCCCAGGCTCGCTCCCCGGGCCATGTCCAGGTAGCGGTCGAACTTCAGATGTCCATCGTCCTCTCCGATGATGGCCTGGTGGAACATGATATGGTCCAGCACGCCTTCCAGTCCCGGTCCTTCGCTCATGCCGCTCCCTCCGCCTTCTCCTCGGGCAAATGCAGCTGCTCCTGCAGGTCCTTGATGTCGCCCACGTTGGCCTTCATGATCACCTGGCTGATGCCGCCCTCGCCCTTCGTCACCCCGATCAGATGATCGGCCTTGCCCAGGGTCACTTTGCGCAAGGATATCTGCACGAACTGAGCCGTCTTGGAGCATTTCGCCACGCGATGAGCGACCATGTCCGCGTTCACCGCGTCCAGGAACATGTCGATCTCGTCGAGGAGATAGAATGGCGATGGTTGGAACTGCTGGATGGCGAAGACGAACGCCAGGGCGGCGAGCGATTTCTCTCCACCGCTCAGGGCATCCAGGCGCAGCACCTTGCCGTTGCGGGGCCTGACCTTCATCACCAGTCCACCTTCGAACGGTGATCCGGGGTTCTCCAATACCAGCTCCGCCTCCCCGCCTCCCGAGAGCTCAGCGTAAGTGCCTTTGAGGTTCTCATTGATGGCCACGAAGACCTTGCCCAGCGCCTCCTTCTTCTTGTCGTTGAGCTCGTCCATGAGCTTGATGAGGTCCTTGCGCTGCTTGTCCAGTCGCCCGGCCTCCTCCTTCAGTTCATCGTGCCTGGTGAGCTTGGAATTGTAGTCCTCGATGGAGCGCAGGTTGACCGCGCCCATGGAGTTGAGCATGGACTCGCATCTGTTGATGGTCTCCTTGATATCCTCCAACGGGGGCAGGGGATAGGTGACTGGCACATTGTAGGAGAGGATCTCCGACTCCAGCTCCTTGAGCCTTTCCTCTGCTGCCACGACCTTGATCTGCAGCCCGATGGTGAAGTCGCCCGAGGTCTCGATCTTGATCGCCACCTGATCGCGATCGGCTTCCAGCTTGGTCTTCTCCCGGAAGGCGGCGTCGCGCTTGCCGCGCAGACCGCTGACCTCATTGCCCATCGACTCCTCGATCTTCTTCAGGGCGTTGAGCTCGGTGGTGAGCCGCTTCTCCTTCTCCG
>Ga0315289_10002809_pt1 | contig 26580 bp, 21 predicted proteins | sample YL17G11_40_MG_FD_203452 | JGI IMG/M metagenome (GOLD analysis project Ga0315289, IMG submission 203452) | Sediment microbial communities from Yellowstone Lake, YNP, Wyoming, USA - YL17G11_40 | ecosystem: Environmental > Aquatic > Freshwater > Lake > Sediment | place: USA: Wyoming | collected...
CACGATCCGGATGTGAAGGCGCTGTTGCGGATGGCCGCAGTCTGGAACATCCCCATCGCGTGCAATCGAGCATCCGCTGACTTCATGATCTCGTCGCCGCTGATGGACGGAGAATACGTGCGTCTTGTTCCGGACTATGAAGGCTACAGAGGACGACGCATTCCAGGTCTGCCAGCCTCATCGAGCCTTGACGTGAAAACGCATGGTGACCGCTAGGCCACGTCGGCGCGGGGACGAAGATGCCCCGGCCAAGACCGTCTATTTTGGAACGAGGAGCGCATGGCGCAGGTGGCTGCGGGCTCACTACAGGACCGCCAGAGAGATATGGCTGGTTTACTACAAGAAGGGCGCGGGCAAGCCGCGCATCGCCTACAATGATGCCGTAGAAGAGGCGCTTTGCTTTGGCTGGATTGACAGCAACCTGAAGAGCCTGGACGCTGAGCGCTTCGCGCAGCGGTTCACACCGAGAAAACCGGGGAGCGCCTACTCACAGGCCAACAAGGAGCGTCTGAAAGGCCTGCTCGCAGCGCGAATGGTCTCCAAGGCAGTGCTGTTGGACCTGCCTGATCTTGATTTTGGCCACTTCGAGATCGCTGCGGATATCCTCAGTGCCATCAGAGCCAACAAGGCAGCGTGGCACAATTTCCAGGGCTTCTCGACGTCTTATAAGCGAATTCGGATTGCCTTCATTGAGGGAGCACGCCGCCGTCCGCAGGAATTCAAGAAGCGCCTGGCCTACTTCATCAGGATGACAGAGCAAAACCGGCAATTTGGATTTGGGGGAATAGAGAAATACTATTAACTTGGGAGCAATTGCAGAATACCCAGGAGCCTCGGCATCCAATCAGCATCCTTGCCAAAGGCGCACCAGTACGCGCCCTTCCCACCGCGGATGCCTGGCCCCAAGTCTCTCAGCCGGGCCCCGTTCCGGCCGTTTCCCGCCACCGGGTATCGCAATACGATCTGGCCGGCTTCCCACGCAACAGAGCTTAGTCCGGCAAGTTCAGCTCGCAGCTTCACCCTCATCTGGTAGAACAGATTAAGCGCCATTTCTGGGAGTGGACCAAAGCGATCATTGAATTCACTTGCCAGCGCGTCGATCTCGGCCTCATCACGGAGATCCGCAATCCGACGGTAAAGCCGCAGCCGGAGATCATTGTCGACGATGTAATCAGCGGGTATTCCGACGGCAAGTGGCAGGTCAACCGTCACCGGCATGGAAATGAGGCTTCTCAGACCGACCCAAGCCACACCCTGTTGCCGCCCGGGAATGGATTCAGAGGGCTCTGCCTCCGCCTTGCCGCGACGCAATTGACGCACGGCATCGGCTAGCAGACGCGTATACAGGTGGAATCCCACAGCCTGAATATGCCCATGCTGCTGAGTCCCCAGCAGCTCGCCCGCGCCTCGTATCTCGAGGTCACGCATTGCGATGGAGTAGCCCGACCCAAGCTCGGTGTTCTCCGCGATGACATCCAGCCGCTGTTGCGCATCCGGCGTCGGCATCAGTTTCCGGTGGCGAAAGAAGTATGCATACGCGCGCGCCGCGCCGCGCCCAACCCGTCCCCGGAGCTGATAGAGTTGCGCAAGGCCGAAGGTGTCGGCGCGATCCACGATCAGGGTGTTTGCGTTGGGGATATCCAACCCGGACTCTATGATTGTCGTCGAGAGCAGGATGTCCGTGTGTCCTCGATTGAAACGGTGCATTACATCTTCAAGCTGATGCTCCGGCATCTGCCCGTGGCCGACATCGAGACGGGCCTCCGGAACCATCTGCGAAAGGTGGGCCCGCATGGCATCGATAGTGTTGACGCGGTTGTGCACAAAGAAAATCTGGCCTCCGCGCTCCAATTCGCGCAGGATGGCCTGTCGTGCCAGTCCAGGAGAGTACGGGCCCACGTGGGTGATGATTGGCAGCCGTTCCTCCGGAGGTGTATTCAGGTTTGAAATATCGCGCACGCCAGTTAGTGCCATATAGAGTGTGCGCGGGATCGGTGTCGCGGTGAGTGTAAGTACATCCACCTCTGTGCGCAGCTTCTTGAGATGTTCCTTGTGCGAAACACCGAACCGCTGTTCCTCATCGATGATGACAAGTCTAAGTTCCTTGAACTGGACATCGGCCGAAAGCAGCCGGTGCGTACCGATGACGATGTCGATCTCGCCAAGCGCCAGCCCAAGAAGGATCTCGCTCTGTTCCTTGGGGGAGCGAAAGCGCGAAAGCATCTCGACCTTCACGGGAAAGGCCGCCAAACGTTCCAGGAACGTCTCGTAGTGCTGCTGAGCCAGCACTGTCGTAGGGACGAGCATGGCTACCTGCTTGCCTCCCATCACTGCCTTGAAGGCAGCCCTCAACGCCAGTTCCGTCTTTCCATACCCGACGTCGCCACAGAGCAGGCGGTCCATGGGACGCGCCGTTTCCATGTCCTGTTTGATCTCGCGCAGCGCCCGCACCTGATCTTCTGTCTCTACATACGGGAAACTGTCTTCCAACTCCGCCTGCCAGGCGGTGTCGAGGCCAAAGGCGTGTCCCGCTGCCACCTCACGCCGCGCGTGCAGTTCCAGCATATCTTGCGCTACTCGGATTACGGCATCCTTCGCCCGCGCCTTCTTCTCGTGCCACTCCTGGCCCCCTAGGCGGTCAAGCGCAGGCTCGACTCCTTCTGAACCCACATAACGAGTGAGTCTGTCGGCTTGATGAACCGGCACGAAAAGTTGCCCACCTGCGTCGTATTCGAGAGCAAGGTACTCGCGATCATGCCCATCCAGATTGCGCTGGACCAGGCCGAGGTACCGTCCCACTCCATGATCGATGTGGACAACATGGTCACCTGGTCTGAGATCCGCATAGACCGACTCCGGTGTCTCGGCAACAAAGCGTTGCCGTGTTCGAGAAGCGGGCCGCTCCCAGCCAAAGATTTCGGAATCAGTGATGAGGTGCGTCCGACCCAGGACAAATCCTTCGCGCAGGGTGGCCTCAAAGAAATCTGGTCCTTGCGCGTTGGTTGATGTCGGCTCTTGGTCAGGGGCAATGGAGGTCTCCCGCCACAGCTCCTCCAGTCGGAGCCGCTGCCGGGAAACCACGACTACTTTTTCCCCTAGCGCCAGGAGGTGCCGCAAGTACTCCGTGAACGGTTTGAGCCGGCCGCCAAACCTTTCGTCATGTCGAAAGCCGGATGCGAAATCGAGTCTGCGTGCGTCCATCTCCATTGGCTCTGAGACGGAGTGTCCCAATTCAATGGCCTTCATAGACTGGAGCTGATCTCTAAGCTCTGACCACGTGACATAGGGCAAGGGAAAGTCACGAGGCAGAGTCCCTTCCTCAAGCGAGGCCTGGCGCAATTGCACCGCCTGATCCTCGATTTCCTCCATCATGCTTTCCACAGTCGAGGAATCATCGATGAGGACGAGGGCACTGGGGCTCAGGTAATCCAGGACACTGGCTGGCGAACCATGAAATACGGGAATGTCGAATTCCGACGGCTCCGTCGTCTCCCCTTCGGAGAACGATCTAATCCTCGAATCCGGAACCAGGAACTCGCGCGCGGGTGTCATCAGGATCGATCCCAGCGATTCGATCGTACGCTGAGTTGCGGGATCGAATGTGCGGATGACCTCAATTTCGTCTCCAAAGAACTCAATGCGCACAGGCATGGATTGCGCGGGCGGCCAGAAATCAAGGAGGCCCCCACGATTGGCGAGATGGCCCGACTCAAGCACAGTATTGACCCGCGAATAGCCGCTTGCCAGCAGCTGGCGGCGTGCGGCCTCTGGCCGCAGGGTCATTCCGATCTTGAGCTCGAGGCAAGCACCAAGGAAATCCTCAGGTGACATCGTTCGCGTCATCAATGCGCGCGCCGAGGAAATCACAAGGGCCGGTTTTGACGTCAGAGTCGAGTCAGGTAACCTGTCTGCGATGAGCCCGATCAAGGATTGGAGGCGGTCACGTCTGGTGGCGCTGCTCCAAGGGGCGCGTTCATAGAAAAGCGGACTGGGCTCCGCAAACAGGAACAGCCTGTCCTCCGTCCATACCCCCAACTCTTCCCAGAGCGTCAGTGCGTGGTCCGCGCGATCGGTTAGTAGAAGGATGGGCCGGCTCAGATCTTGTTGCAGCGCGACCACGGTCGGCAGACGCGCTGCGCGCGGTAACCCCAAGGCATCGACGCGTTCCCCTCCACGCAGCGCCTTCAACAGTTGCTGATATGGGTCGTATTCACGGATTGTCGTCAGTAGCGCTTCCATGGAATTCAGGGCATCTAGTGGTGAGACTGAGAGTGCCGGGCACCTCTCAGGCATCCGCTAATCCCCGATTGAATCGGTTCATGGCAGATTCAATTCCCTCCCGAACAAAGGTCAGCGCAGCGTCCACGGCCCAATCCAAGGTCTCGGAAATGACCTCCAGTTCATGGCCCGAGAACTCCTGCAGGACGTACGCGGCAGGGTCCATCTTCCCAGGAGGACGCCCAATTCCAATTCGGAGCCGCGAGAAGTCTTTGCTGCCAAGCGTCTCGATCGTGGACGCCACGCCCTTTTGTCCCCCCGGTCCTCCGCCAGGCCGGAGACGAAGCGCTCCAAGTGGCAGATCCAGGTCATCGTAGGCCACGAGGAGGTACTCCAGCGGCGTTTTGTAGAAGCGGGCCAATCCCTGCACCGATCTGCCCGAGAGATTCATGTATGTTTGCGGCTTGGCCAACAGGATCTTGTGGCCTTCATACTGGGCCGTCGTGACCAGAGCATCCGATTGGAGTCTCATTCCTCGTGCCTGAAGGCGAATCGCGAGTCTGTCGATGAGGACGAAACCCACATTGTGGCGAGTTCCCGTATACTGATGTCCGGGATTGCCGAGGCCAATGAGGATGTAGTAAGGATCGTCCATTGGGGCTGATACCTCGAAACCAATCAGTGACGCCGCCTGACAAGGAGTGCGCCGACAATGACGCAGGCCGCAGCGACTGCAAGCCCTCCGCGAAGGAACCCCCAGAAGACATCCGTGGCAGTCAAAGATGCCGTGTTCGCGGGCAGCGGCGTTGCCGTCAACGGACTGGTGCGGACAATCGTAGGGGTGGCGCGGACTACAACCGGAGTTCCTATCTGCAGCAAGGGCGGGCTGGTCGGAGACGCCGTTGGCACAATCACCGACGCAGTGGTGTAATTCCTCACCTGGACGCTGACAAATGCATCTTTGCCAGCTCCGTCGGCCGTGATCAGTCGCAACCGCAGGATATAGTCACCATCGCTAATGCCAGTGGTATCCCAGATCCCTAGCTCGGCATCGACAATAGGCTGGAAGATCTCGCTGATCGTGAACCACACGTTCGCCGGATTGGTGGAATAGGCAAAGGCCAGTTCAGCCGACACGAACGCCTCAGCCATCGCCGTGCCCCTAATCCCCAACGTACCCTGCAGGACATCACCTTCTCCGGGCGAGGCAATCACGACCGTCGTGCCCGCCTGTCCAAGTGCCGGCTTGAATCCCGCGGCAAAGACTACAGCCGCAGCAGCCGCAAGAATACCGTGTCGCACGATGGAAATCGTTCCTCTGGAAGGCAGGCGAGCCACGATTCACTTCCCAGTTGGCGGAGAATTCCACATTGCAGACCAGCCGGATTCCTTTCAGATAGGTGCAGGATCGATCCTCATGCCCGGCTGCGAGCTTGCAAACACGTTAGTTTAGCATGAAGCCCGGGTCCGGTCAAATTTGGTGGTACACTCGGGCGGTGAACATTACAGAGCACAGCGAATGGCCGATTCCCGATCAGCGAATATGGTAGAACGCCTGCGGTCCATGCAGGCAGCCGCCCCTGATATTGAGGCATCTGCAGTAGTCTCAGTGGACGGTCTGATTATGGCATCGGCACTGCAACAAGGCGTGGAGGAGGACCGGGTGTCGGCCATGTCGGCGGCAATGCTTAGCCTGGGTGAGCGCATCTCGGGCGAACTAGGCCGCGGCAGACTAGAGCAGGTCTACATCAAGGGCGGGACGGGAGCGATAGTGCTGACCTCAATTGGATCTGAGGCCGTTCTTACAGCACTGGCGCGCCAGGATGCGAAGCTAGGCCTGATCTTCCTTGAGATGCGACGGGCGGCTGAGGACATCACGAAGCTGGTGGGATGACGATCCGGCAGCATGCCCCAATCCAGTACCGCAATCCCCGATGGGGAGGGCTCAAGTGCCCTCCCCATCGCTTTTGCATTCGAGGACTCAGGGCTCAATATTGCCGCGTCCCGTGACGCGGCGGCAGGAGGTGGTAAATGACAACCAAGTACCTCTTCTTCACTGGCGGCGTTGTTTCATCAGTTGGGAAGGGCGTTACGGCCGCGGCAACAGGATTGATTCTGAAGGAGCGCGGCTTCAAGGTCACAGTCCAGAAGCTGGATCCATACATAAACGTTGACCCCGGCACCATGTCGCCGTATCAACACGGCGAGGTTTTCGTGCTCGATGATGGTGCAGAGACGGACCTCGATCTCGGCCACTATGAGCGCTTCATAGATATTCGGCTGACGCGCGTCAGCAATTGCACGAGCGGACAGATCTACGCCGAGATCATCGGAAAGGAACGGCGCGGCGATTTCCTGGGCGGCACAATCCAGGTGATTCCCCATATCACCAATGAGATCAAGCGCCGGATCGGACTTGTGCCGAAGGAGACCGGGGCAGAGATCGTGCTTGTCGAGATTGGTGGGACAGTTGGGGACATCGAATCGCAGCCTTTCCTGGAGGCACTGCGCCAACTTCGCAACGAGGTCGGGCGCGACAATGTGTTCTTTGTCCACGTCACGTGGCTGCCGTACATCCAGGCGACTGGCGAACTGAAGACCAAACCGACTCAGCACTCGGTCGCTGCACTTCGATCCATCGGCATCTCGCCGAATATGATCATCGCTCGTTCAGATCATCCGATCGAGGACGGCATCTGTGACAAAATTGCGCTGTTCTGCGACGTTGAGAAACGCGCAGTGATCCCGCTCGTTACGACTGACGTTCTTTATGAAGTTCCCCTGCTATTGGAACGGGCAGGCGTCGGCGATTACGTGGTCGAGCAACTGGGCCTCACAGCTCTGCGCCAGCCGGACATGAAGCCATGGAAACGCCTTGTGGAGTCGGTCCGCCAGCCCAGACCTGCGATCAAGATTGCCCTCGTGGGCAAGTATGTGGAGCTCAAAGATGCCTATATGTCTGTCCGGGAGTCTTTGAATCATGCTGCCATAGCGAATCAGGTGGATGTTGAAATCGGCTGGGTGCACTCCGCGGATCTGGAGAAGGACAAAGCCTGGGATACTGTGCAGCAGGCGGACGGGATCGTAGTCCCGGGTGGCTTTGGATCGCGTGGAATCGAAGGCAAGATTATGGCGGCACGCTTCGCCCGCGAGAAGAAGGTGCCGTATCTTGGTCTGTGTCTCGGTATGCAGGCAATGACCGTCGAGTTCGCCAGGCACGTTCTTGATCACGAGGATGCCAACTCCACGGAGTTTGATCGAGGCACATCGGCACCTGTGATCGACCTGATGATCGAACAGCGGTCCATAACTGATATGGGCGGAACGATGCGGCTGGGGCTTTATCCGTGCATCCTGAAACATGGAACCAAGGCGGCTGGCGCCTATGGCGTGGCGCAAGTCGAGGAGCGTCACCGTCATCGTTTCGAGTTCAATAACGCATATCGCCAGGAATTCGAGGATGCGGGCATGGTCTTCTCCGGTTTATCGCCTGATGGAAAGCTGGTGGAGATCGCGGAGCTTGCGGATCATCCTTATATGCTGGGTAGCCAGTTCCATCCCGAGTTTCTTTCCCGACCAATGAGGCCGCATCCACTCTTCGTCGGCCTGATCAAAGCGGCCAAGGATCACAGCCAGAAGTAGTGTTTCGCGACGCGTTGGGTGCCTCCGGAGGGTGCCTGGTGCCGTACGTGTTCCCTCATTGCGCGCTTGCCAGGTCTTGGCGTGGCCTGCTGGAATGGAGTATAGTTAAGGCACGATACTCGACAAAAGGAGGCATGGATCATGGCAAGCGTTACATACGAGCACGTCACGAAAAAGTTTGGCGACACGGTCGCGGTGGACGACCTCGATATCCGGGTGGACGATCAGGAATTCCTTGTACTTGTCGGTCCATCAGGCTGCGGCAAAACAACGGCACTGCGTTGTCTTGCTGGTCTGGAAGAGATCACGAGCGGACGCATAATGATTGCGGACCGCGTTGTGAACGATGTGGCCCCAAAGGACCGCGACATTGCCATGGTCTTCCAGTCCTACGCCTTGTACCCCCATCTTTCAGTCTTCGACAACATGGCCTTCGGCCTCAAGTTGCGAAAGGTTCCCAAAGATCAGATCAAAACCAGGGTTGAGAAGGCTGCAACCACGCTTGGCATAACCGAACTTCTCAAACGCAAACCCCGGCAGCTTTCGGGCGGGCAGCGACAGCGCGTTGCGGTAGGACGGGCCATAGTGCGGGAACCCAAGGTTTTTCTGTTTGATGAGCCACTTTCGAATCTTGATGCAAAGCTGCGTGTGCAGATGCGCGCCGAAATCAGCAAGATCCATCAGCAACTTCAGACCACATTCATCTACGTTACCCATGATCAGATGGAAGCCATGACGATGGCCACACGGATCGCGGTCATCAACAAGGGCAGGCTCCAGCAATTGGATACCCCGCAAAACCTATATAATCAGCCGGCGAACCTTTTTGTAGCTGGCTTCATCGGTTCACCCGCCATGAATTTCTTCTCCGCGAGCGTCATAAGGGCCGACGGCGCTCTCTTTGCAGACACCGATGAATTCCGGGTTCCCATTCCCCCTGAGCGCTCCAAGAATCTTGAACCCTATATGGGGAAGAACGTCGTGATCGGCATTCGGCCCGAGGACATCCATGATGTGCAGTTCGTTCCACCGAATATCCCGGCGGCCAGGATATCTGCGAAGGTGGACGTGACCGAACTCATGGGCAACGAAATCCTCTTGTATCTTCTTGCGGGGAAAAACATATTCGTGGCTCGTGTCGATCCCCGCTCACAACTGCGCGTCGGCAACCAGGCGGAGGTAGCTCTGAATATGGAGAAACTCCACGTCTTCGACGCAGCGACAGAGCAGGCAATCTACTAACTGCACGGCCCGGCCAGGCGGCACCCGGTTGCGAACTGCGGCATGTGGGCATCTGCCCAGAATGCCGGTCTGACCGCGACCTGGCCAGGCGGGAGCTGCGGCGCCGTGGGACCTTGGGCGGTTGCAGGGACTGCGGGATTCTTCCGCGCACTCACGAGGCACCATATCCTAGACGAGGGCCAAGCATGGATACCCCAGCGTGGGTGACGGATTCCGTCTTCTATCAGATATTCCCCGACCGATTCTCGCAGTCGTCTCGAGTGCCCAAGCTGGGCCTGAATCTTGAGTCTTGGGACTCTGCCCCAACCATTCACGGATTCAAGGGCGGGGATCTATACGGCGTGCTTGAGCACCTGGATTACCTTCAAGATCTGGGCATCAATGCCCTGTACTTCACGCCCGTATTTGCATCTGCATCGAATCACCGCTACCACACATACGACTACTTTAACGTTGATCCGCTTTTGGGCGGCAACCAGGCTTTACGGGAGCTGCTGGAAGCGGCGCACGCCCGGGGCATGCGAGTCGTCCTCGATGGCGTATTCAACCACGCGAGTCGCGGATTCTGGCAGTTCCATCACACGCTGGAAAACGGCGCAGCCTCGCCCTACGTGGATTGGTTCCACTTCGACGTCGATCGCCTTGTCGGACGAAAGCACTGGGGTGCATATCCCTCCCGTGAGGAACAGCAGGCGATTGAGCGGGAGGGAAGCCTCCGCGCCATCGGCTACCAGGGTTGGTGGAACTTGCCTGCCCTGCCAAAATTCAATACCAATACTCCTGCGGTCCGCGAATTCCTCTTGAGTGTCGCCGAGCATTGGATCAATTTCGGAATCGATGGCTGGCGCCTCGACGTTCCGGCCGAGATCGACGATGACACCTTCTGGCAGGACTTCAGGCGACGGGTCCGCTCAGCCAATCCCGACTGCTATATTGTTGGGGAGATCTGGCACGATGCTCGCCGCTGGCTGCAAGGTGATCAATTTGATGCCAGCATGAATTACCCGGTGACTGCCGCCTGCCTCAGTTTCTTTGCTGGCAGCCACTTGGACCTGGAGCAGACGCTGCGAGCTGACGGTTTTCGCGGACAGGTGCAGCCCATGGATGCGCGTGCCTTTGCCGATCGAATTGACTGGTGCCTGGGTCTTTATGGGGCGGAAGTCACTCGGGTCCAATTGAATCCACTCGACAGCCACGACACCCCTCGCTTTCTCACATGCACCAATGGAGATCTTGCCAGCTTGCGACTGGCCCTCACATTCCTGTTCACGTATCCAGGTGCACCATGCATCTTCTATGGAGATGAGATTGGGCTTGCTGGAGGACAGGATCCCGAATGTCGCAAGCCGTTCATATGGGCAGAGACCGCCTGGAACCATGAGCTACGTGGGCTGACCAAGAGCCTGATCCATCTTCGACGTTCGCGGCGAGGATTGCGCTGGGGTGACTTCGGCAGACTGTACTCAGAGGACGGCGTTTATGCCTTCCAGCGTACACTTGGCAGCGAACGAACTCTGACTGTTCTCAACGCCGGCGAAGATGATCGGGAAATCGAGTTTGATTTGCCAATGCAGCCGGCGGCCAATCCAGGGATCCTCGCGGGCTACGTCGAGATCCAGCCAGGCGAAAAACTCAGGCTTCGCGTTCCGGCTCGGAGTGGCGTCGTGCTGAGCCTGGACAGTCCCCCGGTTTCTGCATGATCGGGTTAGGCGGACCGGGGACCCGACCGGCGGTTTCTGGTATACTCATAGGTCGTGACTGGTCCTGTCCCGCGGTCAGCGCTGTGGGCATGGAGACCTGCATAGAAACTGAAGAAGGACGCATACGTCATGCCACTTGCCAAGGAAACAAAAGCCAAGTTCATCAAGGATTATCATCGCCACGAGACCGATACCGGCTCGCCTGAGGTGCAAGTCGCCATCATAACCGGGCGCATCCAGCAGTTGACGGAACACTTGCGCAGCAACAGGCACGACGAATCGTGCCGGCGCGGACTGCTCAAGCTCGTTGGGCACCGACGTCGTATGTTGGCATACCTGCGCCGGGCGGACTACCCACGATACTTGGCCATCACTGAAAGCCTCAATCTGAGGCACAAGTAGGTCGAAAAGCCGGAGTAGATGGTCCGTACCATCTACTCCGGCTTTCGAGTTTCGGCAGCAGACGACAAGGATCGGCTGCGAAGACAATCCGTCAGTCAGGTATTGAACAGTGCAGGCAACGCTGTTGCCCTCACTCTTCAGTCCCTGACCGGGCGGAACTAGAGAGCAGGGTTGGCTCATCCAGCGATAGCCGCCAATGTGAATTGTGAGTTGGTGCCGTTGCATTAGGAGGCGGCTGACGACTCACCGCGACTTCATTGCGCCAGCTTTGCCAATGGAGAAACCTCAATGAAACCAGAATCCAAACGCTACACAACGAGTGTAGGCACCCGCACCGTGACTTTCGAGACAGGGAAGCTGGCCAGCCAGGCCGGCGGTGCCGTCACTGTCGGAATTGACGACGCCATCATTTTCGCCGCGGCCACCATGGGCGGCGTACGTGAGGGCATCGACTTCTTTCCGCTTTCGGTTGACTACGAGGAGCGGCTCTATGCCGGAGGAAAAATACCGGGCTCGTTCTTTCGCCGTGAGGGTCGTCCAAGCACCGATGCAATCCTGACAGCGCGCCTGACCGATCGGCCTCTCCGTCCGCTCTTTGAGCACGGGATGCGGAACGAGGTACAGGTGATAATGTTTTCACTCTCGGCCGACACACTGAACCCACTCGATATCCTGGCCATCAACGCGGCCTCTGCAGCGATCATGATCTCTGACATTCCCTGGGATGGGCCGGTCGGCGCCGTGCGAGTGGGCCGCATCGACGGCAAATTTGTGATTAATCCCACGTTCGCGGAGATGGATGCTTCGGATCTCGACTTACGCCTTGCTGGCACGCGCGATGCGATTCTAATGGTCGAGTGCGGTGCCAGTGAGGTCCCGGAAAGCGTGATGGCCGAGGCGCTTGAGTTCGGCCACAGGTCGCTGCAGCCCTTGATCGAAACCCAGCTTAAGATGGCAGCGGAGATCGGCAAACCCAAACGCGAGCCGACCATAGCACCAGCAGACGCGGCGTTGCAGCAGAAGGTGCAAGAGCGCGTCTCCGAGCCTATGAAGAGCCTGCTGGACAAACCGTTGAGCAAGAACGAATTCTATTCAGGCATGGATTCCCTGCTGGAGGCTGTGGTAGCCGAAATATGCAAGGTTGCGGATGGAGCCAATCCATCCGACTATCCGCAGGAGAACGCCGTCAGATCCGCATTTGAGGAGGCGGAGCACCGCATTGTCCGGGAGCGCATCTTGGGGGACGGGAAACGACCCGACGGTCGCACTCCCACCGAGATTCGGCCAATCTGGTGTGAGATCGGACTCTCGCCGCGAGCTCACGGCTCTGGGCTGTTCACTCGGGGCGAGACGCAAGTCCTTTCGCTCGCCACCCTGGGAACGTTGGGCGAGGCGCAGGAGCTGGATACCCTCACGCCCACGGACACCAAGCGCTACATGCATCACTACAACTTCCCCCCATTTTCGACTGGGGAAGTCAAGCCTTTGCGAGGGCAAAGCCGGCGCGAGGTCGGTCATGGTGCGCTGGCAGAGCGCGCCTTGGAGCCCGTTATTCCATCCGAGGAGACCTTCCCCTACACGATTCGGATTGTCTCAGAGGTTCTATCCTCAAACGGCTCCACGTCGATGGCCTCCGTCTGCGGCTCCACACTCGCCCTGATGGATGCCGGCGTCCCGATCAAGGCGCCTGTCGCCGGTGTTGCAATGGGTCTTGTGTCGGACGCTAACGGCAGGTACCGGATCCTCACCGACATCCAGGGCACGGAGGATCACCTGGGCGATATGGACTTCAAGGTGGCCGGCACGGCGCAAGGTATCACGTCCCTGCAGATGGACATCAAGATCTCTGGCCTTAGTGCCACAATGATGACGGAGGCCCTCGCGCAGGCAAGAGAGGCGCGAATGGCTATCATGGACAAGATGCTGGCCGTCATCGATGCTCCCCGAAGCGAACTGAAGCCGCATGCGCCGCGCATTATCACCGTGAAGATCCCGATGGACAAGATCGGTGCCCTTATTGGGCCCGGTGGGAAGAACATCCGATCCCTGCAGGAGGAGACCGGCACCAAGATCGATGTGCAAGAGGACGGCACCGTCTATATTGCCTCGACGAATAGCGTGGGGGCAAAGGTAGCCCAGGAACGGGTCGAAGCTCTGGGCGAATCAGCCGTCGTCGGGAACATTTATACGGGAAAGGTCGTTCGCATTGCAGACTTCGGTGTCTTTGTGGAGATCCTGCCAGGAGTGGATGGCCTGGTGCATATCTCCCAGCTGGATACCGAACGAGTCAACAAGGTCGAGGACGTCGTCGGCATGGGCGATGAGATCACCGTCATGGTCACAGATATCGATCCGCAGGGCAAAATCAGGCTTTCGCGCCAGGCTGTGCTCGAGGGCTGGACCGCAGACGAGGCTCGAGCAAGAGATCAAAGGCGGCCTGGCGGAGGCAGTGCCCGAGGCGGTCCGCGAGGCGGGAACGGTCAGGGGAGAGACAGAGACCGCCGCGGCGGTGACCGTCGGCGCTGAGCTCAGGTCCAGAGTACACTTGCCGCACCTTATCCGTGCGGCTCTTTTTTTGTCCGGATCAGGTGTGAGAGAGCGGGAATGATCAAGGGAAGGTTGGCAGCGACATTTGGGCAGTATCCGCGCCAGTTCTGGCTGATGATCACCGGCGTCGTATTGAGCACGGCCGGTGGCAGCATGATTTGGCCGTTCCTCCTCATCTATGCCACCAATCGGTTGCATCTTCCCTTGGGGGTGGTGGCGCCCCTCATCTCGGTGAATGCGGGCACGGGTCTACTTTCGTCCTTGGTCGCAGGCACGATGGCAGACAAGATCGGCCGCAAGACTGTGATGAACATCAGCCTAACGATCAACGGCCTCGGATATTTCTTCCTGATGAGCGCCGCAACATACCAGCAGTTCTTAATCCTGATGATCGTTATCGGCTTCGCCCAGCCCCTCTACCAGGTTGGGGCCGATGCAATGCTGGCGGACTTGATCCCGTCCCAGCAGCGGACGAATGCCTATGCCATCAGTCGAATCGCGGTCAACGCAGCCTTTGCATTGGGGCCGGCAGTCGGGGGGTTTCTAGCCTCACGTTCGTACCAGCTGGCGTTCTACGGAGCCACTTCGGGGTTCTTTGCCTACAGTCTGCTGCTGTTCTTCCTGGCGCACGAGACGCTGGTGAAGTTGCCGACAAGACTAGAAGGGGCGCCGAGTGAGCAGGATCGACCAGATCGCAGCGCAGGCTACGGCCGGATTCTTCGCGACGGATCCTATCTGGGATTTACTTCTCTCATTGGACTGGGATTGATCGCGCCAACCATGTTGTGGGTCCTGCTGCCAATCTACGCCAAATCCAACTATGGACTGGTTGAAAGCCTGTATGGCTGGATCCCAACCACCAACGCCCTCATGTGCGTCTTCCTGCAATTCCCTGTCTCGGAGGTCACACGTCACTACCAGGCACTCCGCGTCACGGCGATCGGCATGCTCGTGTACGCATGTGGTGCCGGAAGCGTCTTCCTCATGACAGGGTTCTGGGGTTTCTGGCTGAGCATGGTGATCTTGACGATGGGGGAATTGATCTTGGTGCCGACGGCGAGCAAGTATGTAGCCGATCTCGCCCCAGCAGACCTGCGTGGTCGCTATATGAGCGTCTATTGGCTTTCCTGGGGTGTAGCCCGCACGCTTGCGCCCTTGATTGGCGGGTTTCTCAACGACAGCGTTGGAGGCCAGGCGATCTGGCTCGCGGCCCTGGCAATCGGTGCGACCAGTACGATTGGCCTTCTGCTACTCGAACGGATCTCGCTTCCAAGGCGCGGGCTGCAAGCCGAAACATAGGGGTGTCACCTCGGGTTACTGACTCGAGTCGCGACCGGATCTATTCGAAGCCTTGACCGACGGATATCTCCGTGGTTTGCAGGTCCCCGTCAGCATGCTGTTGCACTTTCCAACAGCGGGCGAGCACCGCGCCCCCTAGCGACTAAGTTTCTGCTCCAGGTTCAGCTTGACGGCGGGCCACTCCGACTCAAGCACGCTGTAGAAGACCGAATGTCGGATCTTGCCATCCGGAAGGATCATGTGGTTTCGCAGGATACCCTCCCTGATTGCGCCAATCCGCTCAATCGCTCGTTGCGACCGTACGTTCCGCACGTCGGTCTTGAATTGGACTCGAATGCATCCCATCACCTCAAAGGCGTACTTGAGGAGCAAGTATTTACATTCGGTGTTTACAGCGGTCCTGCGAAATTCGGCGCCATACCAAGTTCCCCCAATCTCAATGCCTCGGTGCGCAGGGCGGATTTCCATATAGCGGGTCGCCCCCGCGACGCGCCCGGAGGCAACGTGGATGACGGCGAACGGTATGTCCGTGCCCTGGACTGCAAGCGCGAGAAGCGCCCGCACCCAAAGAAGAAGGTCGTCCTCCCCCTTCATTTGGCCATACAGCATGTGGCGCCAGATGTCTTCGTCGACGCCGATGGCCGCCAGACCCGACACATGTCCCTCGTTCAGAGGCTCGAGGCGGACGACATTCCCCTCCAGCACAATTGGCCCCGCAAGATTCAGCGCAGCCAATTCATCTCGGCCTGATCACGTGTGGGAAGATACGGCATCACCGGTCCTTGCACGCCGAGCCGTTCGGCCAGAGCGGCGCGCATGGCGGTGCGGTCGTCCCACGGATGCTCCACATGACCGAAGCACATCGATTGCTCATGACCCTTTCCGCATGCCAACACTATGTCACCGGTCTTGGCCTGGTTGACCGCAAACCTTATCGCCTCACCGCGATCGGCGATACGCCAAAAGGTCTCGTGCTCCCGTCCTCCTCCCGCGAAGGCGCCTTCGGCCATTTCAGCCAAGATGGCGTCAAGCGACTCGGTCCTTGGATCTTCCGCTGTCAACACGGTCAGATCTGCCAGCTCCGCAGAAACCTCCGCCATCATGCGTCGCTTCACACGATCACGCAGACCTGCCGAGCCAAAAACCGCAATTATTCTGGCTTGGGATCCTGAAGATCTTCGCATGTGGCGCGCAGCCTCCAAAGTCACCCTCAGCGCATTGGGTGTATGTGCAAAATCGACAATTGCGGTGAACTGCTGGCCCATGCCGATGCGCTCCATGCGCCCCTCGATTCCACGGAGTCCTGCAATTCCTCTCGCAGCAATCGAGGGAGATACCCCCAGACCCACCACTGTCGCGCACAGCGCAGCGAGGCAATTAGAAACGTTGTAGAGGCCGATTAAACTGGATGAAACGCCTACACGAAAGCCCCTTCCTTCGGCGACGAAATCCACCCCCCTTGCATATTCCCCTATCTGGACAGCTCGCACGTCCGCGTTGTCACCCATTCCGTAGCTGACCCTGTTGACCGCTACAATTCGATCCAAGTACTCGAACGATCGGTCGTCCCGGTTAAGTACAGCAAGCCGCGGATTCCCCTGCGGTTTCTCGTGAGTGCTGCCAAGGCTGGCAAACAATCTCGCCTTCGCCGCACGATAGTTTTCGTAGGATCCATGCTCATCCAGATGCTCATGCGTGATATTGGTGACCACGCCGACATCGAACTCGCAGGCATCCACCCGGTGCTGCGCCCAACCATGCGATGTGGTCTCAAGTACAACATGTGTCAGACCAGCCTCCACCATGTTGGTAAGGTATCTCTGCACATCATGCGCGTCAGGTGTGGTGACATGGAAACCTGTGTCCAACTGCCGATCGCCAATTACCGCGTTGACGGTCGAAATCAAGCCAGCCCTGAGCCCGGCCTCCAGCAGGATTCTGTGGATGAGATTCGCAGTGGTCGTCTTCCCATCGGTGCCAGTAACGCCAATCACTTGTAGCTGGCGTGCCGGCCAGCCGTGGAATGCCGCGGCAATCCAGCTGAGTGCCTCACGCGAATTGCGCAACTGCACGTATGGCACCCGAGCCAGCCCAGGTTCGATCTCCCCGGCAACTACAGCGGCACCTCTGGAGATCGCGTCCGCGATGAAATCATGGCCATCCACTGATCCGCCACGCAAGGCAACAAAAAGCTCGCCTGGTCTAACCTGCCGACTATCGATGGCAATTCCGGCAATAGTCAGGTCTGGAACCGGGGATGCGATCATCCCCGCCGGGATTTGCGCAAGGAGGCCGGGAAGAGCCGTATGTCGATCTTCCATGTCTTCAGAAAGAAAGAACGAGGATCTCGGCGATTCTATCGCCAAAAACCCCCATCGTCGACGGGCAGACCGCAAGGTGCCAGGTTGCGACTTTGATCTTGAAGCGATGGAGCGAGGTCCAGTTGCGCAAGCTCAGCCACATGACAACGAATATCTCGATGCCCCGAGACGTGCTGACATTGCCGAGATCAACTCCTGCAGGGAGTAGCCCAGGCGACAACCGGTGACTGGCGGCTGGATTGGACAGAATTGGAAGCCGGATTTCTCAGCTTGGTTTTCAGCCACTTGACCTGGAATCTCTCTTCGCGTTCGCGTTCCCGCAATGAACTGAAAATGAACGTAACTGCGGCTTCACAGAAAAGGGTCCCGGGCGAATCACTCCGGGACCCTCATCCATCGCAGAGTACTCTTCTACTATTTCAGACTTTGCCTCAAACCCTCAAGTTGGGCAGCCACTGATCCGTCCAGAACCTTATCGCCAATCTTCACGACCAAACCGCCCAGGATGGCGGGGTCAATGCGGAAGGAGACTGCATGAGCGCTGACCTTGGAAAGAAGTTCTTTCTTGACGATTTCTTGCTCATCGGCGCTGAGCGGCAGGGCACTGGTCACCTCGGCGGATGCGCCCCTTGTGGCCACATCCTCGAGCACCATGACCTTGCCACTCTTGGTCCCTGAGAAGAACTCGTCAATGAGCGCGTGCTGACGCTTCTCATCCAAAGTCTGTCCAATAAGCCTTTGTGTTGCAGCAACGGCGAGTGCGGCGACCTGCCCCCGCAAGTCTCCCAGGATGCGATTCCGTTCCTGCTGGGCCTCGGCCATGATTGCCTCGCGAGCCGCTGAGGCTTCCGTTTCTGCGGTGGCCCTGGCGTCACGCGCGGCCCCGGCGGCACGCTCAGCGGCCTCCTGAACGATCTTGCTCGCCTCGGCGTGCGCCTCCGCCAGGATTCGCGCGGTCTCTTTCTCTGCATCGGCTCTTGCATCCGCGGCCACGCGCGCGTCCTCCAGACCCTGCGCGATCTTCTTCTTGCGCGTCTCCATCATGTTCAGCAAGGGCTTGTACACCCAAGCCTGAAGCGAAAGGAAGACAATGATGAAGGCTATGATCTGCACAACCAACAGGCCGAGGTTGATTCCTAGTGCTTCCATCAGCTTCTCCTACACGACCTTGAAGAGCATCAGGAATGCGATCACGAGACAATAGATCGCAATCGCCTCAGAGAACGCGATACCCAGGATCATGTTGGTGAGCAAGTTCCCGTAGGTGTCCGGGTTTCTTGCCATTCCAGTTAACGCTCCCTGCACACTCAGGCCAATGCCAACTCCCGCACCAGCCGCCCCGATCATGGACAGACCGGCACCAACAAACCGAGCTGCATCCAGAATATTGCCTTCCATGTCAAGAGCCTCCTTCGAAGTAGATCTTGCTAGATTTCGTGAACTTCGGCATGCGCTTCGGCTTGCTGGTCCTCGTGGCCGTGACCTTGCGTGGCTTGGGCCATGAAGACCATGGTGAGCATTCCGAACACAAAAGCCTGAATTAGACCGACAAAAAGCTCGAACATCATTACCATGGATGGCAGGATGGATACCTTCCCGAGCAATCCGGCCACAATGGCTACGAGCACTATCCCGGCGAACATATTGCCAAAAAGACGGAAGGCAAACGAGAGGACCTTGGAGAGCTCAGAGATCAGTTCGAGGAGTCCGACCAGAAAGTCCATGGCACCGAAGAACGGCACCTTGAACATCGTCCTGAAGTTAAAGAACTTGCTGAGATAACCGAATCCCTGAGCCCGGAAGCCCACCACCTGAATCATCACGACCGAAATCAGAGCAAGCGCCACTGTGAAATTCAGGTCCACGGAGATTCCGCGAAAGAATGGGACGAGGATGTACTCGCCTTTGGCTGGCAGGAGATTGAACCAGTTGCCGCCCAGCGCCGCGAGCGCGTGCCCATCCCCCTGTGTATGATGGATCACACCAATCGACTCGAAACCGGGAATCAACTTTAGCAGGTTCGCAAATATCACATAGAACATGATGGTCGCAAACCAGGGAAAGATCATTGGCGCCCACCTGGCTCCTGCCGAGCCCTCCGTGAGGTTGTAGATCAGCTCAAAGAACGCCTCCATCAGGTTCCCGATGCCGCGCGGAACCAGATCGGTATGCTGGCTTCGCCTCATCGAGCGATTCGTGACGTACGCAAGCACCAAGATCAGCACGACGGTCACCAGCAGCGTTGGTAATGTGTTGACGAGGGGCAACTCGCCGAGAATCGGAAGGTGCAGCCACGCCGCGCCCTCCCCCAGCAGGTTCTCGGCTTTCACCGAGATCACAGGCTGCACCGGAATGATGATGCCTCCGACCACGAAGCCCACGATCATCAGAACAAGTACAACCCATCGACGCCACGGTCTTCGCTTTTGTTGCTCCAACTACACCTCCGCCTCGGACGGATCCTCTCGTCCGGATTCCTTTTCCTTCATCAGCCGCGCAAGCGTTCTACGTGCAACCACCAGCATCAACAGGATCGATATGGGGATGCCGGCAAACAGAAACACCAGCGTATATAAGGGTCGTGTCTGAAAGTACGCGTCCAGCCACAGACCGACTCGTACAGATACCAGCACCACCACCAGAGTAATGCATCCGACCTGCCCGACCAGGACGATCAGGAGATTCCTGAGAATGCCGCGGTGGTCAGACTCGGTGTGTGCCATCCAGCACGATTATAGCAAACCCCTCCACGCATTTCGATTTTCTCGAGCCCATGCAAGCCGAGAAGCCTAGGACTCAAAACAAGTTCGCCGCCGCTACCTCGGCGTATCCAAACCAGGGTGCAATCACCGTCCCAACCAATATGATGCCCAGCGTCAATACGACAAGTGCAATGGCATACGGCCGCGTAATCGTGACCGGGTGCTCTTCTTCGTCACTGCGTTCCATGCGAAACAAGTAAACGTACTTCATTACGTTCATGTAGTAGTACACGCCGACGACGGAATTCAGTATGCCGACGACAACGAGCCAGACGTAGTCGGCTTGCACGCCGGCGGTAAAGACCGCGACCTTGGCGATGAAACCGCCAAAGGGCGGCATTCCTGCCAGCGACAGGAACGCGGCCAGCATCGCCAACGCCAAGGCCGGCGACCGACGGCTGAGGCCTCGGTATGTGTCGCAATCGTCGGAGCCAGTGACGCGGCTGACCGCCATGACGATTCCAAATGCAGCCATGTTGGTCAAGAGGTACGCCAGCATGTAGAAGGCCACACTGGCAACGCCCAGCCTGGTGGCAGCTACGATGCCGATCATTGCATATCCCGCATGCGCGATTGACGAGTAGGCCAGCAGCCGTTTGAGATTGCGTTGCGGAAGCGCCAGAAGGTTTCCTACCGTCATTGTGACAGCTGCGAGGATCGCGAGCACGGTCGTCCAGTCGATGGAGTACCCCGGAAGCACAACGGGAAATGCCACAAAGAAGAGGCGGGCCACCACCGCGAAGCCGGCGGCCTTGGAAGCCGTGGAAATGAAGCCCGCCACCGGCGTCGGGGCGCCCTCATACACGTCGGGCGCCCAGAAGTGCAGAGGAACCATCGACACCTTGAAACCCAACCCAACGAGGATCATGAGTATGATACCGAGGATTGCGAGCCGCGGCACTTCTGCGGATCGAATTGCGGAGGACAGCGCGTAGAGGTCAGTGGTTCCTGCGCATCCGTACAAAAGGCTGAAACCATAGAGCATGATCGCCGACGTCATAGCGCCGTAGAGCAGGTACTTGAAACCGGCTTCGGTCGACCGGTCGTCGCTCAGCATGAAACCTGCAAGAATGTACAGAGGGATCGAGGTGGTCTCAATCGCCAGATACAGCATGACTAGATCCGCGGCTGAGGCCATTAGGCACATGCCGATCGTTGATGCCAGCAGCAGCAAGTAGGACTCGCCTCGCCTCCCAACCTGGTCGTGATCCATCAGGAGCAAACTCGTTACAGCGACCCCAAATATGAAGAGCAGCTTGAAGAAGAATCCCAGCCAATCGAATCGTATGGTAGTGCCGAATGTGGTTACTGGATCTCCAGGCCGCCCCCAGAGCACACTGGCGACCAAGATCGCAAGCAGGCCTCCGGCTGTAAGCCATCCAAGATTTCGGCGCCGTTCTTCCTTCCAGAACGGTTCCGTAACCAGTAAGACCATTCCAAGGCCAAGGATCAACACTTCCGGGAGTATTGACTTGAAGGCAACGGCTGTGAACATCATCCTACTCCCAGCAAGCGGAGGATATTGTCGACGCCCGTTTGCACCATAGGAACCATGATGATCGGAAACAACCCAATACCGACCATCAGCGCGCACAACGTGCCGATGGCGATCTTGTCAAGAACCGTAACCGGTCCCACATGCCCCTCGTACTTCGCCGGCATCTGGCCAAAGAACACGCGGCGCACAACCAGCATGACGTAAGCTGCCGTGATCACAATGGATATGGACGCGATGACCGCAACCAGCCACTGCGTCTTCCAGACCCCAAGGAAGATCGGGAACTCCGCGATGAACCCAGAGAAGCCGGGCATGCCCATCGAGACGAGGCTGCCTATGATGAAGCCCACGGCAGGCCATGGCATGACCTTTACCATCCCTCCCAGCTCGGGGATCTCGCGGGTGTGGGCACGGTCGTAGACCATGCCGACGACAGCAAAGAAGAGGGCCGTCATCACGCCGTGCGAGAACATCTGGACCCCGGCACCGGTCAGGCCCTCCCTCGATAGCGTGGAGATGCCGAGCATGACGAGTCCCATGTGGGATACAGAGGAGAACCCGATGACGTACTTGAAATCGGACTGGACAAATGCAATGTAGGCGCCATACACGACCCCTGTCGCAGCACATAGCATGATCAGCCATGACCACGTCTTGGCTCCCTCAGGCAGCAGCATGATGCCCACGCGCAGTGCGGCAAATGCCCCAAGCTTCATGAGCACGCCTGCATGGAACATCGATACGGCGGTGGGCGCTGCTACGTGGCCATCAGGTGACCAGTTGTGAAACGGCCAGATGCCTCCCAGCACTGCAAAGCCGAAGAAAACGGGCAGGAACCATAGATTCTGGAACGCAGTCGGAAACTTTGCCTGCTCCAGGAGCAGCATGTCGAAGGTGTAATAACCGAGCGCCTGCCCCGCTTGCCAGTACATGACCAGCGCTCCGACCAGGGACACCACCGATCCGATGAACAAGTACAGCGTGAGTTTCATGGCCGCGTATTCCCGCGTCACCACCCAGCCCCAGATGACGATCAGCAGGTACATCGGGAACACAGCGATCTCGTAGAAAAAGAACAGCATGAACAGATCCAGCGAGGTGAAGACTCCAAACACGCCGCTGGCAAGGATGAAGAGAAAGGCGAAGAACTCGCGGGGCCGATCCTGAATGCCTGCTTCAACGTGATCATGCTTTTCGCCCCAGGAGATCAGGACGCCTGTGAACATCACCACGCCGGTAAGAAGGACAAGAGGAGCGCTGATCCCGTCCACGCCAAAGTGCAGACTGATACCCAGCGCTGGCAGCCACTCGTACTTCTCAACGAACTGGTATCCCCTCATGTGCTCCAATAAGTACTGCAAGTAGACAGCAGCGGAAAGCGCCAGATCCAGGGTTGCAGCCGATAGGGCGACGGTCCGGGCCAGATACTTCTTCTGCGCCGGCAGGAGCAGAAGAATCAGCGATCCGATCGCAGGGGTGAAAACGATTGCACTTAGAAACGGGAATGTCATCAGCACCTCTTAGAACAGTTGCAGCACCGCTTTGTTGATGATGTCCAGGATCCAGGCCGGCCAGATCCCAATGACCAGCATTAGAACCATCAGGGGCGCGACGACTATGATCTCGCGAGAATTGATTTCGGTAAGACGGTGTTCGCCGTGACTCCAGCGCTCATTCATCGGGCCGTGCAGCACCTTCATGATGCCCTTCAATATGTAGGCTCCCGTGAACAACAAACCCAGCATGGATATGGCGGTGTACACAGTGAGGATTGGATACGTGCCCCGCACGACCAGGAACTCCGATACAAAGCCATTAAGACCAGGAAGGCCCAGGGATGCCATCGAGATGAAAACGAGGATGCCCCCATAGATCGGCACCAGGGGGAACAGCCCTCCGAAGTCCTCCAAGTTGCGGGTGTGAGTCCGATCATAGATCACCCCGACCAGGAAGAACATGCCGGCGGCAGAGAGGCCGTGATTGAACATCTGCAGGATCGCGCCGTTGAGGGCGATTCTGGCATCTGTCGTCCCGGCGGCGAGCGCCGCAGCGGCGATTCCCAGGACAACGAAACCCATGTGATTGACCGAAGAATAGGCCACCAAGCGCTTGAAATCAGTCTGGGCAAAAGAACCCAACGCACCGAAGACGATTGCCGCTGTGGCGAGGACGGCCAGCGCAAACGCGAATTGTCTTGCCTGATCCGGATAGAGAGGCAAGACGAGCCGGAGAAATCCGTAGGCGCCCAACTTCAGCAGGACGCCAGCGAGGATCATTGACCCTCCCGTGGGAGCCTCGGTATGGGCGTCGGGCAACCATGTGTGGAATGGCCAAACGGGGACTTTCACTGCGAAGGCGATTACGAATCCCCAGAAAACGACCGCCTTGACCGTCTCAACCGGGAAGCCGAGCAGCGTACCCTGGATGGAATTCCATTGGTCCGTGATGCTGGCGAGGTCGAATGTGTGGAACAGGACGCCCAAGAGCTGGATCCCCAAGAGCAGCCCGAGAGATCCGCCCATGGTGTAGATCATGAACTTCAGCGAGGCGTAGTCCCTGTTGGCACTGCCCCACTGATTGATGAGAAAGTACATCGGGACGAGGCCGATTTCCCAGAAGACAAAGAAGAGCAGCAGATCCATCGCCAGGAACACACCTAGCATTCCGGTCTCCAGAAAGAGGAACAGCATCATGAATGCTTTCACGCGATCCGTGATGCCGAAGGAGGCCAGTATTGCCAGAGGAGTCAGCAAGGTGGTTAGAAGGACCATGGTCAGCGAAAGACCGTCCACCCCCAGGTGCAGCGTAGATCCGATCGCCTCGTACCACGTGTACTGCTCCTCGAATTGGTAGCCGATGCCGCCCGGGTCGAACCGCAACCACAGATACACCGTAAGCCCAAACGGAACAATGCTGGCCAGGAGCGCAAACCACCGCAGGAGTCCGGTCGATGTGCGCGGCAGGAACAGTAGCACGACAGCTGCAAGCGCGGGCAGAAAGAGTATCAGGTTGAGGATATGCATCTCAATGAAAGGCATTACGAGCTCCAGTTCGCCCGTGAGGCAAGCGTTGGCGCGGCCAAATCGATGGGAGATCGAGGTAATTGCATCACGATCAGACCTTCATCAGCATGAAGTAAGCAAGACCAGCCAGCACGAGCATGATCAGCAGCGATACGACCATATACTGCTGGATCCGACCGGTCTGCATCGGGCGCAGGTTCCTGCCCGCACCCTGTACCACGTTCGCCGTTCCATCACCGAAGAAGCCGTTGATCACAGGCTTATCAATGATGTTACGCAAGCCGGAACCAATCGCCGCCGTTCCCTTCCCGAAGAGGTGCAGGAACCCATCGATCAGTCCTTTGTCCATGATCTGGTAGACCAACGTCTCCGCGATCCAAATGGATGGCTTGATCAGGAGCGTGGAGTAGATCTCGTCGATGTACCACTTGTGCTTGAGAATGGGAATCTGCAGTGCATCCTGCGCCGGGGACTTCACACTCCTGTACGCCAGCCAGCCCACCAGCAAACCTCCTAAGGCCACAACAAGTGATGTGGCCAGCGGAATCCAATTGAACTCAACCTCGTGCAGCTCCCCCAGCATGCTTCCTGCAAAATGGTGAAACCAGTTCGGAACGATGCCGCCAATCCCCGGGAAGTGCGCGGGAATTCCCACCCACCCGATTCCCACGGCGAACACAGAGAGCACTACTAGCGGCAGCGTCATGGTCCATACACTTTCCTGTGCGTGAGCCGCAGCATCGGTTCGTGGATCTCCAAGGAATGTGAGGGTAATCTGGCGCATCGTATAGAACGCGGTGAGGAACGCCGCAATGGCGAGCGTCACGAAGACGGCCATGTGCCCATCGAACGTGCTCGCGAGGATTTCGTCCTTGGACCAAAAGCCAGCGGTTACCAGTGGGAAGCCCGAGAGAGCAAGCCCTCCAATGAGAAAAGTCCAATACGTGATTGGCATCTTTCGGCGCAGGCCGCCCATGTTGAACATGTCTTGGGCATCGGTATGTTTTCCAGTGTGAAGCACGCCGTGCTCCATGCCGTGGATGACGGAGCCCGAACCAAGGAACAGAAGTGCCTTGAAGAAGGCATGCGTCACAAGATGAAAGGCAGCGGCAACATACGCGCCGGCCCCCAGCGCAGCGATCATGTAACCGAGCTGCGAGATCGTTGAGTAGGCCAGCACACGCTTGATGTCGTTCTGTGCAACGGCGATAGTCGCCGCAAACAAAGCCGTAAAGGCGCCGACAAACCCCACGACCGCCATCGTTCGTGGATCAAGACTCAGCAGCGGGAAGATCCGGATTACCATGAACACGCCGGCCGAAACCATGGTCGCCGCGTGGATCATGGCGCTGACCGGCGTCGGGCCTTCCATCGCATCGGGCAACCAGACGTGCAACGGGAACTGCGCCGATTTTCCGATTGTGCCGATGAAGAGCAGCAGCCCGATTAGCCCCGCCGCCGAGAGTCCAAGAATCGGTGTCGTGACGCTGGCCAGCGTGTGCAGAACCTGCGGCTCGAAGATTTCATGAAACGAGAGCGTTCCGGTAGCACTGTAGACAAAAGCGATACCCAACAGCATAAAGACGTCGCCCACGCGCGTCGTCATGAAGGCTTTCACTCCGGCATCGCGAGCGGAGGGCTTCGCATACCAGAAACCGATCAACAGGTAGGAGCACAGGCCCATGATCTCCCAACCGACGAATAGAGTCAGAAGATTGTCGGAAATCACAAGCGTGAACATGCCGAAGGCAAACAGGCTGATGAAGGCAAAGAAACGTGAATACATGGGCTCGACGGAAGGCACCATGTGCTTGTGTCCGCCGCATTCGATCATGGCTCCGTGGGGCGGCAGGCCGGGTACATCATGGTCTCCAGGGGGTTGACCAAAGTTGTGGTAACCCACGCTGTAGACGAAGATCATCAGGA
>Ga0315289_10002810_pt1 | contig 26570 bp, 30 predicted proteins | sample YL17G11_40_MG_FD_203452 | JGI IMG/M metagenome (GOLD analysis project Ga0315289, IMG submission 203452) | Sediment microbial communities from Yellowstone Lake, YNP, Wyoming, USA - YL17G11_40 | ecosystem: Environmental > Aquatic > Freshwater > Lake > Sediment | place: USA: Wyoming | collected...
TGACTGGCTCGGGATTCTTCGCAGTGTCAACACGAATTCGGCCTTCCCGGATATAGCGCAAGAGGGTGATAATCACAGACTCGCTGGGGAGCGTTTGCTCATAGTCCGCCCAATTATAGCCTTCCCACCGTGTCGAGCGGTAGCCGTGGCCGCATTCAGAAATGACGATGCGCCTCGCCTGGAGCCTGGCCGCTGCTTCGTAGACGTTCCGGGCGAGATACGCTCCTAGACTGTCGTCTCCTGAAAAAAGTCCGAAGTTGGTCTGGTCCCATCCAAACCGAGGCAGAGTCCATGTCTCCCCTGCCAGGTAAAAAATCTTGGCGGCATGGAAAAGAGAGCGCGGGTCAAACTTGATTTCCCGGGGATTTATAGCGTACATAAAATCGCAATTTTCCTTTTCCAGAGGAATCTTGAGGTCAGAGGTTCCAAGCTCGGCCTGAAGGTCCTGCTCCACCCACTTGAGCGTTTCCAAATAGTCTTCTTCCGTGACAGCCATTTGGTTACCGGTCTCCCACTGATCGCGGTTGACGTTGAATATCCCCTCCGGCACGATGCCCAGTTCGGTGAGGAGGCCCCGGGTGAACCGGACGAGCGCCGCCGTGTCCACCCCCATCGGACAGTTCAGTGTGCACCGCCGGCAGGCGCTACATGTGCCGAAGACGATGTTTTTCAGCCTGTTGAGGTCTTCATCGGACTCCGGAGAACCGGCGTGAACCCACCATGGTGCGATGCGCCCGGTCCAATCCATTTTCCTTTTAAAGATCCTCCGGATCTGTTCTGCTTTATAGACAGGAGTCATGGTCGGGTCATGAGGCCGGGCTAGGGCATAATGACAAGTGTCTGAACACATCCCGCAATGCACGCAGCCCACCAGGGAAGCGGCCAGTGGCCGGGTCATCCGCTGGGCGAGCAGAGTCAAGAATTTTTGAACGTTCTGAGCCCCGGGCTCATAAAGCTTGAGCCGTCCCCGGGTCACGGAATCCAGCTTCTCTTCCCGCGCTTTAGCCTGGGAATTTGTCTCAAGAGGAGAAAGGACGGCCTCAGGGACATCGCGTTTTTTCCGACTCATTCCTCTCCCTTTCTCTTTCATGATGCGGGCCCGTCAGACGAGGTTTTTTTTCTGGGAGGCAGCACGCCTCGATGACCCAGAGTCTTTCCTAAAAAAATCCGGTTGAAGGGATAATACAAATAATGACAAATTTTGGAAAAAGGAACGTAAACGAGAAAGAACGCCGTCAGGCCGAAGAACAAGATCAACGGCCATTCCGCCCGGCGATAATTATTTGGAACGGCCAGGACTCCGGCGGCAAAAAAGAAAATCATCAGAATCAGGGATAGGTAGTCGTCCGGCGTGCTGATGAACCTTATGGAGGGGTTGGTCAGGCGCCGGTTGAGGCGCATCAAGCCGACCAGACACGCGGCCCCGATCAAAATCTGGAACAGATAAACCATAACCTTGACTTCGAAGATTTGTGGGAAGTAGGGAATGATAAATGTGGCGGCAATCGCAGCCGCCACGCCCGCGTGAAAGATGACGAACTGGATGTAAAAACCAGGCTTTTTGCGCGTGGATTCCATGCCCCAGGGCATGGCCACGTTGAGCAGAGAATAGACCATCCCCGCTTTTTCGCTTCCCTCGGCAAAAGTGCGCTCTTGGCGGTATTTGAACCGGAACAACCAGATAAGCCGAACGATATAGACCGCCCCCATAAACAGGAGAGCCGCAATCTGGACCTCATTCTCCAATATCTTCAGTGCTGGGCTCATGAAAATCCCACTTCCCTTCAGAGATTCAATTTCCTGATGCGGCGATCTCCCCTGCTCTCCTGGTATTGGAGAGGGCATCGGAGGGAGTTCAGGGCAATCAAAAAATTAGGAGGTATTATATCAGAGGATTGGCTGCTGTCAATAAAACAGCGATCTGGAAAGCTCAATTAGCGATCTTTTCGTCCTCATGACTCCAGCGCGTATGAAACAGCCGCTTCAGCATGAAGCCTGGTCGTATCAAACAACGGCACTGGGCTGTCTCCTTCTTTGACCAGTAGGCCGATCTCGGTGCATCCCAGGATGATGCCCTCAGCGCCCTCCCCGGCCAAGCGTTCCATGATCGCCACAAACTGCTGCCTGGATGCTTGGTTGATATGGCCGACACACAGCTCTTCATATATCACTTTATGGACGATTTCGCGGTCGCCAAGGTCGGGCACGAGGACTTCCAAGCCGTGTTTTTGTGTCAATCTCCCTTTATAGAAGTCTTCTTCCATCGTGAAACGCGTGCCCAGCAATCCAATTCTCCTGAGTCCCTGAGCTCGCATAATTCGGGCCGTCGCGTCGGCAATGTGGAGGAGGGGGATCCGGATATCGGCTTCAATCTCACTGGCGACTTTATGCATGGTGTTGGTACATAAAATGATGAACTCTGCACCCGCCGTTTCCAAGCTCTTGGCAGCATGGCTCAATAGGCGAGCGGTTTCCTCCCATCTCCCCTGGTGCTGCAGGGTTTCGATCTCCGCGAAATCCACGGAATACAATATGCTCTTCGCGGAATGCAATCCACCGAGTCTGGCCTTGGTCGTTTCATTGATGATGCGGTAATACTCGGCCGAAGACTCCCAGCTCATTCCTCCGATGAGGCCAATGGTCTTCATGCTTCACTCCTTTCCGATGGTCAGGGCATTCCCCATCTTCTTTACACATTTGCGATTTGGCATTTTCCCAGCGCATCCGGCCTGGTGATGGGTTTAAACTTAAATTCCATGAATTTTAGCCCTCTCAAAGGCAAGTTTATTCCACAATATTTTGAGATCATTGACTTCAGGCAGATATAGAAGATGGCCCGAGCAACGGCAGTCAGAGGCGCCGATTTTTTTTTGATGAATAACTGAATTTTCTAGGAATTTTCTAATTTGGCTGACCATCCGGCATTCATCGAAAGAGTCAAGCTTTATCCAGACATCCATGACTTCGGCTTTCCGGAGAAAATAATCGATATGCCAAAAGAGTTTTTTATCCTTTCTCAGATGGCGCTCGAGCCTTTTCTTGAGACCTCGCTTTGCTCTGCCCACATAGAGATAGCACCCGGAGCTGAAATATGTTTCGCGTAATTTCCCCGCTTTTATTTTCTGGCCTTTCTTTAGTCTTAAAACCAATAGGTAAAGACCCCTGTCCTCAATTTTCATTTATTTTCTGCTTGCGTTTCTAATAAAGGAAATTTTTTCCTTATTTTTGGAGAAAATCTGGTCTTCATGATCTTTTTTTTGCCCTAAGGACAACAAATCCTCCCTGCCCGAATCCTCTTCTGGGATCCTCTTTTTTCCTGGCATCCGGCGGAGGTTGAAATAAAGTCTGGAAGGCCTCTTGAAACTCCATGCCTATTTTTTTAAATATTTCAAGAATTTCTCCTGGAGTGGGAGGATGGAAAAATATTTTCTGGGAAGAGTTATGTTGATAGTATTGTCCCCACCGACTGTTTTTATCAATAAAACCCAGAATCAACGCCCCGTTTTTCTTTAATGTCCTTGCCGCCTCTCCTAGGAAATGATGGGGATCATCAACGAACTCCATTACAAAAACTATTTGGATGAAATGAAAAGAATCATTTTTAAAGGGAAGGTTTTCGCCAAATCCCTGAACAACCTGGATCTTTCTTTTTTTTGCCAGCTTGAGCATATTGATGACTGGGTCCAGGCCAAACCGGACCGCGAGAGGAGCGGCAAATCTACCTGTGCCGACTCCAATCTCCAGCCCGGTTCCAGAGGGAACAGCCTTTTTCAGGGCTGCTAATTCAGATTCGTATAAGGCCGGATGCGTATCATACCACTTTTCGTAGTCTTTCCAGGTCTTCTCGTAGTGGTCGATGATTTCTCTTCTCATTTAAGGCTCGAGCTTGAATACCCAGGCGCACCAGACATCGGCTTTGTTCAAATGACGGCATCCAGACCTACTTCTAGACTTGCCAGACTTCCTGAATATATATACAAAAAATTCTGATGATTTCTTTGTTCTACCCGATTTTTTGAAAAGCATAAGTCCTCTGACCTTTTTAGCCGAGCCGAAACAATCCTTCGCCCGTCAATCTGGATACAATATCATCCTCCTGGAGATGATGGTCGCTGAAAGAAAGAATTCCGTTCGGCTTCAGTATCCTGTGCAACTCTCTCACTACTTCCTTCGGATTATCAAGGTCATGAAAGACATCATACAAAAGAGCGACATTGACACTCTGATCCGGCAGCCCCGTCCGGCAATCAGACTGAACGGTCTCCACATTGGTCAGTTTTCTTCTTGCTGCAAGCTTTTTCACCGTTTGGATGGCCAGAGGATGAATATCCAGGGCGTAAATTTTTCCGGATGGACCAACCAAATCCGCCATATGAGCGACATAACTTCCTGGCCCGCGGCCGTAATCGAGGACCTGGAAGCCTTCTTCGATCGCGACCTCCTTCAGGATTTTCATCCGGGGCACGAAAAAATCTCGAAACTTGTAAGTGAAAAACATGAGCCTGAAATGAAGATTTGGGTCTGGTCTTTTGATCATGGCAGCCTACCTCCGATTTAGATCTTCCGATAATTCTTTTTCCAGGGAGCGCTCTTCTGATATAGGTATTCGGCCATGGCCCGCCGCAGTGTCTCGGCCGCAAGCTGGGCGCAGTGAACATCGGACTCAGGAAGTCCCCCTAAAATTCTCAATATCTCGGCGGCGCTCACAGATCCCAACGCCTCGGTGAAGGATTTATTGATGGCTAGCTCTGTGGCGACACTGCCGCAGACAATCGTCGTTCCACAGCCATCGGTCTGAAATCCGCATTCAATGATTTTTTCATCTTTCATTTTTAGGAACATCTCCATAGTGTCCCTGCACGGTCCTGTCACTTTAGCATATCCATCAGGATTTTCGATCTTTTTGAAGTTCCTGGGGTTTTGCCAGTGATCGATAGCTGTTTCAGAATACTGCTTTCTGATTTGTTCCATGATTTGAGCCTGAAGCTCACGGGCGAGCTTTTCAACATTCTGATCTTTTTCCATATTTACCCTAATTTTTTAAAAAATATGTCCACTTTGTATTTCTCCTCTTAAAATAATCCAAAACATCCTGCAAATCTTGTTAAAGTCTCCCTCTAGTCTCTTGAGTCATTCCTGCAGAGCCGAATCGAAGAGGTCCTCGTGCTCTATCTATTCGTTGTTATTTTCATTCTCCTTCTTCTCTTTCTTCATCAAAGAGTCCACCGCGTCCCTCACTTCCTGCATGGTGAAAAGATACCTTTTTCTCAACCTGCCCAGTGTTTCGTTGAGAGGCGCGCCTGCAGGCAGGTTTAATTCATCAGCGATTCTTTTGGCAGAAATTCCCGTTTTGCTCTCGATGTCAAACAATGTCATCTGTCCGCTGATAAGGATGCCCGAGGCATCCTCAGCCAACAGACCTCTGGCCGATTTTTGTTCATGCTCTTTTTCAGGCGGATCCGCCAAGCTCTGCTCTTCTTTCATCTCTCGAATTTCTTTCTGTTCGGGCCTTCCTTCTTGGGGATATGGACTTTCAAAAACTTCTCGCTTCGCTTTTCTTCCGGCTCCGATTCCATAATCCTCATAAGCTCCGGGTATTCTGGGAGTAAAAGCCCAAAAAAGGAAAATCGACAAAAGAGACATGACTCCTGTCAAAATGAGAACCGTCCCCCAACCTCTTTTAAAAAGCTGGCGGGCTTTGCCCTTTATCCAACTCCAACTGAGCACGATGTGGATGACGACCAGGCAAATAAAAGCGATGGAAAGATAGAAGTGAATATTTCCCCATTGATGGCGGTGAAGCCCGAGGAAATATTTGGCCTTTTCTGAGGCTTGCGGACCCTGGGGAATCACCAACCCCATGAGAATGCCGATAGAAGCGATCCCGATTATGCAGACAAAAAGAAGAGTGTCCACAAGGTATTGCCAATCTGGCTTTTTCATTTGGGGGAAGCCTCCTTTGAGAATAAAGTCAAAAGCTCCTGCCACATCTTGATAATCTCTTTGGTAACTGAATTTTCGGAAAACTCGGTGAGGGGCAGTCCTTGAACCAAAGATCGTGGGACAACCTCGTTGAAAGGAATTTTCCCCACAACGGGAACGGAATTTTTGTGACACCAATCTTCGATTTGACGAGATAGTTTGAAATTAAGGTCGAATTTATTGATGCAGCAGGCTGTTTTGGTTCTGAAATGAGCGGCCGTCTGGATCGCGCGCTCCATATCGTGACTGCCGGAAAGGGTGGGTTCTGTAACCACAAGGGCCATATCGGTTCCTGAAAGGGAAGCAATAACCGGGCAGCCTATCCCCGGAGGACCGTCAACGATGATGAGATCCAATCCACTGGTTTCCGCAATCTCTCTGGCCTTTTTCCGGACTTCGGTCACCAGCTTTCCGGAATTTTCCTCTCCGATACCTAGCCGGGCATGGACAAAAGGTCCATATTTGGTCCGGGAAACAAACCATTTTCCCGAAACTCTCTTTTCCATTGTGATGGATTTGGTCGGACAGATGTATGAACAAACGCCACATCCCTCGCAGGATATCGGGTCTATGGAGATCTTTCCATCTTCTTCTTGGGAGATGGCTGAAAAGCGGCAGACATCCAAACAATTCCAGCATCCAGTGCACTTATCGGGATCAACACGGGCCTTTTTCCCTCCGGAGAATGAGTGTTCTTCCTGGATTTCAGGATGAAGAAGAAGATAAAGGTTAGCGGCGTCTACATCACAGTCGACCATGACTTTTTTCCGAGCCAGCGTGGCAAAGCAAGCCGAAAGCACGGTTTTGCCGGTCCCGCCCTTGCCGCTGATAATAACGAGTTGTTTCATCCTGCAGTCTTCTCAATCCTCTCGAAAATCTCAAAAAATTCTTGACGATAAGCGGGAATGGCTTCGACCACCGGAATCCCTTCCGAGTACGCTGCGGCGATTTCTCGGTCAAAAGGAATGGTCATAAGAATCAGAATATTCTCCTTCTGGCAGTAGGCTTCAACATCTCGGTCGCCGAGGCCTGTTCGATTGATGATGACGCCAAGAGGAATTTTGAGTTGCCGCACAGTCTCCACAGCCAATCTAAGGTCATGGAGCCCGAACGGAGTGGGCTCTGTCACCAGAAGGCAAAAATCGCTTCCTTTTGTCGCTTCAATCACCGGGCAAGACGTTCCGGGTGGGACGTCAATGATGACCGTTCGCTTTGTGTTTATGGATTTTTTTACAGCTCTGATGAGCGGCGGAGACATCGGCTGACCGATATCGAGCTTTCCATGGACGAACTGGAGGTGGCCCGCTGCGCCAGACTCCAGAACGCCGATTTTCTTTCCCACCTCTTTTATAGCCTTCTCGGGGCAGAGGAGGCTGCACCCGCCACAGCCATGGCAAAGCTCGGAAAAAACAAGGACTGTATTCTTGATAACAGCGATGGCATTGTAGGCGCAAACTTCCGCACATTTGCCGCAGAACGTACACTTGGCTTCATCGACCTCTGGAACAGGGATAAAAACAGGAAGGGTCTTGTCGATTGATGGCTTGATAAAGAGATGAGCATTAGGTTCTTCGACATCGCAGTCAAGAATTTGCACGGGGCGCTTTCTCGCAAGAGAAAGAGCCAGGCTCACAGCGACGGTCGTCTTCCCCGTTCCTCCTTTACCACTGGCTACGGAGATAATCATTGAATTTGAATCCTTCTGCCCACGCCAATCTGGACAAAATCTTTCCCGTACTCCTCTTCGAACAATTTCCAGGCTTCATCGCCCGAGCAATGGCAGGGTCCGACTTTTTTTACTCCTGCGTCCCTGAAGTGGGCGATAATTTCTCTTATTTCCTTCTTAGGAAATCCCGCCAGATGAAAACCGCCCAAAGCCAGGTGGATATCTTTGCCCATGAGCTCTTTAGCTTTGTCGATGATGTTGACGATTCTTGGATGGGCACATCCCGTCATCAGGATAATCCCCTGCGGCGATTCCAGGACGAGTGACTGCTCTTTTATCCACCCTTGGATGACGCCTGTTGTGTAGGCGCCATCGCAAATTTTTCGAAAGCCATTGACTTCTACAAGACGGCCTCCGTTTTTTTTGACCTTTTCTTTGAAAGATGAAGCAAAAAAGTAAGGCACGCAGACCTCAATTCCAGGATTCTCTTTAAGAAGGCCCTCCAGCCCGTCCGTATGGTCTTTGTGTTCGTGGGAAAGGACTATGACTTCCACAGAACGAGAGTCGATCTCCAATTTTTTCATATTGGAGAGGAGTATCTGACTATCTTTTCCTGTATCAAAGAGCAGGGTTTTGCTCAGACCACTGATGAAGCAAGAAAAGCCCCAATCTGTCCGGAGATTTTTATCGTAAGGATTGTTGTCATAGACGATAGTCATTTCTAAAGGTTTGAGGAAATTCATAGACGCGACTCCGATGGTTGATGAAATAAAAATCATTAAATAAATACTCGGCTTTTTCATGGGTGTTCACCTCACCTTGGCTAAAATTCATCTCGGGGCGTGTCAATCTGCTTGCGCCAGAGCCTGCTCAAGATCATCTCTTAAGTCTTCAAAACCTTCGCAGCCGACGGAAAGCCGGATGAGGTCATCAGTAATCCCTGCTTTTTCCCTTTCTTCTCTGGAAACGCCAGCATGGGTCATGCTCGCCGGATGCTGAATGAGGCTTTCAATCCCGCCCAAAGAAACGGCCAGAGTGCAGAGCTTGACGGCATTGATCATTCGCCGGCCGGCTTCAAAACCGCCTTTTAAGCCGAAGCAAAGCATGGAGCCGAAACCCGTCATCTGACGCTTGGCCAGAGCATGCTGAGGATGGCTTTCGAGTCCGGGATAATTGACCCATTTGACCTTGGGATGGCTCTCCAGATAGCGGGCCAATTTCACGGCATTCTCCTGGCTTTTCTCCATCCGTAAAGCCAGGCTCTTGACACCGCGCAACACAAGCCAGGCCTGGTGAGGGTCCATTGTTCCACCCATCAACGTCAGCGCCTTGTGAAGTTGCCGATGATGGTTTTCATCTTTGCTGACGATCATCCCACCGACGACATCGCTGTGGCCGTTGAGAAATTTGGTCAGGCTGTGCACGACGATATCCGCTCCCAGGTCCAAAGGTTTTTGAACAATAGGGCTGGAAAAGGTGTTATCGACGACGAGGAGGAGGTTCTTTTCTTTCGCCAGCCGGGCACACGCCTTGATATCCGTGAGAGTCATGGTCGGGTTAGCTGGGGTCTCGATAAAAAGAAGTCTCGTGTTCGGCCTGAGGTGTTTTTCGATGTTTCTTATGTCGGAGGTATCCACGAAGTCGACTTCCACACCGAACCTTGAAAACTCGTTTTCTAAAACCGTTCGTGAGGGACCATAGACAGCCGCTGTGCTGATGAGATGGGAATTTTTATCAAGAAAGGTCAGATAAACTGTCGTGATGGCGGCCATCCCGGAGGCGGTGGCCAAGCCTCCGCAGCCATTTTCGAGATAGGCCACGCAATCTTCCAGGGCTTTTGTGGTCGGGTTGCCGATGCGCGTATAGATATATCCTTTTTCTCTCCCAGCAAAAAGGGCAGCTCCCTGTTCCGCGCTCTTAAAGGCAAAAGTGGAAGACTGATAGATAGGAACCGAAACGCCGCCAAAAGCAAGGTCGGGCTCTTGCCCGGCATGGATGACACTGGTGAACGAGCTTTTGAATTTTGCGTCTCTCAAGACTTTTCCTCCTGGCTAAAAATTAATAATGAAGCGAAAATTATTTTCAGGCCTGTCCTTCATCCCTGACCGGGAATGATTCTTTATCGTCCGAATGGCTCGTCGGGCTAATCCCGGCGGCAAGTCCCGCCTGTGGAACAGGGAGGAGTCGAGCATCGCTCTTCCCGGCCGCAGCAAGTGGTCCCTGGAGGAGACGTCCTTCCACTCTTGACCGCGCCGGGTGTGGAAAAGACTTTTTTTAGATTCACGCTTCCGCAATCGGGGCAGACAACAGCTGTCGTCTCATGGAGGGATCTGACGAAAATTTCGATGATCCTGCCGCACTTCAGGCATTTGTATTCATAGATAGGCATTTTTCTCTTTTCAGCGGGTCATTTTTGTCCCACACTTGGGGCACGCGATTTGGTAACAGGGGATGCCGACTTTATGGGGAACGGAAGTTCCGCAATTCGGGCAAACGCATTTGCCGCCGGGCCCCAAACTTCTTCCTCCCTTGCGGCCACGGCCGCCGCCCAAATCTTTCCCTCGGCCTCCCTGACCGAATCCTTTTCCTTGTCCGGGCATCTCAACCTCCTCTCATGAATTATAAGATTCCATGACGTCCCTGTCTTCTCTCATCAGGTCCCCGGCGAGCTCTTCCATCTTCATGTCTTTCCAAAATGTCAGCTTCTCGTGCGCTTCCATATATTTCAGGGGAATCGGATGAGTCCCGATGACGACGGGCAGCCCATAATGGGTTTCGATGAATTCTTTGAACTGCCGGATGTAAGGGCACGGGGGGTAGCCAACCACCATGCCTGTCGCCAGATGGATAACTTCGGCTCCGTTTTTTTTCATCTCGGCGGGAACGTATTCGATGTTCCCCCCCGGGCAATCTCCGCAGTAGGAGTAGCCGATAATTTCGACCGGCTCGTCCTTGGGGTATCTCGAAAACCCCCCCACCCTTTCTCCGAGGGCGCGGAAGCATTTGCCTCCGCCGCACTCTTTATACCTTCCGCAGATGATGATTCCGATTTTTTTCATTCCGGGCCTCACACACAGCCAATTTTGAATTGCCGCGCCTGATCGGCGCATTTCTTTATGCTCTTATTTCTCAGCCGCTTACAGGAATTCAGACCCGACATCCCTTTCCCTTTTCTTTAGACATGCCCTTCACTTATTTTCTCGGGGTAAAGTCTGAATTTTTTCAACGATTCCCATAAAAGCCCGGCTGGCCTCCGAATCGGGACGGCTCAGGACAATAGGTTTGCCGTCATCTCCAGAATTGACGATTTCCGGGTCAATCGGGATTTTACCCAGGAAGGGAACTCCCATCTCCAGGGCCGCCCTTAATCCGCCGCCTTCTTTAAAAAGATCAATCTTCTTACCGCAGTGAGGACAGATGAGGCCGCTCATGTTTTCTATGATCCCGTAGATTTTCAAGTTAAGCTTCCGGGCAAAAACAACCGCTTTCCGCGAATCCATGACCGAGACTTCCTGGGGGGTGGTGACGATAATGGCCCCTGTGGCGGGAATGAGCTGCGCAACAGAAAGGGGTTCATCGCCCGTTCCGGGAGGAGAGTCGACGACCAGCCAGTCAAGCTCCCCCCATTCCACATCGCTTAAAAACTGCTGGATGATTTTCATCTTCATCGGGCCCCTCCAGATAACGGGAAGGTCCGGGTCTTCAAGAAGAAAGGCCATGGAGACGAGCTTGAGATTGTCGTTGACCTCCACGGCTTTCATTCCCTGCGGGGAAATGTCAAGGCGTTTTCCCTCGACGCCCAGCATTTTAGGCAAGTTCGGGCCGTGGATGTCCACATCCAGCAGTCCCACCTTAAAATTCTTCATCGCCAGAGCAAGGGCCAGGTTGGCGGCCACCGTGCTCTTTCCCACTCCGCCTTTTCCGCTGAAAACGAGAAGCCGATTCTTGATTTTAGCCAGAGCCTGGGAGAGTCTTATATCCTCTTCTTTTGCGACCATCCGTGCACCTCAGTCAGATCGATATTTGAGAAGGACGTCTCCGATCTTTCCCCGCGCTCCGGTGATGACTTTAATCCCTGAAGCCTGAAGAGCGTTGAGAGCGTTAGGCCCGCAATCTCCGGTGATGACTGTCCCGACGTTTTTACTCGAAATAAGCTGGGCGGTTCGGATTCCTGCCCCCTGGGTTTCTTCCGCAGCGGGGTTTTCCAGTGCTTCAAATTTTAGAGTCCTGGGGTCGGCGATTAAAAAATAGCGCGCTCTCCCAAATCTTGGGTCGATTTCCGCTTCCAGGTCCTTTCCGGCTGCACTGAAGCAGAGCTTTTGACCTGCCTGGACCGTATGCTTTTCCTCACAGTGTTGATGGCCCAGCCCCTGCTCGCCGCCGTGTCCGTGATCACATAAGTCCTGCCCTGCCTTGAGTTCGTTCTTTAAAAATTTCTCGATGACGTCATCGATCTGGCCCTCAACACCGATAATCGTCTCGATATTATTCTGAGCAAAAAGGTCTTGAGCCCGAGGACCCATTCCGCCGGCAATAATGCAATGGACTCCCCTTTCTGCCAAATAGCCGGGAAGAAAGCCCGGCTGATGGCCCGGGTTAGGGATTTCCTCTCTACCGATGATTTTTCCTTCTCTGATTTCAACGAGGGTGTAGGAAGGACACCGGCCGAAATGAGGCGAAACATATCCGTTCTCTGTCGAAATAGCAACTTTCATGTATTTTCTCCTTCATTTGTCTGAATAAGACTTATCGGCACAAAAATTTGGCATAAATATTCATTTATTTTTCTTTTCTATATCCTCGATTCTTTTTGAAATATTGTCCATCTGATGACGAAGATCTGCAGACTGACGCTTTAATAGTTCGAGCTCCTCGGGGGGAGAAAGCGGAGGATTATTTGTCTCAAAAGAGGGAGAAATTGGATTTTCAAACGGCTCTTGATATCCCATTCTCCTTCCGGAGCCTCTTCCCCCGCTTTTGCCCATTCCCCGGCCCATGCCGCGACCAATTCCTTGTCCCATTCCTCTACCCATGCCGAAACCTGGCCCCATGGCTCCGCTTCCGCCCAAGCCAAAATGAGAAGGGACGTTGGGCTGAGTGATTGGCTGGAATTTTCCCGCCTTATACTGCTCCACAGCTTCTTTGATGCTTCCCATAACCCCGACAATGACCTCTACTCCAGCCACTTGGAGAGTTTTGAAGGCGTTGGGCCCGCAGCTTCCTGTAAGCAAAGCCCTGGCCCCCTTGTTAGCGACAAGCTGTGCCGATTGGATACCCGCTCCACTGGCAGAGGAAATGTTGGGATTTTCCACCGCTTCAAATTTCATGGTTTCGGGGTCAACAAAAAGGAAATAAGGGCATCTTCCAAACCTCGGGTCAACGGAAGCACCGAAATCTGGGCTGGAGGCAGAAACAGCGATTTTCATCCGTTTTCTCCTTCGAGTTCTTTGATGCGCTTTTCAATCGCTGCCAGTTCATCCTCAGTCCTCTCCGCCTCTGCTTTGAGAAATTCGATCTCTTTCTCAGGCGTTATATCCGCGGCTCCCCAGGGGTCATAAGGCGTGGAAAAGCCAGGCATGGGAAATCCCGGCGCAGGAGAAAAAGGAATCTGCCCCTGGAGCCAAGCAAAATTCATCTGGGGGGTCGGCCATGTCCCGTGGAGAAGGTATTGGGCACAGGGGCCAAGGCCGGACGGGCTTCTGCCCACCCAGCCGGGAGAAAAACCGAATCTCATCCAGCCGGGCAATCCGGTAAACTGATACATCCTTCTATGTCTCATTTTGACTCCTTTTTTTGTTTTTTGAGCTCATCGAGCCTTTCTCGGATCTGGCCGAGTTGATCCTCCAGGATTTTGGTCTGCTCTTCAAGGAAAGCGACTTCTTCATCCTGAGTGAAAGGCGGAAAAGGCGTCCCATAGGGCGTCATGAACCACGGACTCCAGCATCTCATCCAGGGTGCTGAATGAGGCCCATAAAACCATCCTGCGCGTCCCATTCCAAATGGCATTTGATTCACCTCCTTTCCTCGGAAAATTCTCGTTTTTTATTTAGCTTTTTTGTCCACGGGATTGAGACCACCGCATGGAGCTAATTTTATAGGGATAGCTATAGGCAGGCGGGAAAGGATAGCCGTACATCATTTCCGGCGGATAAGGATATTCCCAGCCCCGACCATATCCGGCCCGCCGGAGGCCGCGTCCTCTGCCAAATCCCAGGCCTCTGCCAAAGCCCCGTCCGAATCCGCGGCCAAAAAGGAAGCCCGGATAAGGACTCTTGAACCCTGGATAAGGGTAACCGGAACAATATCCCAGGCCACGGCCGCTTCTCGGGCCCAGTCCCCAGGGACCTGTTCTATCTCCCATTGGCATTTTTTGGTACCTCCTTTTTTAGAGATTTTTTGATTGACAGTTCTCACATAACCCTAGAAATTCAATGTTATGGTCCTTAATGACAAAATTGTATCTTTCGGCCAGGGCTTCTTCTGTTTTTTTCACCAGGTCCAGCTCTTCTTGCACAAAGTCACGGTAATTGATGATTTTGCCGCACCGGGTGCAGATGAGATGATGGTGGTGGTCTTTCTTGGAGTCCCCCTTGAGTTCATACCTGTTCTGGCCGTCACCGATGCTGACTCGGGTGACGATGCCCATTCTGGCCAAAAGGTCAAGCGTCCGGTAAACTGTGGTCAGGCCGATCCCGGGATACATCTTGTACAGGGATGCGTAAATTTCCTTGGCACTCAGGTGTTTGTCAGTCTGGCTCAGAAGGCCCAGGATGACGTCCCGGGGCACGGTCCAGCGGGCCACATGTCCGCACATCCGGTGCTGCCATTTATACGGGCCTGGCATCGAACCTCCTTGAGATGATAATGATAATCATTTTCAATAATATAATAAGGCGTTTTTTTCTCTTTGTCAAGGTCCCAACGAAAATATTTTTCTTTTTTTTCGCCCTTGGGTTTGCTCCCATGCCGACCCTTCGCAGCTTATGAGCTTGACATTTTTTTCAGCGAGGATTATTTTTGGAGAAATGTCAAAACTCACGCGATTCGGTGTCTCCCTGGAAACCAATCTTCTGGCCCAATTTGATGCCCTCATCGAGAAAATTGGATATAAAAGCCGTTCTGAAGCTATCCGCGATTTAATCAGGGAACGACTTGTTTCTGAAGAATGGAAAAAAGAGGATCAGGAAGTCATCGGAATCCTAAGCCTCGTTTATGATCATGCCAGCCGAGAGGTCACTGATCTTCTAACCCGAATTCAACACCGACACCTCGACGTAGTCATCTCCTCAACCCATGTCCATCTGGACGAGCACAATTGCCTTGAGGTGATCATTCTCAGAGGACAAAATGCTCTGGTCACAAAAATCGCCGACGAGCTCCTGAGCACAAAAAGCGTCAAGCACGGAAAGCTCATCAGGACAACTACAGGCCAAAACATCAGCTGAGTATCTTTTTCACCTTCCCCTTCAGCGATAAAAAGCTATAAAAAATTGACATTTTTCATTCATGGTGTTACTATTTATTAAATCGTAACACTTTGAATGGCCAAGGAGAGTGCGAATGAACACCCGAAAAGTCGTCCTCATCCCGCTGATGGTCCTTGTTCTCATTTTCGCGACGATCCCAAGACGTGTTCTCCGCGAGGAGGTCAAAGAATCCAGAGATCAAGACAAAAAAGAAAAGGCCCTTTTCCGCGTTTCAGCCGACAAGAGTTATCAAGATCCGGTGATGAGTTGGAGGATATGGGCAATTTGAACGCTGATTACGGGATTCGTGCCGATCTCCCTGGAACCGGAGCGGGTGTCTATCCTATGCCCAAACGGGCGGTCAAGCTCGGCTTGAGGGTCCACTTATGAAATACACGGGCAGGGACGTTCTCCTCGGCGGCTTGCTCGTCGCGCTGGCCACAGTCATTCCCATCCTGTTCCATGCTGTCGGTCTGGGAAGCGCCTTCCTGCCGATGTTCTATCCCATTCTCCTCGCTGGATTCTTAACGCCGGTTCCAGTTGCTTTGACTGTCGGGCTGGTTTCACCTTTGGCCTCGGCCCTCCTGACCGGAATGCCACCGCTTTTCCCGCCCGTAGCCTTTGTCATGATGGCCGAAGGGATCGTTTTGTCTGTCGTGCCATCCGTTCTCTACAGGAAGCATAAAATCAACATCTGGCTGACGCTGGCAGTTGCCGTCATTCTGGAGAGAATCGTCTTACTCGCCGCTGTTATCCTTTCTGCTCTTTTCTTAGAGTTGCCTCGTCGCGTCCTGGGAATTTTTTCTCTCATTCACAGCCTTCCTGGAGTGATCCTGATTTTTATCATCGTTCCTCCTCTGGTGAACAAGCTTGAAAAAAGAATGAAAGCGCTAACCATGATCGAATGAAATTCGCGGGGAACGACATGAATAAGAGGGAATTTTTTGACTCTCTGGCCGTTGAATGGGATCGACAAATTCAGGACGACGAGGAGGAGTCGCAAAGAAGATTTCGAGAACTCGTTGAAGCCCTCCCCCCCAAAAGAGGCGATTGGGTCCTGGACGTGGGCTCAGGGACCGGAGTGCTCATCCCATATCTGAGAGAGGCCACAGGAAAAAGAGGGAGAATTGTGGAACTGGATTTCTCGCTCGAAATGCTTCGGATGGCAAAGAAAAAACATTCAGAAGGACGCATGAGCTTTCTTCAGGCCGATGCTCATGATCTTTGCTTGAAAGAGGAAACGTTTGATGCCGTGATCTGTTTTTCCACGTTTCCCCATTTCCATAATCAAGCGAGCGTCCTTCGGGAGTTCCGTCGGGTGCTCAAATCAGGGGGACAGTTGATCATCATCCACTTCATGAGTCGGGAGGAAATCAACGCGTTTCACGCCCGCGTCGTGGGCCCTGTACGGAAGGACATGCTCCCCGACCACGATGACATGGCCCGGTTGCTCACCCGTGCAGGATTCCGGGATATTTCCATCGAGGATAGACCCTCGTTCTATCACGCCCGAGCCAAAGCATGAGCCAGACGAGCACAAGCCCCGGCGCCGCGTCCCTGTCCCTTGGCCGACTTGACCCCCGGGTTAAGATTATCTTATTCGTCACGTTCTCTCTGGTGATCGCCTTCACGCCCGTTTCTCGCGGGCAACGGTTCGCGGCTTATTTTTTATTCCTAATAGCCATCGTCGCGCTGTCCCGGGAGTCTCTCGCGCGTAGCATCAAGCAGACCGCGCTCCTTTTCCCATTTCTCCTCGGGCTCGGCCTGACGATTTTCCTTTTCGGCAAGGAACCCCCCGCTCAAAAACTCAACCTCTTTATGACGCTGGGGATCAAGACGTTCCTCATCCTCTTGGCGTTGCAACTTTTCCTCCTGACAACCGAGTTTTATCGCCTCCTCAAGGCCCTGGAGTCACTCCGCGTCCCGAGTCTTGCCGTCGCTATTTTATCCTTCGCGCATCGTTACCTTTTCCTTTTCCGGGAAGAAGTCGGCCAGCTCCTGAAAGCCAAGGAATCGAGGACGTTCGGCCGAAAAAAGCTCCGCCGCGAAATCACCATCGTCTCTTATCTTGTGCCCGCGATCTTCACACGCAGCCTGCAGAGAAGCGAAAGGATCTATGCGGCTATGCTCTCCCGGGGATGTGATGGGAGGACAATCCGCACCCTGGATGTTCTGGAATTCCAAAAAGTGGATATCTTTGTTGGTTGTCTTGCGATTTTTTTGCTCGCCGTGATCACGATCGTGTTCTAAGGAATGACCTTGGGAGACAAAGTCCTTGAAGTGAAAGAGCTTTCGTTCGCGTATCCTGATCAAACGTGCGCCCTCCGGAGAGTCAGTTTCACCGTTTATCGGGGAGAAACACTGGCTATCATTGGGCCCAACGGCGCGGGAAAATCGACGTTGCTTCTTCATTTAAACGGTGTTCTTAAAGGTCAGGGGCAGGTTGAAGTCCTTTCTGAGCCTGTTTCTGGAAAAAACGTGAAGAAAATCCGGTCGAAAGTCGGCCTGGTTTTTCAGGATCCCGATGATCAGTTATTCATGCCGACGATTTTCGATGACGTCGCCTTCGGGCTCGTCCAACAGGAAAGACCGGCGGATGAAATCCGGGAAAGGGTGATGAGAATTTTGATGGCGCTCGGCCTTGAGGGTTTGGAGCGCAGATCGGCGGCCCATCTCAGTCTGGGCGAAAAAAAGAAGGCTGCTCTGGCCACCGTCCTTGTCCTCGAGCCGGAAATTCTCGTACTGGACGAACCCGCCTCCGGGCTTGACCCTGGGACACGAAGAGCCCTCATCGGGCTTCTCAAAAAAATCTCCATGACAAAAATCATTGCTTCGCATGACCTTGATCTCGTGGCCGAGATCGCCACTCGCGTGATCCTCATGGACGCGGGACAGGTGATCGCTCAGGACGATCCGGAGGAGATCCTGGGGAATCAGGACTTATTAGAGAGCCATCGCCTCGAGGTCCCCCTCTCCGTGGTCTTGAGGGAAACTCTGAAGAACATCCCCCTATGACGGGAAGCGGGGACAGAGAGCCGATAAGCTTTTTCGCCTGACAGCAGCCATGCCGGATCCATTTGTCAATTGTTGGGGCCTGACTCCGTCAGATGATTTCCGGATCTCGTCGATCAATCCGGCATCGAAATCAAGGGCGATTATTTTTTCCTCGGACTTCTCAACTTTCTCAGGTAGAATTTCTTGTTTTCATATTCGACTTCGATCAACTGATCTTCCTGGATTAGCCTGCGAACGACATCCCAATCAGCCCGAGCCTTCTCCAGAAACGCTCGGATCGCCTCTTCTCTCATAGGGTGAACGGAGGTAATACTGAGCAAATCCTCCTCCACATTTCCCGTCAAGGCAAAAGCGTCGCCTTCGTACCCGATAAGATATTCAGTCGGGATAGCTTTCTGCTGGAAAAGCTCGTAGGCCGCCGTGACGAACTTTTCGCTCGCTGGCCGAACCCAGCCCTCAGCCGGAGGCCTTGTCGGAATCAGGATATAGCTTTTTTTGACGCGCAGAGCCCTGATGAATTCGGCGATCTTTTCGAATTCCTCTAGGGCGTCATTCAGGCCTTGAATAAGCATCGTCTCTGTCGCTAAAAAGCCCTTAAAGTCGCGGGCAAAGGCCTTGATCCCCTCTAAAATTTGCTCCAATCTCAAGGCCTTATGAGGTCTGTTGATCTTTCGCCATATCTCTTCACTTAAAGCATCGATCTTCAACGAAACCCAATCGGCCTTGATCAGTTCGACCTGCGCGTCCTTGTTCCAGATCAGGGATGAGTTCGAGATCACGGCAATTCTGCACCCGAAAGCCTTAAGCTGTTCAACTTCTTGTCCGAGGCTCAAATCCAGGGTCGGCTCGCCATCAGAGACAAAGGTCAAGAAATCAACTCGTTCTTTTTTCCGGCGCGCACCTTCGATTTTTTTGTCAACGGCTTGGAAGATTTCTTCCGGGCTATAGAACACTTGACGTTCCGTCTGCAATTTTAGCGTTCTTCCAAGTTGACAGTAGACACAGGAATAACTGCAGATTTTTGGCGGGATGTTGTTGATCCCCAAACTGCGTCCCAAGCGCCTTGAGGGAATGGGTCCAAAAGCAATCATTTGGCTCACCTGAAAATATTATCCAGAATCATCATGATAACAAGATGGAGATTAAAGAGGGGCCTATTCATGGGATTTTCCTGCAAGACGGGCCAGGGTTTCATAAAGGACGGGGACGATGAAGAGTCGCAGCAGGATGGCGAAAAAGAATCCGCCGATATAAACCACCGCCAGCGGCCGGTGGAGTTCCGCCCCTGTCGTGACAATTAAAGCCATAGGAATGACACTTACGATCATCACCATATCGGTCATAAAAATAGGCTTGAATTTGGTCAGCGCTCCCTTTTCGACGGATTCTCTCAGCGAAAAGCCCTGCCGTCGATAATCGTTGATCTTGGCCACAAGGATGACATCATTCTGGACGCAGATGCCAAAAAGAGCGATGAGTCCGATCGTGGAGGAGACGTTGATTGTCTGCCCGGCGATGAGAAGGCCAAGTATGCCTCCGATCAGAGTCGATGGGATGTTCATGATAATGAGGAGCGCCTGCCAGATGGAGCCGAACGAAGAAAAAAGGACGACAAAGATGATCAGAATAACGATCGCCATAAGGAGCGTCAGGTGACGCAAGGCTCTCTGCTGGCTTTCGAACTGGCCTCCGAAGGACACAAAATAGCCCGGCGGCAACATCACCTGCTCGGAAATTTTCTGTTGGGCTTCTTCGACAAAGCTCCCAATGTCACGCTTGACCACGTTGCAGAGGATGATTTTTCGCCGCATCAGATTTTCACGGAAAATTGCCTGAGGCCCTTCGCTCCGCGACATGTCCGCCAGCTCCGAAAGGGGGATCCGTTCGCCGCTGGGGGCGCTGATCAAAAGATTTTTTATAGTTTCTTCGTCGTTTCGGTATTCCTCCGGGAGTCGGATAAGGACAGAGGTCACCCGGTCAGCCTCATAAACGTCCGTAGCTTCGATTCCTTTTATTGCAGTTTCAATCGTCTCGGCCACCTGGCTGACAGAAATTCCAAAGAGAGCCAGCTTCTCTCTTTTTAATTGAATGACCAACTGCGGGACGCCGGTCGTCTGTTCAATCTGCAGGTCAGCCACTCCTCTGATTTCAGCCAAGGCATTCCTTATTTCCTCAATCTTTTCGTTAAGGATATCCAGCTCCCGGCCAAAAAGCTTCACCGAAAGCTGCCCTTCTGTGCCGGTCAACATTTCCGCCAGTTTGTTCGCGATCGGCTGTTCAAAAATGTAGGCTACTCCCGGCAGCTTATCCAGCTCCTGGCGCATCGCCTGGGTGACTTCTTTAAACCCTCGCTTTCTATTCTCCCGGGGCAGAAGTTCGATGTTGTAATGACTGTGATTGACAGGATGAAGGTGTTCCGATCCTTCAGCTGTTCCGGTCGTCCTGGTCACAGAAACGACTTCAGGAAAAGAAAGAAATGTCTTTTCGATGCGCGTGCCCATTTTCATGGATTCTTCAAGGGAAGTCTCAGGAAGCATCACCGTCGAGGCCATGATGGACCCCTCATCGAGAGGGGGAACAAATTCCTTTCCGAGGAAATTGTAGGCGACCGCTGCCGCCCCAATTAATATTAGAAATATGGTTATGAGAAGCCTCCTGTGCCGGAGAGCTTTCGTCAAGAGCACGTGATATTTTTTTTGCAAGAAATCGCTGACCGGGTTCCGTCTGTCCTTGATATGTTTCTCGGTCAGGAAGACAAAGGCTAAAATGGGTTGGAGGGTGATGTTGAGGAGCATCGCCCCAAAAAGGGCGGCGGCAACGGCAAACGCCGTGGGCCGAAACATGGCCCCTTCGAGACCCTGGAGAGTCAGCAGAGGAAGAAAAACGAGGATGATGATCAAACTGGCTGAGAATAGATATTTCCCCACTTCCTTGGCTGCTTCCGATATCAGGAAAAGCCGGGGCGCCTGGCCTTCTTTCTCTTTCAGCACGCGGAAGATGTTCTCCACCATGATGATCGAGCCATTGGCCATCTTCCCTATCCCGATGGCCAAGCCGCCGATGGACATGACGGTCAGTTTGATGCCGAAAATATTCATCAGGATCAAAGCGATCAGAATCGAAAAGGGAATGGTCAGCGAAGCGATGAATGAGCTCCTCAGGTTCCACATAAAAAAGAGCATAACCAGGACAATAAAACAAATACCTTCCAGAATGGAAACTTCGACATGATGGATGGACTTCAGAATTAAGATCGACTGGTCGTAGAAGGGCTTGATCTTGATGTGCTCGGGAAGGTCTTTGGCGATTTGAGCGATGCCTTTTTTGAGATGGCTTATGGCTTGGAGCGTATCTCCTCCATACTGCTTTTCCACGGTGACAGAAACAGCTTCTTTGGCGTTGTGGCTGGCCGCATCGCGTCTAAATTTTCCTCCAATTTTCACCTCAGCCACGTCTTTCACGAAAACAGGAACGTTGTTGCGCGAAGTGATGACCGTATTCTGGATGTGCTCCAGGGTTTCAATTCGACCCATTCCTTTGATGAGGACTTCCTGAGCCCCCTTGGAGATGATTCCTCCAGAGAAATTCCTGTTGCTGTTTTCGATGGCGTCTTTAACTTCGCGAATCGTCAGATTATAGTTTTTCAACATCTCCGGCTTGAGGAAGACCTGAAACTGTTTCACAAAGCCGCCGAGGTTGATGATGAAGGATATTCCAGGGACTCCCTGCAGCCTGTACCGGATCGTCCAGTCTGCGATCGACCTGAGCTCCACAGGGTCCGCGCCGTCTCCAATCACGGCAAACTCGAAGACTTCTCCCATCCTCGAAGACACGGGGCCAAGGATGGGCTGGGTGGTGCCCAGTGGGAGGCGCCCGGAGACGAGCTCGAGCTTGCTGGAGACAATTTGGCGGGCCAGGTAGATATCCGTGCCCCAGTCAAATTCTACCGTGACGACGGAATCGCCGGTGGCTGACTCCGACCTAACGCGAGTCACATGGGGTGCTCCAGAGAGCAAACTCTCCAGAGGAAAAGAAATCAACCTTTCGACATCCTCAGAAGCCATGCCCGGGTTTTCCGTGATGATCGTTACCAGAGGAGCGTTGAGGTCGGGATAAATATCTTTAGGAATATTGAGATAGACGAGGACGCCCCAGATAGAAACCAGAACGAGGAGAAAAACAGTCAGCAATCGATGTTTCAGAGCGTAATCAATGATTCTATCGATCATGATGATTTCTCCAGGCTCAGTGGATGCCGGCTTTCTTCAAAATTTCATCATAGAGCTTTGATTTCAGCTGATAACTTCCCTTGGTCACGATATCATCTCCCTCGCTCAGTCCGCTGAGAATTTCAATGAATCCTTTCTCTTTTACCCCCGTTTCAACGGCCTGAGGAAAGAACTTACCTTCTCTTTTGATAAAAACGATCTTTTCGTCTTTATCATCCAAGACTGCGGATTCGGGGACAACCAAGCTGTCGCTTAAATGATTGAGATAGATTTTAATCGTGGCAAACATGCCAGGCTTCAGCTTATATCCCATATTCTCAACTTCGGTTCTGACAGTAATCGTGCGTGTGTCTTCTTTCAAGATATCGCTGACATAACAGATCGTTCCGTTAAATGTCTCGCCGGGGTATGCCGGAACAGAAACTTCCACGTTTTGTCCAATCCTAATTTTCGCGATGTCTTTCTCATAGATTTCGGCATCCACCCAGAGGAGCCGGGGGTCCAAAATGGTCATGATCTCCGAAGACTGATCGACCATAGCTCCCAGGACCGCGTTGTTCTGGACGATTTTTCCTGAAATGGGCGCGAAGAGGGTGATGACAGGATTAATCTGATGGGTTTCAGCTATGCCTTTGACCGACTCTTCCGAAAAGCCTAAAACATGCAGTTTTTTCTCGGCGGCATTTAAGTTGGCTTCGGCAACTTTGAATTCCGCTTCCGTGGCCAAGGAATTTTTTTGAGCCCCGACTCCCCGGTCAAAGAGCTTTTTCTCCCGATCATAATTGCTCCTGGCCAGCTCAAAATCCGCCTTCGCTTTATAGAAGGCGGATTTGGCTTCACCGACTTCTTCGCTTTGAAGAGTGACCAGCGGCTGGCCGACTTTCACCCAATCACCTATTGTCACATGAATTTGACCTATCCTGGCAGAAAACGCGTAGCAGACTATGGCTTTTCTGCTTTGATGAGCGAGTATCTTTCCCATAGCTTCCAAGTGAGATCTCAGACCTTTAGTAGTAACTTTCGCTGTTTCTATCTCGACAACCTGCTTCTCGGCTTCGCTCAATTCGACGTGGTCAGAAATTTCCCAAGCTCTCTGACGAGTTCTTCTCGCTCCTCTGCCAAAGCTTTTTCCTTCAGGCCCACTTTTTTTTGACAGGGTTTCTTCTTGGACGCTTTCTGACTTCTGCGAAGATATATCGTTTCTTATGTTTTCTTTTTCGGGCGTTTTTGAGCACTGGAACTCAAATATAGCAATGGAAATCATAAGAAAGAATAGAAACATTCGTTTAATCATCGTTATCTCCTTCAAGGGTTTGGCCAACGGATTTTTCTAAGGCAGCTAAAGTGACATCGTAGTTATAAAGAGCATCAGCATAAGACCTCCTAGCTTCGATCAAAGTCCGCCTGGCTTCGATAAGCTCTATTCCCCCTATTTCGCCTTCTTGATAACTGAAAAGAAACATGTTATAGACTTCCTCCGCCTGAGCCAGTATTTCTTCTTCGAAGAGCTGAATCTGACTGGCTGCCGTGAGGGCATTCCTATAGGCTTCCTCCACCTCCAGGCTGATGGAGTTTTTCAAATGTTCTAACTCTCTTTTTAGGGATTCTATATGGGCTTCTGCTTCGGCGATCTGCCCTTTTTTAGGTTGCCAAAAAAACAGAGGAACCGGAAAGGAAAGAGTAAAATCCCATGTGGTTTTTTCTCCCTCAAGGCGGTGCCGGGAAAGTCCAAGTTCGAAATCAGGGAAATAGCTTAAGTAACCCTGCTTTTTTTTATAATTTTCTTTTTCTAGAGAGATTTTCAATTTCTTGACCTCGGGGCGAAAGGAAAAGGCCCTCTGTTTCAACTCCTCAAGCTCCATGGGGCTGAACGTCTTTTTCAGCGTTCCTTTGATTTCCAGCGGCTCGAATTTTTTTCGCGCTAAAAGAAAATTCAGCATGGCTTTGGCCAGGCTTTCCTCATTGGCGACGGCTTTCACTTCGTTGGCAGCCTTTAAAGCTTCCACTCGCGCTCTCAGAACTTCAACTTTGGCCGCATCTCCCGCTCCATGCTTGAACTCTGCTTTTTTAAGGAAATCTTGAGCGAGTTCTAAGTTCTGTTGGGCATAACGGAGTTTCTCTTTGGCGAGAAGAAGGCCATAAAAGGCTTGTTTGACCTGATAAGCAACAGTCAGCTTTAAAAGGTCAATTTCGGACAAGAGTTCAAACGATTCCTGGGTGGCAATTTTTCCCCTTAACAGTCTTCTCCCGGGAAACTCAACCGTTTGGCTGAGGCCAAAATACGATTCATTGGATTCCTTAAAATTCAATAAGCTTGGCTGTAAATCTGAGTCGTAGTCGAGGGATGGCTGAGGTAAAGCTTTAGCTTGACTAATTCGCGCCAGGGCCGCCCGATATTGCTCTAAAGAAGAGAGAACAAGAGGATTTTGCTCAAGCGCGACGGAGATGCATTGCTCGAGAGATAGGACGTCTTTCGCGCTTTCCTGATTAAAGAAGAAGTTTTCAAATCCCAAGAGCAGGATCAAGAAGAATGATATTTTTTTTAAGTCCATTTAGCCTCCTCGGAATTTTTGTCAGAGAGATCCAAGGTTTTAAGGGGAGGTGAAGAGGCTAGCTTTGCGGAGGGGAGCGGACGCAAGAAAAAACTAGGAAGGTCTCTTTCAAATGGAATGAAAGAGAAATCTTGATGATGTCAATAAAAAAGAGTTCAGGAATCTGGAAGAAGCTAATTTGACCCGTAGCGTATGTCGAGTTCAGGAAATTACAGGCGGGGCAATTATCTTTATGAAAGACAGTTTTTTCAGTATGAAAAAAATTGATCAGAAGAGTAACTACAAAAAAGACAACGAGGAAAGCGATTTGAAGAGAGCTCTCCTTTTTGCCCTTCATTTTTTCTGTCGAGAAATATATTACAATATCTAAAGAAAGTCAATTTTAGCAATTCTCGGTTTGTCCGCCGGGAGAACCGACCAGAAGGAGATTGATTTTACATCGCCGCGCGGCCGGAAGTATTCTTCCATCGTGATCAAGAGGGGAGATTTATGGGCCGGAACGGCTATTCAACACGCCCCGGAAAAAGGAAAATCCTGAAAAGACACCTGTGGAAGATGGAAAAGGCTGGTCTGCGACGGCTGCATTGCTTCAAGCCTCGATCGACAATATGAATACGGCCTTGTCTGTTCCTAGTGCTTTAGAGCTCTAGAAGAGGAAGATCAAAGAGAAAGAGAGCAACTCTGGCGCCTATTCTTGGGATTCTCGCGGCCGTTTTTGTGCTCACCGCGGCGATCGGTTTCTGTCCCCTTTATGTCCCGGTAAAGCTTTCGACGCTCAAGAAAAAAGAATAAATCCGCCTGCCACGTTCACTTCGATTCTTTCTTCCAGAGTCCAAAATAGTCATTTGGGCCGATCAGGCAAGTTTCATCTTTTTAATGAGATGGATTTTTACGGAATCGTTTACGAACAATGAAAATATGATGTTAAAGCCAATAACAAACGCGGTCATTGGTAGCGGAATACGCTGAAGAGCGCCGGTGATTCCAAGCGTTGAGATAATTATCCCGACAAGCATGTCGACAAGAATAACGCTCAACAGCATCCGGCTTGGCATTGAGCTCCAGAAATGACGCCGTTCCCTGACGACGAATATAGATGTTACGGCTGAAAAGAAGAGAATTTCAAAGCTGAACGTTTGAACATGCGGATCGGACGGCGATAAATGCCAAATTTTTAATCCCATCCAAAGAAGAACCAGGGATTCCAAAACCATGAATATGCCGAGAACGGTCGAAACTTTGACGAAACTCGCGATGCTCCAAGTATCGGGCGATCTTGACCAGCTGACATGATCCGTGGACAAGGATATCTTCACAAAATCCGTCATCAACAGCAATAGCACCATGGTAAAAGCGGATACGACAAAATCGCCGGTGATCAGAAAAACGCCGACGACGAAGGAAGACTTCAGGATCGTTCTCATGATTTTGTTGAGAACCCACGTGTTGATCCTTTGATAGACCTTCCGGCCGTTCTTGACCAGTTCGATGATGCCCGACAATCCCGCGCTCGTCAGGACGACACTGGCCGACGCTTTGGCAATATCCGTGGCGCTGTTCACGGCGATCCCGACTTCGGCCTGCTTGAGGGCGGGGGCATCGTTGACGCCATCTCCCGTCATCCCGACAACATGCGTTCCAGCCTGAAGGCTTTGGACGA
>Ga0315289_10002811_pt1 | contig 26569 bp, 19 predicted proteins | sample YL17G11_40_MG_FD_203452 | JGI IMG/M metagenome (GOLD analysis project Ga0315289, IMG submission 203452) | Sediment microbial communities from Yellowstone Lake, YNP, Wyoming, USA - YL17G11_40 | ecosystem: Environmental > Aquatic > Freshwater > Lake > Sediment | place: USA: Wyoming | collected...
CAGCGTGGGGTCGGCGCCGCCGCGCAGGATAAGGTCACCATCGAACACGCCCTCACTTACGCTCAGCGGCGTCGAGGCGAAAAGGCTCGTCTCGAACTCGTAGCCGGGACCAAGTTCGCGCAGCGCGACGGCGGCGGTCACGATCTTCTGGTTCGACGCCACGATCAGCCTGGCCATGTTGTTGCGGGCGTAAAGCACCCGCCCCGAAGCCGGCGCCACAACGCTCACGCCCACCTCGGCACCCCCGAGCCCTTCATCGGCCAGCACAGCGTCTATCTCCGTGGCCAGGCGGTCGGGCTCCTCAGCCACCGGAAACACCAACGCTCCAATTGCGACCTGGCACAGTATGAGAGCCAGGATGATCAATGGGGCACCCGGTGAGCCGGCAGGACGAGCGGCAGCGCTTGTGCGCGCCTCCCGCCTGCGGCGCCCCGTGTGACGATGGGCCTGTAAGATCCGCATGAGAGCATTTTTCCCGAAATGCCGACCACGTTTCAATGCGAATACGTAACTCATTCCCGCGCCCCCGTTTATGGAGAACCAAGTCCGGACGGGAAATCGGCGTCGGCGCGGCAGAGCGCGCCCCGTGAGGCGCGGCGCGGGTTCTGCTATAATGTCTTGTTCGAATCTGTGAACCACTTGGGAAGTTCCCCAGCATGATGAACCCCGAAAACATCGTGCGCCTCGTCAGATCCCGGCGCTACAGCCCCATGACTTCGGAAGAGCTGGCTGCGCGTTTCTCGGTCGCTCAGGAGCAGCGCGACGAGTTCGCCCAGATGCTCTCGCAGCTCGAGATCGAGGGGCAGGTGGTGAGAGGCAAGGGCAGGCGCTGGGTAGACCCCAAGCAGGCCAATCTCGTCGTGGGCCGGCTGCAATGCAACCCGGACGGCTTCGGATTCATCATCCCGCCGGGGGAAGGCACGGACACCTACGTCGCCGGGGAGAACATGAAGGATGCCATGCACAACGACGTGGTTGTCGCCGAGCGCGAGCCCAAGAAGCGCGGCAGGTCGCGCTACCGCAAGTCTGGGACCGGGCCGGCCGGGCGCGTCGTCAAGGTCCTCCGCCGTGCCAACCACAGGCTGATAGGGACGTTCTTCCCCGGCCCGAAGTTCGGACGGGTCAAGCCCGATGATCCGCGCATTCTCAAGGACGTCTACATCCCTCCCGGCTGCGAGGCAGGCGCAGCCGAGAACGAGAAGGTGCTGGTCAAGATCACGGCGTGGCCCTCTCCGATGCTGCACGGGAACAACGCGGAAGGGGAAGTGATACAGGTCATGGGGAAGGACGGCGCGCCCGGCGTTGACGTGCAGACGGTCATCGCGGAGTTCAACCTGCCGGATGAGTTTCCTGCGCGCGCCCTGCGCGAGGCCGAAGAAGTCCCGTCCATACCGGACGAAGAAGACACGCGAAATCGGCGCGACCTGCTGCGGTACACCACCGTGGCCATTGACCCTGAGGATGCGAGGGACCGGGACGACGCCCTGTCGCTCTACTCCGATCCGCACACAGGCAACCGCGTTGTGCTGGTCCACATAGCGGACGTCTCGCACTACGTGCGACCCGACAGTGCGCTGGATGAGGAGGCCCGACGCAGGGGACAGAGCGTCTACCTGGTCAGCGACTTCGTTCCCATGCTTCCAAGAAAGCTGACACAGGAGGTGCTGAGCTTCGTAGAGGGTGAGGACAGGCTGGCAAAGACGGTCGTGCTCGAGTTCGATGACCAAGCGGAACTGGTCGGTTCATCCGTCTGTCACTCCGTTGCCAAGGTGGACAGGGCCATGACCTACACAGAGGTGCGGGGGATACTGGACGCAGCGGAGGACGACCCTCCTTCGCTCAAGCCACGGAGGGCAAGCGACGAGGACGAGACAACGATGGCGAAGCACTCGCCGGAGATCCGAGACCTCATCATCGGACTGGACCGATTGGCCCAACAGCTTAGGGCAGGCCGCCGCAGGATCGGGTCCGTGGACCTCGACGTGCCGGAGTACGACGTCCGCGTGGACGCAGATGGCCAGGTGACGGCGGTATCGCAGATCGAGCGCGACCGTGCCCACGCTCTGGTCGAGGAGTTCATGCTGAGCGCCAATCGCGTGGTGGCTGGCTTCCTGATCCAGCACGAGCTGCCGGGCGTTTACCGCATACACGAGGAACCTGAGCCTGAGAACCTGGAGGACTTCGCGCAATTCATCCTTGCAGTCCTGGGCAAAGAGATAGATCCGCTTGACCGCCGGCAGCTTCAGGAGCTGCTCGCCGGCGTATCCGGCACCGCCCTGTCGGAAGCAGTCAACATGGAGTTTCTGCGCTGCATGAAGCGCGCCGTCTACGCGACGCGTCCGGGTTCCCACTTCGCCCTGCACTTCGACTGCTACTGCCATTTCACCTCGCCCGTTCGCCGATACCCCGACCTCGTGACGCACCAGATCCTGGACCAGTATTTCGCCGGCAAGCTGGCCAGCGAGAAGGTGCGGGCGAGATGGAAGCTGGAACTTCCCGGCATCGCCCACAGTACCACGGAGAGCGAGCAGCGTGCGGATCAGGCCGAACGCGAAATCGTCAAGATCAAGCTGCTCCGCTTCCTGGAGCAGCATGGGGCAGGGCTGGGCGAGGCGTTCGACGCAGTTATCACCGGGGTGCAGGAATACGGAGTCTTCGCGCAACTTCAGCGCTACTCGGTGGAGGGGCTGATCAAGGTGGCGGAGATGAAGGACGACTCCTACCGCTTCGATGAGAAGAGCAGGACACTGACGGGCAGGAGCAGCGGCCGGACCTTCCGCCTTGGGCAGAGCATTAAGGTAGTCATTGGCAACATTGACACTACGCGGCGCCGAATGGACCTGCTGCTGGCTAAGAGCCTCTAAGAAAATGCCGCGTGAGCCGCGTTGCGCGTCTGCGGCGTTGCCACCGACAAAGGGGGGCTTAAGTGCTGCTTTCCGCGGCTTTGGTGCGGCGCACAGCAGTTTGAAAGGGACAGCACCTTACGGCAGGAACTCGTCCCGCTTCGCCAGTTTCTCGGGAAGGTAGACGTCGATGACGAAGTTCAGGCTGTGCTTGGCGAAGGCCTGTTGCTCCACCCTCTGCCCCAGCGCGAGCATCTTCTCGATTGCCTGCTGCCAGGGTTTGTGATGCTTGAAGAACGGGTCGTTCTTCAGTATGTCCCTGGCTCTCTTGATGTCGATCTCGGTCAGGGGGTGGGTGGGAAGCTCGTATTTCTCGATGTCGTACGGGGTTACGCCGAGAAGCTTGGCGTCGGGGACGCAGAAGAATTCGTTGATGTGCGCCGAGTTTCCGCTCCCCACCTTCAGCGTTCGGTAGATATTCGCGTAGCCATAGGGATCGCCGTCCACGAACGCGAAGACGGGCAGGCGATGTTCCTCGCTCAGGCGCCTGATGAACCGTCGGCAGGCGCGCGTCGGCACGCCGCCCATTGACACCAGTATGCAATTCACCTCGTGCCAGAACGCGTGGTTGTTCAGACGCTGGAACATCCCGGCAGTCTCGATGGCGAGGATGAAATCCGCCTTCGTCTTGAACTCCAGTTCCTCGACGGATATGGGCACCGAGTAGGCGCCTCGGCCGAAGCGCGTGCAGTCTATCCGAATCTCTTTGCCCGTCTGGCGCTCCGAGTCAATCACCACCAGGGGACCCGCCACCTCGCCCCCCTTCTCCTCCGGCACGAAGCCCAGCTTCTCCCGGTTCACGCCGATCATCGCCTCGATGTCCTCCATGACGGCGTCGGACTCGGGCTGCTCGTCGAACCGCGCATCTTCCCAGTTCTTCGATATGTAGTAGGCCTCCCTCTTGCTCACCTCCTCGCCGCCGTCGATCGTCTCTTTCGAGAGGGCCATCATCTTCAGCGTTTGCGCGAAGCTCTTCACGGTATTGTAGGTGAGGGTGCGGGTGATGACCCCTTTGCGCAGCTTGAAGTATCCAACCTTGGGCGTGTACTGCACGTTGCCGAGGGTGCGCTTGGGCATCTTGAGCCGGGGTTTCGTGCCTGCTTTGATCTTACGTCGCACATCCTGGGCGCAATTGATGATGGCGGTTCTGGGGTCTTGTTGCGGCATGTTGTTTCTCCCGTTCGGGGTGACGCATAGCCTGCCTATGCCAGAATGTAGCATAGTTCCCGAAGCGCATCGAAATCAAGCCATTGAGCCCCCTGCCCGGGTGCCCACGAGAGGCCGCGACGTCCCGGCGCAGAGCCCACCCTGCGGGGAGGGTCAAGAGCCTCCAACAGAATGACCCGTGGCCGCGACGGGGTGGATTTCGCTGCAGGCCAAGGAGCGTGGGCGACGGCGCATAAGGGGTCCGAGCCTACTCCGCCGAAGCAGCTTCGGCTGCGAAGGCCGGATGCGCCAAGCCTGAGCGACACAGGCATGCAGCCAAAGACGCCCCGTCCCTTCGGGTTGCGCCTCGGGCCGGCGTTTGCGGCGTCAGGGCGCCTCACCGTGCCTGACCCTGGCACGGCGTCGTCGCCCTTCCTTGCATCCATCCGGCCGGAGGGGCAACGCGGCTCACGCGGCATTCTGTCAGAGGCTCTAAGTATTGCGTTGCATCCCGGGCACCGCAGCCGATAGGATTAGGGGGCGGCAAGTTCGCCGGTGCCTGACCGGGTTCTCTGGAGGGAAGGCGACCGTGGGGCGCGTAGTAGCTTACGCCGTGGCTTTTCAGCTGCTTTGCGGCAGCTTTGCGGCATTCCTGGCCGGCAGGAAGGGGCGCAGCCGGATCGCATGGTTTGCCGTGGGATTGTTGGTGCCGATCATTGGCGTGGCGCTGGCATGGTCGGCGGCGCCACGGGCAGCAGGCGCCAAAGCGAAGCGCCGCGACCGTGCCCCGGGGGCCCAACGGCAGCGCCGACGCCCCAGAAGATGCACCGGCTCATACATCCCAGACTGCCTGGGATGCCGGTATTTCATCAGACCGCTTTTCGACCCCGCGTATTCAGGATTCAGGAAGGGGCGCTGCGAGCTGCTGGGCAGAGACCTCGTTGATGAGGCCGAACGCGAGAGCAGTAAGCCAGCGTCTGAGGGCCAATAATGGCCTTTGTTTGTGCAGATGTCGGTGCCTTGGCGGAGGCGGCTCCGGGCGTGGTGTACGGCCCCATTTGCAGAAATGACTTGACGGTGGGGCTAAGCTTTGTTAAAAGTTAGGGGCTTTTGATCGTGCGGGAGGGGAGTCTTTTCCCAAGATCTAGCTAAGAGGTGGAAACCGTGGCGTGGCACAAGCGGGTGGCACTCTGCATTGCTGCCATGGTGGTGTTGTGTCTTGGTCGTGCTTCCTTTGCACTGGAGGCCCCCCCGGCAGGGAACGGCGGGGCCGAACCTGACATGCGGAGGCTACTGGATGATCTGCGGAGCACCTTTTGGTCCAACCGGTCTGATAAGGTGCAGGCGATTGTAGAGCGCGCCCAACAAGCCCCGCAGGACGTCTCAGTTGTCATCCAGGATGTGGCAGACAATCTTTACGAGACGGACACCAGCTATGTCGCCAATTGCATTGTAGCTCTGACGATGCTGAAGGCCCGCGCGGCAACCGATGTGCTGATAGAATCCCTGGACTCCCCGGCCGGAGAGACCAGATACCAGGCAGCATGGGCGTTGGGGCAGATCTGGCAAGACGAGTCACCACCTTCCGATCAGCTCCAGCGGATTAACGGCGCATTGCTTGGGGCCGTCTACGAAGCGAGTTACGCTGGGGAGCCGGCCGGGTGTTACGGACCTGGCGTGGCGCTGGCCCTGATCAACAAGATCGGCAATGAGTCTTCCTCGACCAATGATGTGTTGGAGAGGACTTTCGAGGGCCTTTCCCCTGAACAGCTAAGGCAGACCATTGATGGGTGGGCGAGGAGCAACCCCGGGAAGCTGCCGGCATTGGAGGATCAGCCGTGGGCGCTCCTGCTGAACCTCGTGCTGCACGGCTCGGACCAGGGTCCTGGGGCAGCGGCCATCCTGGTGCGAGAGAAGCCGCTCGGCGCCGTGGCCGCAATCACCTCCTTACTGCGCAACGACAACAGCGAACTGTCTGAGGAGGCGTTGCGTCAACTGGGGACGGTTCTGACAGGGATAACGGGCGTTGAGTTCCCCAATAGCTCGAACAGCAGAAGCGAGCAGGTAGACGCATGGACGGGACGCTGGACTGATAGCCTGAAGCAGCGTACCGATCAGCCCGCTCGCGTTTATGTATTGCAGGAGTACACGCGGGCTGCTCAGGAGTTCCAGGTATTCGCCGACGCGGCAATTGCAGAGCGTGCGCAACGATTCAAGGATACCCTGTTGAGCATGCTTAAGTCGCCCCAAGACATACCGACCCAGGCTCCACGGGCGACAAGGTCGCTGCTCGAAGAGGGTCTGAAACTGAAGCAGAGTCTACAGCAGCATCTCGGCGATCTCAACAGGACTGATATTTTGCCCTCCGGGAAGCAGGAGCATATCAACGCCATGAGGAGCGAACTTGAAGCCCCCGTATACTTGAGGGACGCAAGGGGCGTACTCGTGAGGGACCCAAGCGGCAGATTCATGGTAGACGAGGAAGCGATGGCGCTCAAGAAAGAGATAGCCAGGCAGTTTGTGCCTTCTCTTGTTGACTTCGCCCGGAAAGAACAACACGTTGCCGTTCTTGGTAGCATGGCCCTGCTTCTGGAAGCCATCACGGACGTGCCATGCTCGCTTGCTTCCACCAGCGATGAGGGTCGGAAGCGCGCTATAGACCAGTGGCTGGCGGAACTCAGCAAGAAGGAACACCCTTCAGAAAGCCCGGATAGTTCAGGGAATCCGTAAGCCGGCAACGTGCAGCGAACTGCGTTCGTCTCCGTTCGCTCTGCAAACGATTGGGCTGTGTCAGGATCAACGGTTCGCTGTGGTTTTGCCCACCCGTCGCCAAGCGGCAGCGCATCAGTTATCTCTCGAGGCTGTCCGCCATATACGTTCCCCCACTGTGCGCACGCCAGTAGTCGCGGATGCGGACGGTCAGGTCACGGCGGACGGGGTCTTCGAACCGAGAGCGTGCGCTTCGGGGTATGTCACGGACAGGTCTGCTTTTCCCGCAGCAGGCGGCCCGTGACCTGGCGATATAAGAGCCTCTAACAAAATGCCGCGTGAGCCGCGCTCAAGCCTCCGGCCGGATGGATGCAAGGAAGGGCGACGATCTGCGAGGCGATATGTCAGAACGTAAACCCGTCCCCGGGTTCTGGGCGTCTCTGAAGCACGCATTTGCCGTTCCCGCTGAGGAGTATCTGAAGCCCCAAGAGCGCGAGTGGCTGGAGAAGCTCGCGCGAAAGGTTGTTGAGCGGGGCCTGACCGCTCCCGCCCTCCTGATGCTCGAGAGCGCGCGGCCGCTCAACTACGTCGGCGCGCACGTGATCTTGTTCTTCAAGCCAGTCATCTCACTTCTGTTCGCACCCGAGCGCTGCGACGAAGTGGCCGCTCTGCTCCAGAAGCGGCACGCATTGAAGGTCCTCATTCAGATCATCGAGCGGTGCGAAGCCGAGAGAACGGACAAATCCAAGCAGCGCAACACCGGGCCGTGAGCACGAATATGGGCACGCGCGACCAAACGACCATCCTGGCCACGGATTGTGGCAGCACAACCACCAAGGCCATTCTCATCGAGCGCCTGAGCGATGGCTACCGCCAGACCTGCCGCGGCGAGTCGCCCACGACCGTCGAAGCGCCGTTCGAGGACGTGACGCGCGGCGTGCTCAACGCCCTCGAGGAGGTTGAGGAGCTGAGCGGGCGCAAGATCCTCGACGGCGAGCGGATCATCACGCCCGCCCAGGGCCGTCGCGGAGTTGACATCTACATCTCCACGAGCAGCGCCGGCGGCGGCCTTCAGATGCTCGTCGCAGGCGCAGTCAAGACGATGACAGCCGAGAGTGCACAGAGGGCCGCCCTCGGCGCGGGCGCAATCGTGATGGACGTGATCGCGATGAACGACGAGCGCCTGCCGCACGAGAAGATCTCGCGCATAAGGGAGCTGAGCCCAGACATGATCCTGCTCAGCGGGGGCACCGACGGAGGAACCGTCTCGCACGTTGTGCAGCTGGCCGAGTACATCGCCGCGGCCCGCCCCCCTGCCAGGCTGGGCAAGCAGTTCGAGCTGCCGGTGATCTACGCCGGAAACAAGGACGCGCGCGAGAAGATAGAGGCCGTGCTGGCCGGGCGAACCGCGCTGAGCATCACGGAGAACATCCGCCCCACGCTCGAAAGGGAGAACCTGGGTCCGGCACGCCAGCGCATACAGGAACTGTTCCTGGAGCACGTCATGGCCCATGCGCCGGGCTATGACAAGTTGATGGAGTGGACCGATGCGCCCATAATGCCGACTCCTGCGGCGGTTGGCGCCATCATGCAGAGCATCGCGCGCGAGGAAGACATCAACGTCATCGGGGTGGACATCGGCGGCGCCACGACGGACGTCTTCAGCGTTTTCGACGGCCAGTTCAACCGCACCGTAAGCGCGAATCTGGGGATGAGCTACAGCGTCTCGAACGTGCTCGCCGCCGCGGGCACCGAGGGCGTCACGCGCTGGCTGCCCGTCAGATGCGACGCCGCTGGGCTTCACGACAGCGTCAAGAACAAGATGATCCGCCCCACCACGATACCGCAGACGCTGAGCGAACTGATGGTGGAGCAGGCGCTGGCACGCGAGGCGCTCCGGCTCGCCTTGGATCAGCATCGGCTGCTGGCCACCGGCCTCAAGGGCACTCAGCGGCAACGCGACATAGCCGAAGCGTTCGCTCAGAGCGCCGCCGAGTCCCTTATTGACATGGCCCGGCTCGATCTGCTGGTGGGCAGCGGCGGCGTACTGTCCCATGCACCGCGGCGGGCGCAGGCCATGATGATGATGATTGACGCGTTCCAGCCCGAGGGCGTCACCGAACTCGCCGTTGACAGCATCTTCATGATGCCGCAACTGGGCGTTCTGAGTCAGGTCAACGAGCAAGCGGCGATGGAGGTTTTCCGCAAGGACTGCCTGGTGCGCCTGGGAACGTGCATCGCGGCCTCGCCGTCCGGCAAGCCCGGCAAGCCGTGTGTGAGGTACAGGCTCACACCGCCGGGCTCAGCGGCGCTGGAAGGCGAACTGGCCTTCGGCGAGATGCTGCGCGTGCCGGCGGGCGAGGAGTACTACGTCAAGGTGGACATTACGCCCGCGCGCGGAGTGGACGTCGGCGCCGGCAAGAGCAACCGATTGCTCGCCCGCTGCCGGGGAGGCCAGGTCGGCATCGTCCTGGACACCCGGGGCAGGCCGCTTCAGCTCCCCGGCGACGAGGCGGAGCGTCTCTCCCGCGTCAATGGCTGGCTGCGTGCGATGGATGTCTATCCGCAAGGGGCTCTACGGTAGGAGAGATAGACTTGGCACACGCTTACACACCAGGTTTGAAGGTGGCGCGACGCACCACGATCCGCAAACGTCGCATCCTGCCCGTGCAGGGGCGCGTCGTCGTGGAACAGGGGCAGAGCGTCCGCGCAGGCGCTGTGGTGGCGGAGGCGGACCTCCCGGGACAGGTGCACCCCGTCAACGTCGTGAATCGGCTCGGCATAAGGCCCGAAGAGATCCGCCGCTATATGCTCAAGCAGGAGGGAGATGCAGTCGAGAGGGACGAGCCGATCGCCGAGACGAATCCCTGGATCAAGTGGTTCAAGGTGCGCTGCCCCTCCCCCGTGGCAGGAGCGATTGAGAGCGTCTCCGACGTCACTGGGCAGGTGATGGTTCGCGAGCCGCCGCAGAAGATCGCCCTGTCAGCCTACATTAGCGGGACGGTTGTCGAGGTCATCCCCGGGGAGGGTGCGGTTGTTGAGACGGAGGCGGCGCTCGTGCAGGGCATCTTCGGCATAGGGGGCGAGTGCGGCGGGCGGCTCAAGGTGCTCGCGCAGTCGCCGGGCGGGGTGGTCCGGCCGCAGGCCCTTGATTCGACGTGCCAAAACTGCATAATTGTGGTCGGCAGCCTTGCGACGGCTGCGCTTGTAGAGGCGGCGCGGGATTTTGGAGTGTCGGCCCTGGTCGCCGGCGGGATGCCGGCGGAGGATCTTCGGCAGGTTCTCGGATATGACATCGGCGTTGCCGTCACGGGATCGGAGACGATCGGCCTGACGCTGGTGCTGACCGAAGGGTTTGGCTCTATCCCGATCGCCCAGCGGACCTTTGAGCTGCTGAAGGAGCTGGACGGGCTGCGGGCCAGCGCCAACGGCGCGACGCAGATACGTGCGGGCGTGCTGCGCCCGGAGATTATCGTTCCGCTGGAGGGTCCCGTCCGCGATACGATGAAGCGCGAACCTGCTGCGGAGGCGGACGGCCTGCGGGTGGGTGACCAGATCAGGATCATCCGCCAGCCCAATTTCGGACTGATCGGCGAGGTGGCCGAGCTCGTCCCGGACCAAGTCGAGATCGAGACGGAGGCCAAGGTCAGGGTGCTGCGCGTGCGGACGGCCAGGGGCGATACGATCACGGTGCCCCGCGCGAACACGGAGGTCATCAAAGGCTGAAACGCCAGAGAGATGTCTTTGTCGCTTATCCTTGAATCCATCCGGCCGGAGGCGCAACGCGGCTTACGCGGCATTCTGTTAGAGGCTCTTAAGCTCGGCGCGGCGCTTTGCCTGGCCTCCGCGGCGGCGCTGTCCGCCGAACCGGAGCCGCAGCTTCCCGAACCGGCGCTGCCCAGCCCGGAGTATTTTGTCGCCGAGCCGGCGCCGAATGACAACGGCACCCACATCGGACTCCGCTGGCCTCGAGCCGAGACGGACAACGGGGACTTCGAGTACGTGATCTCCGTCGCCCGGGGCCCCGACCGCAGTTGGTTCGAATGCGCCCGGGTGGCGCCGAGCGGCGCACTCGTCACCGACCCCGAGATCGCGTCCTTCTACCCCTACCGCTTCTCCGCAGGCCCCGAACACCACTTCATCGTCGCCCCCACGGAGTGCATGTCCATCTACTGGCTGGCGACGGAGAGACGTTACGCCGGATGGCTGAAAATGGCCAACGGGAATCTGAACGACTGCGAACAGCAGTTGATCGGCCTGGACAGGGACGTGACGGAACTGCGCCGCCTGCGCCTCCGCCTGAAGTATTATGAGCCGCGCTGGGAGACGCAGCTCCGAGAGGAGAAAAAGCGATACATCCAAGAGTTCGGCCTATCAGTAAGCCCGGACGACATGGACGTGTTGCAGGCGTGGGACGGGTTGACGGCCGCCAGGCAGAAGCTCCTGGATGGCACGTCCGAAGCCAATGCGCGGGAGCAGCTCGCGGAACTGGACGGGAAGCTCAGCGCCCTGAGCGGCGCCCGCAAGTGGGCCCTGCGAATCGAGGAGTCCGATGCGGGCCTGGCGCGACTGAGCAAGAGCATTGCGTCAACGCGCCAGATATGCCTCCGGAAGGCCGCCGAGTTTGGCGGCATCTACGCCCTCGTCGAGGCTGAGAGCAGGATTCATCTCGCGGCCGCACTGGGCGTTGAGGCCGACAAGGTGACGCCGGAGCTTGTCTCCGCCAAGATCACCTGGCTGAACGAGAAGCGTGCGGAGGCGCTCAAGGCACTTGCGCCCTCCGACGGCGACGCGATCGACCACGACGCCTACGACCGGCTCAATTACGCCTGCTGCCTGGCAGAGGCGTACGTAGAGCAAGCGCAGAAGCTGATATCACTCGCCGCGATCGAGAACGACCTGCTCTGGCAACTGAGCCGGCCGCTCAGCGAAGCCCAACTGGAGGAAGAGCAGGTCCAACAGGCGGAAGCGCCGGATGCAGCGCTGCTGGCGAACAGGCTGGCGGATTCGTGGCGCGCCGGCGCGCAGATTGACGATCCGCAGCTATCAAAGCAGACGCTGGAGGACTGGCGGACGGCAGAGGCGGCCGTGGCGGAGAAGGGTGAGCAATGGGAGCATTGGGTCAGCGCGAAGGAGGTTGAGCTGGAGGCGCGTCTGCGGGAGGGCCAGCTTAGCGAGCCGGAACGGCCCTACGGCCATCGTGAAAGAACGAGGCTGACCGTCCTGGTCACCGTGGCCGATAAGCGGCTCAGGAAGATCGCGCGCGAGCATGAATCGCGCCGCTACCACTTCCGCCTGGCCGTGGCCCGGAAAGGCGAGGAGCCGGCCGAGGGCCCCTGGAACACCAGCGCCGCGGCGCCTGTGCCGGCGCTTTTCGACTTCGCCAAGCTGGTGAACCTGGCGTTCGCGGCGTTCTTTGCATGCGCCGTGGTGGGCATGATCATTTACGTGCACCGCAAACCGAATGTCTTTGTGCGCCGTATCCCGGGCCTGGAGGCGGTGGATGAGGCGATCGGGCGGGCCACCGAGATGGGCAAACCGGCCCTGTTCGTCCACGGGCTTACCGACGTGGACAGCCTTTCGGTCCTGGCAAGCCTGAGCATCCTGGGGCGGATGGCACGCCGGATCGCGGATTACGACAGCGACCTTCTGGTCGTGAACAACTTTCCCATCGTCTATTCGATCAGCTATGAGGTGGTGCAGGAAGGCTACCAGGAGGCCGGCCGACCCGATGCATTCAAGCCCGACAACATCTTCATGGCGGCGTCCGAGCAGTTCCCTTACGTCGCCGCGGTGACCGGGATCATGAAGCGCCGCATGCCTGCGGCCAATTTCTTCATGGGATACTTCTACGCCGAGGCGCTCATCCTCGCCGAGGTCGGGGCGAGCACCGGCGCGATTCAGATAGCCGCCACGGATTCATTCATACAAATCCCGTTCTTCATCACCACGTGCGACTACACGCTGATGGGCGAAGAGCTTTACGCGGCCGGCGCTTACCTGTCCAGGAACGTAAAGAGTCTGGCCACGCTCAAGGCGCAGGACCTGAGCAAGGCGGTCCTTCTTGCCTCGCTGCCGCTGGGACTGGCCATGTCCAATCTCGGAATCAACTGGCTGAGCGTGCTTTTTTCCGCCTACGAGAAAGGCTTTTAGGAGCCTCTAACAAAATGCCGCGTGAGCCGCGCTCAGGCGATTAGGCAAAGATGCGGACCATCAAGCTGACCATTCCGCTGCTGCTGGCATTCCTGTTCGGGATCTTCGGGATCGCGATCCAGTACACCGCCCATCCCTTTTCATCCGACACGAAGGAGTTGATCAGCCAGTGGTCAATCATAATCGGCGGGATCACGTGGGTGCTGGGCACCTACAGCCTCATGCACCTTCACGTGGGGAAGATGAAGAGGAGAGAGGAGGGCTGGGGCTACAGCATCTTCTTCTTCTTCGGCTTCGGCATCGTGGCGCTGGCGTCCGTGCATAATGGGGGGCGTTGGTTCTGGAATCCCAACGTTGCGAAGGGAACCCTTTACCAGTGGCTGTACGAGGCGCTGTTCGTTTCTGCGGGCGCCACCATGTTCAGCCTGCTGGGGTTCTTCATCGCTTCGGCGGCAGTCCGGACGTTCCGAGCCCGCACTGTGGAGGGGACGCTGCTGTTGCTGGCCGCAATCGTCGTCATGCTGGGGCGTGTGCCGTTGGGCGAGATGATCTCCGGCTATCTGCCGCGCGTGTCGGACTGGCTGATGCGAGTCCCCAACACGGCTGCCAGGCGCGCCATACTGCTGGGCGTAAGCCTGGGCGGCATAGCGCTGTCCCTCAGGATCATATTCGGCATCGAGCGCACCTATCTTGGTGGGAGGGACTGAGATGCGGGACTTCAGATGGCTGTTCCTGCTGGTGTCCGCCGCGGTAGTATTCGCGCTGCTGGCGCCCCAGCAGCAGCCCGGCACGCCTGAAGACGCCGTGAAACAGGTCTACGACACCATCGAGAGCCTTCCTGAAGGCTCTGCGATCCTGCTTGCGATGGATTACGATCCCCAGGCGAAGGCCGAGTTGGAGCCCACCAGCATTGCCCTGGTCAGACACGCCCTGCGAAGGAACCTCAGGGTGATCGGCATGACGTTCTGGTTCACGGGCAACGACTTCGCGAACGTCCTGTTCGAGCAAGTCGGGAGTGAATTCCCTGACAAGGTCTGGGGTCGCGATTACGTCTACCTCGGCTTTCAGCCCGGCGGGATGGCGCAGGTGATCACTGGCATGGGTGAGAACATAGCGCGCACATTTCCCCAGGACTACAGGAACAGGGCGACCGCGGGGATGCCGATCTTCCAGCAAGTCCAATCGTTGAAGGACATCGCCTACCTCATTGACCTGGCCGCCGGGGACAGCTTTGTGGGATGGATTGTTTACGGCGGCGACAAGTACGCCGTCAAGATGGCGGTAGGCTGCACGGCAGTCTCAGGGCCCGACATGTTTGTGCGCCTCGACGCCAAGCAGATCAACGGGCTGATCGCCGGCCTGCGCGGCGCCGCAGATTACGAGTCCCTCATCGGAATACCGGGCCTGGGCACGAGCGGCATGTTCGCCCAGAGCATAATCCACGCCATGATAGTGCTGTCCGTCATCCTGGGGAACGGGTTGTACTTCTGGCGAAAGCGCAAGAAGCACCAAGAGGCGTGAACCGTGGCGGAATCCCGCAGAAGAGACATCCTCATACTCCTTGGCTGCGTGGCCATGCTTTTCGTGGCGAACTTCGTTCTGTTCGCCGCCCAGACGTTTCCCCTGCGCAGTGCCGGGATGCCCGATTGGTGGAAGACATCAATCATCATCGCGGGCGTAGTGATGACAGTGGCCATGTTCAGTTTCCTCTACAAGGACAACCCGTTCTTCCGCGCCGCCGAGAACCTGTTCGTCGGGCTTGGCCTGGGCGTATCGCTGAACGTAGAGTGGTTCAACTTCTTCAAACCGCACGTCTACGACATCCTCGTGGCGCCCGTGTTCGACCCCACGGTTGACGTGCAGAAAGCCGAGCTGGTGCGCCTTGTACCCATCGCGCTGGGCATACTGCTTGTTATGAGGATCTCAAGAAAGTACGGATGGGTCAGCAGGTATACGATGGGCATGCTCGTTGGATTCTGGGCGGGCTTTGCGGTTCAACCGGAGATTCACAGCAACATCCTCATACACCTGGGCGCCACGATCACGCCAACGCCCATGCCCTGGATCGCCTGGGCCTCTTTGGGCGCTGTCGCCGTGCTGCTCTGCGTCACGGCCTACTACGCACCCAAGGGCGGGAGGCTGGCTCTTGGGCTCAAGATCGCCAGCGGCGCGGCGGCTCTGGGGTACATCATTCTCAGGGCTGTTCCCGCGCTGCAGGCGTCAGAAGCCTGGGCCGAGGCCTTCAACAGCCTGGACAGGCTGGTCATCATCGTCGGCGTGCTCAGCGTGCTCTTCTACTTCTTCTTCAGCCTCGAACACAAGGGAGCTGTCGGCGCCATATCGCGCCTGGGCATCATCTTCCTGATGGTTGCATTCGGCGCGTCGTTCGGCTACACCGTCATGGCCCGCGAGTCGCTGGTGGTCGGCAGATTCCAGTTCTTGCTCGGCGACTGGCTGCAACTGCTGTAGGGCCGCCGAGTGCTCACCATTCACAGCCCTGGGGAAGGCAGAAACGATGAGTTCACGGGAGCGGGTGAACCTTGCGTTGAATCACAAGGAGCCGGACATGGTGCCGCTCGACTTAGGCGGCAGCCCGGCGAGCGGGATTGAAGTAGGTGTTCTCTACCGGCTGCGCCAGGCGCTGGGGCTGGAGGAGCCCGGCACGCCGGTCAAGGTGGTGGAGCCGTACCAGATGCTGGGCGAGGTCAAGCCCGACCTCATGGACGCGCTTGGAATCGACGTCGCCGGCATGGGAAGCCCGAAGACACTTTTCGGCTTCAAGAACGAGAACTGGAAGCCCTGGACGACCTTCGACGGCACCCCCGTGCTCGTCCCGGAGGCGTTCAACACCGACCCCGAGCCGAACGGCGACATACTGATGTACCCGGACGGCGACAGGTCTGCGCCTCCCAGCGGCCGCATGCCCAAGGACGGCTTCTACTTCGACACGATCATCCGCCAGGAGCCAATTGACGACGAGCACCTCAACGTTGAGGACAACCTGGAGGAGTTCGCTCCGATATCAGACGAGGAACTGAACTATCTCAGGGCCGAGGCCAAGCGGCTCTATGTGGAGACCGACAAGGCAATCATGGGGAACTTCGGCGGAACGAGCTTCGGCGACATCGCGCTGGTGCCGGCGCCCTGGCTCAAGCACCCCAAGGGCATCCGCGACATAACGGAGTGGTACATCAGCACGGTCAGCCGGCGCGACCATGTCTACAGGATCTTCGAGCGCCAGTGCGAGATAGCCCTTGCGAACCTCGAGAGGATCTACGGGGCACTCGGCAATCGCGTGACCGCCATATGGACCACGGGCACCGACCTCGGGACGCAGAATGCCTCCTTCATCTCTCTGGAAGCCTACCGAGACCTGTTCAAGCCTTTTCACAAGGCGGTCAACGATTGGCTGCACAAACACACCGGGTGGAAGTCCATGATACATTCCTGCGGCTCGGTCAGGTCGCTCATCAAGGACTTCATAGATGCAGGGTTCGACATCCTCAATCCTGTGCAGTGCTCGGCAGCCAACATGGACCCGTCGGAACTGAAAAGCGCGTTCGGCGACCGGATTACCTTCTGGGGCGGCGGCGTTGACACCCAGCATACCCTGCCTTTCGGGACGCCCAAAGAGGTCCGCAAGGAGGTGCGCAAACGCATCAAGACATTCGCGCCCGGCGGCGGGTTCGTCTTCGCCACGGTGCACAACATCCAGTCCCGCGTGCCCGTGGAAAACCTGCTGGCAATGTTTGAGACGGTGCGGGAGAGCCGTTCCTACCGGTGACGCCGACTCGTCCCAAAGGGCGTCACGGCAGTTGCTTGTTCCACTCATCGAAGGCCGCCAGGATGCTCTCCGTCGGGACGTCAAGCCCCCAGCTCAATTGTGCGATGAAGCCGCCCCGCTCGCCCCCGAGCGCTCGAGCCATGCGGCGAACCTCCCGGCGCACCTCCTCCGGATTGCCGGATGACAGCGCAAACTGGCGGCACAGCTCGCCCCAGAACGTAACCTTTCCTCGGAAGCTGCGACCGAGCTCTTCGATATCCATGCATGAGACCTGGCAGTTCAACGCGTCCACGCCAAGGTCGAGCAGGTCAGGGATTATGTCGCGGATCATGCCGTCGCTGTGGAAGAAGACACGCTTTCCCGCTGCGTGAACCAACTCGAAGTACTCGGCGTACAGGGGCCTGAACAGGCAGCGCCACAGCTCCGGCGAGACCAGCAGCGCCGTCTGAGAGCCCCAGTCATCGCCCATGGTGACGGCGTCCACGTCGGTCCGGCACCACAGCTCACAGTGGCGCAGGCAGAATTCGTGCACCATCTCGATGAGCCTGAACAGTGGACGCCTCTGTTCAGCCAGATCCAGATAGAAATTCTCCGATCCCCGCAAGAACTGCATCCGCTCGAAGGGGCCCGACCCCACCTCGCCCAGCCTGAAGCCGGCCGAGGTTCTGCAGACCTCCTGCACCGCCTCAAACGCAGGGTGCTCCAGCATCTCGTAGGGCGGCCGGTAGCCGTCCAGGTCGGTCAGGTCGCTGAGGGCCGGGCGGATCACCTCGCCCGTCGTCCCGGGCTGCAAGCTCCGCCACACGCAGCCCCATTCATCCACGCGCTCCGCGTCTTCGCCTCTCTCACCACGCCCTTTCAGAGACGGCCCCAAGACGCTCGGCGCCCTGTCCATGTCCAGCGGGAAGCGCTCCGTCACGAGCGCCCAATCGGCGGGACGATGGAGTTGGATGTGTCGCCAGCCCCAGATGTCCCGCGGCAGCCGGTCGGGGCTGCGGAAGTCCAATGTGGCAAAGACACGCTCCCGAGAGGTCATCCGTTCTCGCACCATGTCATCATCGTGCTCTCTGTCGTCACAGGCCAGACCTCCTCAAATCCTCCGCTCGCCTGCGCTCTCAAGCCACTCGTAGAAGCAATGATTCGCTTCCCAGTCAAGGTCCATCATGCACGTCCCGCATATTGCCAGGCCGGTGACCCTCTCCTCGCAAATGAGCCGCTCGGCAAGATCAAGCTGCCGCTGCATCAGATCGCGCGGGATCTCCCTCCCGTTGCCGAAATCATATACGTAAAGGCACAGCAGCATCGGCTTGCCGCCGCTCAGATCGGAAAGGCGGCCGAGTGCGTCAGGAAGCGTTTCGATCTGGTCTACATGCCACAAAGGAACCAGCATGTACGCAAAATATGGCAACAGGGCCGGAAGCTCAGGGCGATCGAGGCTCAAGGTGTAGATGGTGCCGCCGAGCGGCACCTGTGGCGGCTGGACGGCATTGACGAACTGGAGTCGCGCAAGGTGCTCCGGCGCGACGCCCGCCGCGATGCTCCCGGTGCTGAAATCGTCAATGTGATACGCTTCAACCCTCGTATCGGCGGCCGCGAGCCGTTTTGCCGCAAGCAGCTTGTCCACGCAGTCATCGTAATCAAGAACAATCTGCCCGCCCACGTGCTTGTGCACAGACCACTTGCAGATGATCCTTCTGGCGGAAGGCATGAGAGCCAGCGACGTCCGGTCAATCGGGAGCCCTCCGGCCATGATCACATTGCGGACGCCGGTCCTTTCGATGGCCTGTGTGACGGTCATCCTCGACGTGCCGAATCCACCGGCACCATCACCGCTGCTTTCTTGAAGCACGTTCGCCTTCATCCCCCAGAGCCAGACCCGGTCCTTGACTGTCTCAGTGCATTCCATGACATCTCCCTTCTCGATGAAACGTCCGCCAGCCTCAAGCTCTCAGCATCCTGCCGCTGCGTTCGACTTCCTCGACAAGCGCGAGGATGTTCTCTCGTGGATAGGGAGGGAAGGAATCGTTCGTGTCGCCGACCATATGACGATATCCGCGTGTTTCCTCGACCACGGTTTTCGCCCGCTCCCTTATCTTGTCGAGGTCGCTGTCATAGAACAGGCTGACGTTGACAGCGCCGCGCGTCACGATCTTCCGCCCCAGCTTTCTGCGCGCACCTGCCAGGTCCGCCACGTCCCCCAGGGGCGGATGCGAAAGACTCTCCAGAGCGTCTACCCTCATGGCGTCATAGACGCCCATGTCAATCAGCTTGCCCATCCGCCCGCACGTATGCACCCAGCCCCGCAGTCCGCAGACGTGTGCCGCCTCGTGCAACGCTCTGGCTTGCGGCACGAAGTAGCGCTCATAGATGGCGGGGGAGTATATCTCGAGTCCGTTTATCGCCCCAAAGACGAAGTCCGCCCCGGCCTCCGCCGCGCACTCCACCAGCACGGCATTACTCTGCGCAACCGCTTCGAACACCCTCTCCATCGCCGCAGTCTCATCCGCCAGCAGGTAGAACGCCGGCACCGGCGCCATGTAGAGCTGGCTGGTCACCTCAAAGGTGGGCACGCCCACGACCGCATAGAAGGGCACGTGCGCGGGCCACTTGGCTGCCTCATCGCGGTGCTTCGACTTCACCGCTTCCCGAACACGACCGCCCTCCAGAAGCGCCTCGGTGAAGCGCTCAACCAGGTGCGTAAGCGCCGGCAGATCGGCCGCGCCCTTCACGAAATTCTCATCCCAATATGCCGGACCGTGAGACGGGGTGACGAAGACGTCGGACATCTCGCCCACCGGCGTGCGAACCACCGTGACCCGCCTCAGGGCGCCGTCCCGCGCCTCCTCTCGCACAGTTATCTCGACGTCGTCCATGAACTCAACGAGGTCGAACGGAAGCATGTAACCGAGGTTGCGGGTGAAATGTATTCCGCTCTCCTCGCTGCACCGGACGACCATCTCGGGGGTCACGGGTGATTCCGGTATGCCCGTGAAAGTCGTGGACTCGCCCTCCACGCGGACTGGAACGCCGAAGTAGGACGAGGCGGTCGATCGCCCGTCGGCCATCATCACCGGCACGAGGTCGGGATCACCGTCGTCCATCCACCGAAGGAGCGGCTTGCCGCCGTTGTCCTGCACATTCGTCATCCGCGGTTCACCTCATGCAAACAGGCACCTCTCCCCTTCCAGATGACCTACGCACTTCACTCTATCTCGCCGGCGTCAACGCTGATCACTTCGATGTCTTCCTTGTTGACGGAGTAGACGACCAGCAGCTTGTCGCCATCAACGCAGCAATTCGGATAGTGATAGCCGTCCTCTTTGTGGCGCCCGTTGATCCTGCGCGTCGTGTCGCCCTGGACCAATGTGTACTGGCGGTCGAAGACCCGTCCGTCGTCGCTGAGGGCGATGAGCAGCGCCCTCCGGTCGAGGAGGCGATCAAAGTTGTTCCCAACGATGTAGTATCGCCCGTCGCTGAAGCGGCCGGCAAATGCGCGGGAATAGGTGTTCGGGAAGTTTGTCCGCAGCAGGTCGCTCCAGGTCTCCCCTTCGTCCTCACTCCAGGTCAAGGCAAGCCGACACGAGATGGACGAATCGCGCATGTACATCCATATCCGTCCGTCGTCGGTCTGGTACCACGTGCCCTGTTCCGGAAGCACGCCCTCCGCTGACGGCGGTATGTCAACCACCCTCGGATGCGCAGACGGCCGGGCCGGATCGTCCCAAATGAGCGCCTCCCCGTGGTGGCCGGACAGCTCAAAGCCGCAGCATAGCAGCTTCCCGCCCCCGGTCTTTCGAGGACCCTCAAAAAGGTATACGTTGTCACAAACGCCCTCATGGTGCGTCCAGTTCTCCAGGTCCGTGGTCTCGTAGACGTCCAGACGCACCTGCTGCTCCATGAGAACGGTCATGCCCGGCGGCGACACGTCCCTGCCGAAGTCCTTGGCCACCCCCACGTAGCAGTAAAGGCGGCCGCCGGTCGAGTACAGCCCGGCGTTGTTCCTCACCAGCTTCGATTCGACGGGTGTGTGCGCGATCACCTGAGGCGCCGACCAGTCAGTCCCGTCCGCCGACCACGCGCAGCAGACCCGCTGCCCGACGTAGTCCTCGTGACGGAATCCGTTCGACCACGCGACGACGTACCTGTCGCCCAGCTTCGCGATGCCCTGGTGGTGGTTGTATGCGCCGGTCTCTTCGCAGCCACGATAGACGGTAGCACGCCGCACGGGCAGCCGTGGGAACTCGCCCCATTCCTGTGGGATCACCGGGTGCCAATCAGTCAGCACCGGGTAGCCCGAGTTGATCGCGGCCAGCCGGCTTCGGTAGTCTTCCATCCGTGCCGCCAGCTCAGGCGCGACGACGTTCACGACGCTGTATTTCCTGATGGGCACTGCGTTCCTGTGCGCCACCGATTCCCTCCTATCGCGTGAAAGACAGCACGAACCCACCCGGAACTCCACACCTCCCCTGTGTCTCAGGCCTTTCTTCCTGTACCGCTTCCGCACCAGAGCAGTGCGAAGTCTGCACGGACGACCATAACCACCAGAGAGATTGGACCGAGAGCTCGCTTTGGTACCCAAGGCCCCCGGCCAGCAATCTGCTTTAGAGAGCTCCTCCGAATCCTCGCTCACGGCGACAGCCCAAACTAATCCGCACAAGTGGGATTGTCAACAAGAAGGGCACAAGGCGGCAGGGATGTCCTGGGTTGATGCTGACCCCCCCAGCGAGCGGAGTCCGTACTCACTTCAGGCGTGACTGCCGCCCCGCCGCGGAAGCTGCGACGTGAAATCTTCCGTCCGGTGCCGGATCATCTCGCCCTCGGTCATGTAGACTACGTCTTCGGCGATGTTGGATGTACGGGGACACCTTGCGAGTCCGCAAGGTGTCCCCTGCAACGAAGGCACCCTCACCCTCTCCCACCGGGAGAGGGAAAGGGAGAGGGGCTCCCGCGTTCCTTTTCTTATCCGAACATCAATAGTCCCTACCCAGCAGCCACTGGTCGAAACCGAACTCGGACTTCGGCAGGCGCAGGGCAGCATTCTGCGCGACCTGGGCCCGCACGCTCTTGTCCTCCTGGCTGGCAAGCTCCTTGTCAATCTCGCTGAACTGGACCACCTGCGGCGTGAGGACGACGACCATCTCCGTCTGCCGCTGGGCTTCCTGTTCGCCGCCGAACAACCAGCCGAGGACAGGTATGCTGCCGAGGATCGGCATCTTGGCGGTGGACTTCACCTCTTCCGTCCGCTTCAGGCCACCTGCGCAGATGGGAGTGCCGTCCCGAAGGAGGACGTTGCCCGTCGTCGCGCTGGTGCGCGTGATCGGCGTTCCGGCGGGCGTAACGCCTACGATATTGGTCACGAATAAGACGTAGCCCAGCTCCGTTGTCTCAAGGCCTATGAACGGCTCCACCTCCATCGTGAAGCCAACGTTGACACTGCCCTGCCGGCGACAGCGTTCAACGAAGTCCTCCGGCCCTCGAGCCGTGCCCTCCTCCGACCCGGCGTCAGCGAACTTGTCCGCTTCGCTCGCCAGATCAGATTCATCCTGCTCCCGCGTGAAGTGGATCACTTCGTCCGTCATGTCCAGGATGCCGAATTCGCCGTGTCGGACGTTCACCCGGCCCGTGGTAACCAGCCGAGCGCGTCCGTTGCGGACCAGGAAGTCGATATACTCCGACGTCAGCAGGAAGTTCGCCGCAGCGTAGTACCCGTGACCGCTCGTGCCTATGTCATCGGTGCCGGCAACAAGGGTCCGCTCCGCGACGAACGGATCGAATATGCTGGTCGCGTTCTTCGCTTCCTGGCTCGAGTGGAAACCCCAGGTGACGAAACGGAACAAGTTGCTGCCGGGCCCGCACTTCCACGCAACGTAGTCGAGCCCGAGCTTCTGCTCGTTTGTGACCTCGACCTCATACACGGCTGCCTGGAGCAGAAGCTGCGGCGGCAGAACGTCCACCTGCTCAGCCGTCTCCATCCACTTGTCCATCCGGTAGGGTTCGCCCTTCTTGAAGATCGCGTTGGCGGCCTTGTCAACCACTGTTGTCCCTCCGTCGCTGCCGCCCGGCACGTCGGCGATCCTGTTTATGTTTTCAACGCCGCGGAACTTCGCCTTGTAGTAGAGTTCCGTCGCGCCGTCCACGTCTTCCTGGAGCCAGGCCTCGTCGAGGGCGCTGATGGCCTGCTCGATGTAGGGCAACTGGAACCGAGGACACACGACCTGGAGGTACGCCTTCTTGCTCACCTTGTCCCGGATGACCTCGGCGCGCCCGCCTTCCTTGGCCGTGATGGCCCTGAACAGGGCGCGTATCTCCTTGGGATTCACATTCGTGACGGGGAACACGCCGACGACGTAATCGTTGACCAGGTTCTTCTGGTTGACGCGGAGCACCTTGACGACGGCGTCCTTGTCGCCCTGAATGTTGATCTGCTCGTCCTGGTGGGAGTAGTCGTCGATCCTGCTGTTCGACTCACCCGTGCTGAGGCCGCTGCGCGGACTCTCATTGCCGGTCCGACTTGAAACCCCGGAAGCCTCGTCCGAACCGGTCGCCAGGACCTGCGTTGCAGTGGCGAAGCCCAGGCCGAAGGCGAGTGTTGCTAGAAGAATGAACCTCAGTTTTGTCATTGCTTATCTCCCTCACGATTCTCCGAACCGACCCGTTCCTCAGTTCCCTCTTTGTCAAGCAACCATTGATCGAACCCTGCCGGCGTTGTGAGCGTCGGCGTGGGCTGCTCGCGCTTCGCCCGCGCCCTGATCAGCGCGGCGTCAATCTCAGAACCAGCATCGGCTATGGCGCTGTAGTCCTTGACGGTGTGAGCACGCAGCACCACGAAAACGTGGCGACGCTTGATCAGGTTCTGTTCGCCTCCGAACAGCCAGCCCACGACGGGCAGGCTGCCCAGCACGGGCACCTTGCTGGTCTGCTGCACAGCGATCTCGCGGGTGTAGCCGCCCAGGATGACCTCTCCGCCATCCTTGACCCTCAGCACGATCGGGTCGGCGTCCGTCCCGTACACACGGCCCACGAGCTGCGGATGACCGTCGGCGGCGAAGCCGGTATTGCTGACGATCTTGAGTTGCACCTCGAGGTTAATGCCCTCGGTGCCGATCAGCGGCGTTATATTCAAGAACACCCCCGCCGGCTCGACGTCCAGAAACGTGCTTTCTGTCTCACGGTCTTTCGTGGCCTCCTCGACACGCCTGTCGCCGGCCGTGCGCCAGTAGAAGATGCTGTCCACGGCTTCCAGCGAAGCCGTCGTGGCGTTGCGCGCGAGAACCTTGGAACTGGTGAGCACGCGCGCTTTCTGCTTGCTCACGAGGAAATCGAAGAACGCGCTCGGGAGGTCGAAGATGTAGCTTGAATACGCGCCATGAGTGCTGAACGTATGGCCGGGGAGAGCGTAGGTGCCGCCCGGCACGCCGCTGTCGAACATCGGGGCGCCGCCGTCCAGCTCGCTGATCTTCTCCTTCTCCGAGAACAGGCCGACCTTGAACAGGTCGCGGCCGGGGCCATTCTTCCAGGCGACGTAATCAAGGCCGAGAGCATTGTCGTTCTCGACGTTGACCTCGTAGACTGTGGCCTCAACCATGGCCTGTGCCGGGGGCTGATCGATCACGGGCAGCCAACGCTTCAGGTCCTCTATCACGCTCGGCGAATCGTAGAACAGAAAGGCGTTCACCTCGGAGTCCGGGACGTAATCACCGACCTGCCCGAGCCCTTTCAGCACGTCAACCCAGTCACTGTCCTCGACGTGACGATGCACGGGCCGGTAGTAGTAAGCTTCGTCGCCTGAAGAGGTAGTGAGTCCCGGCGTGTCTATCGTCTTCATCAACTCGTCGAGATAGGGGATCTGGTACACGGGGGCGATCACGACGACCTTGCCGCCTTTGACGGAGGTAGGGTCGGCAGGATTCTCGGGCTTGCCGAACACGAACCAGGCGCCCTCCTCTATCTCCATCGGTCGGCGGATGAAACGCAACACGTCGTACGGATTCACGTTGTTGAACGTGTATACCTTCGGCACGTACCTGTTGGTCTGTGCCTTGTTCGAGGTCCTGAGGATCTTTATGAGGTGGCTTTCGATCTCATCAGGCGCACTGAATTCGCCGCCGGCCGGCGGTGTCGGTTGTGCATGGGCCGCGGCAGCGAGCACCACCAGGCCCGCCACAAGCAACAACAGTCTCCTCATTGCTTCACTCCTTCTGCTTCGGAGGCTTCTGCCACGTCAAGAGGTTTAACAACACAAGTGTATGGATTGACGGAGAACGCTCTGGCTGCGCTTGGCGACTCGTTCTCGCCACTTATGAAGACCACCCAGGTGACGAGCCCTGAATCCTCAAGAGGCACAAGGACGGCCTTTGCACGGGCGTTCTCCCCTGCTTGGGCCCATGATCGAGCTAAGGTCACGGCCTGCTCCTTGGTGATGATCCCGGACTGGGGGTCGCGTTCAAACAGGACTTCGCCCGTGACCTCAAAGCTGACAGGAGGACCATAGAAGGGCTGGCTGACCTGGGTTTCTTTGTCGTCGCTAACGCAGTTGGACAGCGCGGCGATCAGGCCGTATTTGCCGGGCTTAGACGTCAGCCGAGTGAACACGAAGCGCCGGGCCACGCTGCCCTCCGGCGCGACGAGCCGGACTTCGCTCCGTGCGTTGTCGGGCAGCACGGGCCAGTGCCTTCTTCGCTCGGCCGTCCCATACTCACCCCAGTAGAACGTCAACGTGCTGTTGTCCAGCCCAGGGATCACCAGCGGCGCATCCGTTTTGTTCTGGATGAGCAAAGCGGCCGTTACGGCCTCGCCGATCCGGTAGTGTTCTGCATCCAGCGACAACGTGAGCTTCACGCCCGCGTCGCTGCGCCGGGGCGCGCTTGCGCACCCGCTTGTCGCCAGGACCGCCAGCACAAGCAGACCAAGCCAGCTCATAGTGGTGCTCCTGCCGATGGCTGCTCCGTACCTCCTCGCCACTGGCGAGGAACGCCTGCCATCGCGACAACGTTCTCTCACGCCACGTTCGCCACCTCCTTTCCTGGCAAACCAGCCGCCGCAGAATCGGGCAACCATGAACAGCCACCCAACACCGAGACGGACGAGCGCTATGACTGGAAGAGGCATTTTCCCATCTCCGTAAGAAGGGCCTGCACAGTTGCAGCATTAGTGTAACGAGAAGGGGTTAAGCCCGACAAGCGGTGTGTTAGAATTGGGTTCAGATATCCAGGCATGGGCTAATCATACCAGCGGGAGGTGAATCGAAAAGACGCTGCCCTCCCCGGGGGTGCTCTTCACTTCGACGCGGCGGCCATGTGCGAGCACAATGTGCTTCACTGTGGCCAAACCGAGCCCGGTGCCCCCAAGTTCGCGGCTTCGAGCCTTGTCCACCCGGCAGAAGCCTTCGAACAGGCGCGGCAGGTGTTCCTTCTTGACCCGCCCCCTTTGATGGTGCCACCTTCTATGCTAGAGTCCCAACCCGAGCGAGGTCGCCGGTCAGGCAGGATGGGTTTGACACTGCCGTGTGAGGGATGTAGATTCAATAGTGTTTGCGTTGACTGAGGGGCCTCGTGCGACCGCACTGAGCCTTTCTTTGGGGCAGCAAGCGAGTCCGGCCTGCCGGGATTGCCTCTGTGGTGCGAGAAGGAGCGGAAGATGGGACCGGAACGGACCACAAAGAAGGAGCTTATGGAAGAGCTCCTTCGTGCGCGCAGCAGGATCGTTGAGCTGGAGGCATCCGAGGCCGAACGGAAACGCCTCGAGGAGGCGGTGAGAGCTGAGCGGCAGCGGCTTCATGACGTCCTGGAGATGCTGCCGGCTTACGTCGTGCTGCTGTCGCCGGATCATCACGTGCCCTTTGCGAACCGCTTCTTCCGGGAGCGTTTCGGCGAGT
>Ga0315289_10002812_pt1 | contig 26560 bp, 15 predicted proteins | sample YL17G11_40_MG_FD_203452 | JGI IMG/M metagenome (GOLD analysis project Ga0315289, IMG submission 203452) | Sediment microbial communities from Yellowstone Lake, YNP, Wyoming, USA - YL17G11_40 | ecosystem: Environmental > Aquatic > Freshwater > Lake > Sediment | place: USA: Wyoming | collected...
GGGGTCGGAGAGGCGGAAGGAAAAATCGACCTCGAGTCGAAAATTTTCCTCCTCGAACCTCTTTTTTTGTTTTTTCTTTAAATGGTTTCTGGTTTTGTGTTTTTGCAAGATAAAAAGAAGGAAAGGGGGCGAAGCAGCAGCAGCAGGTGTAGAATGATGTTTTTTGGTTTTTGTAATCGAGGGCCGCGCGAGGACGAAGAAGAAGAGAAAGAGCGTCGAAGAAACGAAGAAAGAAAAGAAGAGCGAGCTCTCTCTTTTTGCAGGAGCACGTCTCATCTTTTTCACCGTTTCTCAAAAAAACCAAAGAGGCTCTCTCTCTCTCCCTTTCTCCGTCCCCGCCGTGATACATTCTCTCTCTTTCTCTTCCTCTCCCCGTATATATCTCTCTCTCTCCAACATTTGAAAACTTAGAGGAAGAAAAGGGTGAAAAACGACCTGGTTCAGGGGGGAAAACGGAAAAGAAAGACAAAACGCCGCGCGAAGAGAAAAGACCGCAGCTCTCTCCTTTCTCTTTCTCTCTCTCTCTCCGCGTTTCCTCCCCCGCTTCTCTCCCTCCCCCACGATCCCATCTACCTCTTCTGGTGCCTCTTGAACGCCAGGCTGGCCCACGCCAAAATGGCAAACGCCCAGAAGAAGAACGACTCGTAGGCCACCTGTTGATTTTGTTTTTTGAGAGTTTCCAAGTTTTTTTTGTGTGAGTCTTTTTCCCTCTCTTTTTTTCCTTCTCTGTTTTTTTCCCCTCCCTCGAGGAAACAAAAGGGGAACAAAAAACGCATCGCACCTGCTCCCACTTGTTCGCGTCGCCGATCGAGTAAAAGTCGAGGATCGACCCGCCGTCGAGCGCGCGCAGCGTCTGCTCGCCTTCGAACTGGTTGACCATCTGCGCCTGCCAGGCGTACTTCAAAAAGTCGATGTACGAGTACCACCTCCAGTACTTGGGCTGGTCCTGGGGGCGCAGCAGCAGGCCGACAAAAAAGAGCAGTGTCGTGACGTAGGCGGGGAGCGCGGCGTTTGCGACGTCCATGTTGGGCGCCGCGCTCGCGATCGCATAGCCGAGGGCAATGCCCGTCGCCGTCGTCGTGAAGTAGACCGCCCAGAAGTGCGGGAACGAGCCCGCGAGCTTGCACGGGAAGAAGACGACGGCGCCGAAGACGAGCGTGTTGAAGAACGCGATGACGAGCTCCTCGATCATCTTCGACAGCAGGTAGGTCACCGGCCGGTAGAGCCCGTCGGCGCGCTCGCGCACGAACAGGGACCGCTCGAGCACGAGCGCGGGGACGTAGGCGCTGGCGGTGTACCCGGGCATGATCGCCCACAGGAAGAGCACCGCGGTCAGGTTGTTGACGTTGGACTGCGAGTGGTCGGCCCCGACGCGCCAGTAGAGCGACATGATGATCAGCGACAGGACCGCCTTGTCCGCGATGCGGGGGCCCAGGAACGACGCGTCGCGGTAGTCGCGCGCCATGCGGTACTTGAGCAGCGTGCGCACGCCCCACCAGGCCGGCGTGGTCGTCCCGGACCGCGTAGCCAGCTCCGCGGCGACGGTGGCCGAGACCGGCACGCGCTCGGAGAGCATGCGCGCGACGGCGGCGGCGTTGGCGGCGGCGAGCTCCGAGGCCGCGTACGCGTCCGCGAAGCTCCCCCCCAGGCCGTCGCGGTCGGCCTTGGTGGTGACGTCGACGATCCACTCGGCGCGGTTGTGGAAGACGGTCGTCGAGGAGTTGGGGTCGGCGGGCTCCCCTCCCTTGCCCGTCGTCCTGCCGTTGGCCGAGAAGCGCGGCACCTCGGGGAACGCCCGCTCAAAGTACTCGACGGCGGCGTGGCCGTTCTCGCCCGCGTAGACCACCTTCCCGCGCAGCAGGATCATCAGCCTGTCGAACAGGTTGAAGCAGTAGGGCGTCGGGGAGTGGATCGTCGCGCAGATGGTGATCCCCGTCTTGACCAGCCCCTTGACGACAGTCATGACCTCGTTGGCGGTGAACGAGTCGAGGCCCGAGGTGGGCTCGTCGAGGAAGAGCACGCGCGGGCTCGTGACGAGCGCGATGCCGATGTTGACGCGCTTGGCCTGCCCGCCGCTGATGCCGCGGGCCAGACTCGACCCGATGCGCACGTCGCGGCAGGGCGCGAGCGCGAGCTGCTCGATGACGGCGTTGACCCTGGCCACCTTCGTCGCGGCCGGCGTCGCCAGCGGGTTCTTGAGCTCCGCGGTGTACATCAGCATCTCGGCGACGGTCAGGTTCGCGAGCAGCGTGTCAAACTGCTCGACGTAGCCCGTGTACCGGCGCAGGAACGTGCGCGAGGCCGGGTGGCCCGCGAAGCGCAGCGTTCCCGAGATGTCGCCGACGGTCTTGCGACCGGCGAGCACGTCGAGCAGCGTCGTCTTGGAGGAGCCCGAGGGGCCCATGAGGGCCGAGAGCTGGCCCGGGAGCAGGGCTCCCGTGACGCCGTGGAGCAGAGTGAGCTTCTGGGAGCGCTTGGCCTCGTTCCGGACGACGTAGGTGAGGTTCTGTTTTTTTTTTTTTTTTTTTTTTGAAAGAGAGGTCGAGGGGGAAAAGGGGTCGAGGTGAGCGAGAGAGCGAGGGAGGTGCCTGGGAGGGAGGGGCAGCTTTTGTTTTTTTCTTCTTCGGCCGGCACGCCATATTCGACCGCATTCCACTTCTCTTTCTCTGCTCCTTCTGGTTCTTGAGAGATACACTCTCGATTCCTCGGCGACAAAGAACAGAAGCGAGCAAGCGACGAGAGAGAAAGAGAGAGTGCGAAGGAGAACGAGATTGCAAAAAACTGAAGAGCGGTTTCGCAATTTGGCTTCTCTCTCTCAACTGCTCTCGTAGCGAAAGCTTGTTCTCGTCGGGACCATTCTCTGCTCTCTGTCCAGCGAGCGCGAGCAGTGATTTGCTCTTCTTGGCTCTCGCAAGGGAGAAAGAGCAACGAAAGGCGCGAGCTTGCTGTAGTTCCGGCGTGCTCGCTCTTCTTCTTCGACGCGAATCTAGCCGGGGCTCGTCGCCCGCCGGGCCTTTTTTCTCAATTGGACCCTCTTCTCCCTTCGCTTCCCTCCCCCCTCCCTGCATCTCCGCCTGACGCACCTCAAACACCACCGGCATGCCGTGTTCGGTCAGAGAGTCGGGCTCCTCGACGACGTCGAGCGGGAGGCCCTCCTCGTAGTCGCCGCCCTTGGAGGCGTCGGCTGCGGCGGCGGCATTCGAGCTGCGCCTCGAGATTGCCGTCGTCGCGGCGAACGATGTGCGGCGCGTCAGCGGGGCCCCTCCGGCCGCGCCCGCGGCGGGCGCGGCGCGCGTGGGAAGCGCGTCGGTTTCGCCCGGGGTGACGCGCATGGTGCGTCGGTTGGGTGCTGCGCTGTCGTTATTCGAGGAGAGCGGGGTCTTGCTCTTCTCTGCTCTCCTCTGTTCTTCTTTGAGTTTTTTCTTCTCGTTTTTCGCGATAGTGGAACTAGTAGCTGGGGAAGGCGGGGCGAGGAGAAAATCCACTCTCCTTCTTTCTGACTTCCTTCCCAAAACCCCGACCGGCGCTCCTTCTTTTCAGCGCTCTCTTCCAAGCTGGCGCCCTCGGTCTCTCCCGCGGCAGTCGCTGCTCCGTCGGACAGCGCCGCCGCTGCCCCTGCTCCCATGGCCTCGCCTCCCCGGGTCGTCATCGTCGGGGGGGGCCAGGCCGGCGCCGGCGTAGCGCAGGCGCTCGCAGGCATCGCAGACGTGACGCTCGTCGACCCGTGAGTAGCTTTTCCTTCGCTTCTTTACCATTATCGCGCTCTCCTTTGCGCATCGGCATAGAGCATCGGTCGTGAGCTGCTCTGAGCAAAAGAAAATGAAGGAGAAGAGGAAAGAAAAGACGAAAACGGAGGCGTCGAAGAATGTTTCCAATGGAAGCAAACCGCCGCGACGATCTCGCTCTCGTCGACCCGTTCCTTGTCTCCCTCTCTCTCACTCCGACACACACAAAAAAAAACTCATCTTCTCCTCAGGAAGGACTACCTCGAGATCCAGTACGCTAACGTGCGCGTCCCCGTCGACCCGAGCATCGTCGAGCGGAACTGCGTGCCGTTCAAGGTAGGGCTGAAAGCGACCGGGAGAAAGAAAGAGAGAGGAGGGCTGCTTTCCCCTCGACACAGCGGCAACCCGCGCCGTCTCTGCCCCTCTTTTTGCCCTCTGCCCTCGGCCCTCACCCCCCCCCCTCTCCCCTCTCCCCCTCCATCTCGTCCTCCTCCTCAAAAAACAGGACATCCCCCGCCTGGGCAGACTCGTCACCTCCTCCGCGACCTCCGTCTCGCCGACGGAGAAGACGCTGACGACGGCCGACGGCGCGGTGCACGCCTTCGACTTCCTCGTGCTGGCGCCGGGCGTCTCGTACTCGGACCCGCTCCTCAAGAGCGGCGGGCTCCCCGGCTCGGGCAGCTCGACCCTCGAGGCGCGCAGGCGGCAGGTGGCCGAGGCCGCGCGGCTGCTCGAGAGGGCGCGGTCCGTCGTGGTCGTCGGCGGGGGGCCCGTCGGCGTCGAGCTCGCCGCCGAGCTCGCCGACGACAGGTCTCCGGGGAGCGGAGCGAGGGAGATCACGCTGGTGACCTCCGCGGGGCGCCTCCTCCACCCGAAGCCGGCGTGGGTCGGGGCCCCCGCGGAAGCGTGGCTGAAGTCGAAGGGCGTCCGCGTCGTCAAGGGGCAGAGGGTGGAGGAGAAGGCGGCCGAGGCCGAGGGAGGAGGAGACGGGAAGAGCGGCGGGAGGAAGAAGAAGAAGGGAGCAGGAGCGACGACGACGGCGACGGCGACGGCGACGACGCTGACGACCTCTCCCGCGGGGGAGACGCTCGAGGCCGACGTCGTTTACTGGTGAGGTTTGCCTCTTTCATCCGAGGGAGGGACGGAGAGCAAAAAGAGAAGAAGAACAAAGAGACCGAAAGATAACAAAAAAACTCGCTCAAAAAAAAACTCAAAATCAAAAATCGGGAAAAAAATATTCACAGGTGCTTCAACGGCGCCCCGAACACCTCCTTCCTCTCCGATTCTTCGGTCCTCGACGCCGCGGGCTTCGTCAAGGTCGACGAGCACCTCCGGGTCCTGGGGAAGGAGGCGGAGGGCTGGTTCGCCCTGGGCGACGCGTCGGCGGCGCCCGGCGTCAAGCTCGGGTACCTCGCCAGGGCCCAGGCCTCGACCGTGGCCTCCAACATCAAGGCCGCCATCGGCGCCGCCAAGGGGGGCAGGGGCGCCCCCGCCCCCGCTCCCCCGGCCAGGTGGAGCGCCAACAACGGCCTCGAGGTGATGCTGGTGACGCTGGGGCGCGGGAGCGGCGCGGGCCACCTGGGGAGGTGGGTGAGGCTCCCGGGCCTGGCGGTCGCCGCCATCAAGGGCAGGGACCTGTTCGTGGGCAAGACGCGGGCCGGGCTCGGGGTGGCCTGAGAGGAGGAGGGAGAGCGGGGGGGGGGCGGGGGGGGGCGGGTGTGCGTGCGTGCGTGTGTGGTGGGGGGGGGGAGCGAGGTGAAAAGAGAGGAGGAGAGGAGGGAGGAGCTTTTGGGGGGAAATGCGACGGCGGCGGCGTGCTGTCGATCTGCTCTCCGTCCTTTTCGGTTGGAAGAAACTGTTTCGGGTCCGAGGGCCGCCGGGGCCGATGCTTTCTCTTCTGGGCTTGTAATCGAGGGAAAGGTTTTTGCGTGCGGACGGAACTGGGGAGGTGGGAGGAGACCTTGGTTTGAGCGACTCCTCGCGGGCGGGAGGGTTGAAGAGGGTTGGGAGAGAGAGGGTTGAGAGAGAGGAGCGGCGAGAGAGAGGAGGGAGGCGACGAAGCGCGACGGCCTCTCGTCGGGGCTCCACAAACCTTCTTTTTTTCGAAGCCGAAGAAGACCTCTTTCTTTTTTCTTCGCCTTCAGCGCGCCCTCTGATTTCTTTTTCCTCGGCTATCTCATCTATTTCGTCGCCGCCATGTCGGCCGTTGTCGAGTACCTGACTGGTCCCCACCACTTTGGTGCGTTTTCGCGTGAAAGAGAGAGGGATGAGAGAGGAAGAGGGAAGGGGAGAGAGAGAGCGGAAAACGAGTCGAAAAACGAAAACTTCCGCCGCCGCCGCTGCTCTCGTTGTGCTTTGGCGAATCCGCGGGCCTTCCGACACGGCCTCTCGGTCGCTCTGAATCCTCTGAGCCTATGGATCTGATATCGCAAGAGCCTTATTTATGCTCGAGAATGCGAAGAAGCGATCGAGAAGGCCCCACGGAGACGCACGGAACGCGAAGCGATCGCTTGCCGGCCCTCCGAGGCAACGCCCTCTCCCGGCTGAAGACCGCATGCGGCGCGGCGGAATGAAGGAAAAGGAAAGCTCTCTTTCTCTGTGCTCGCTTCGCGCTCGGGCCTCCGCTCCGCCGCCAACTGCCTCTGCGATGCGGCGCGGTGGCCTGGGAGCAGTGGTGTGTGATCGAGCGGTCACGCGAGAGGCGCCGTCCGACGCAGCTTTTCTTTGCTTTTTTTCCTTTGCGGTGCGGAGGAGTCGCCGTTGTTTGGCACCCCCAATCTTGCCTCCTTCTCGCTCGCGAGCGCCTGTTTCAATTCACTCACCCCTCCCTCTGTCCCCTCCAAACGCCGATCAAAACACCATCCCCCCCTTCACACAGACCAGCGCACGCAGGACTGGCCGGTCATGGACTGGAAGACGGCGACCGCGATCTCCGCGGCCTGTGAGTTCTTTTTTCCTATCAGAATTCAAAAACTCTGTTTTGGGGATCAGAAGCCGCCGTCGTTCCCCGTTGCTGTCACGCTTCGACGTCGACCCAGTCACTCACCTCGTTCCCTTTTTTCGAAAAAAACAAAAAAAAACTGAAAACGCACAAAAGACGTCGGCGGCGTCCTCGGCGGCAAGCGCCTCATGAAGCACCGCAAGCCCTTCAACGTCAAGCCCTTTGCGGTCGTGCACAACGCGGTGATGTTCTCCCTCTCGCTCTACATGGTGATCGAGACGCTGTCGCAGTCGTACGTCAACTTTGGCTGGGCCAAGAAGCTCACCCCGTGGGGGAACATGGTCGAGACGCCCGGGTCCTCCAAGTTCTCCCCCTCGGGCTACAGGCTCGCCCGGGTGCTGTGGATCCACTATCTGTCCAAGGTGTACGAGTTCGCGGACACGGCCATCATGGTGCTCAAGAAGAACGAGCGCCAGATCTCGTTCCTGCACGTGTACCACCATGCGTCGACCTTCTTCCCGTGCTGGTGCGTCTGGGAGAGAGGGGGAGAGGGGTTTTTTCCGCGTTTCCTTCGAGCGGAAGCGAGCGACAGCGAGCGAAGCGAAGAAGCTTTGCTGCATCTCCTTCGAGCGGAGCGACAGCGGAGCGACGAAGCTCTCTCGTGTTTCCTCCGAGCAGAAGCGAGCGACAGCGAGCGAAGCAAAGAAGCTTTCTATCGTCGCCTTTGAGCGAAGTCTCCTTCGAGCGGAGGAGCGACAGCGGAGCGAAAAAGTCGACTCTTTCTCTTCCTTCTCTGGCTCCTCCTTCTCTTGTTCTCTCTTCTTGTTCTCTCTTCTCTTTTAGCTCCTGCGGAGGAGAGCCCAGAACCCCCGCTGTCGACCTTCCGAATTCCCGCCCTCTCAACGAAAACAACGCCCTCGAAAAAAAACAACTCCTCGAATCGAAAAGGTGGGCCGCCGTCAACTTTGCCCCCGGCGGCGACGTCTACTTCATCTGCGCTTTAAACTCCTTCGTCCACGTCCTCATGTACGGCTACTACCTCGCGTCCTCGACGGGGATCAAGGTGCCGTCCTTCTTCAAGAAGAGCATCACGCGCGTGCAGATGGTCCAGTTCGGCCTGCTGAACGCGCAGGCCCTTTACGGCGTCTTCGTCGCGAGCTACTACCGCCCGCGCATCGTCGTCGTGATGGCGCTGATCCAGTCGGTCGTGTTCATGTCGCTGTTCGCCAACTTCTACAGGCAGGCGTACAAGAGCGCGGCGGCGGCGAAGAAGGCCGCCGGGGGGTCAAAGAAGCGCGCTTAGAGAAGAAGAGGTCTTGAGGAGGAGGTTTTTTTTTCATCTTAAAACAATTTCATCTTTTTTTTCATTAATTCGTTTTCCCGCCCTCCGCGATAGAGAATTGTTTCATTTCTTTTCGCCACCAAACACCCCCCCCCCCCACACACACACACACACACGTCTTCACACGTCTTAACGACCTCGAACACCGCCCGTTAACGAGAGAGAGGGAGAAAGTGGAAACTTTAAACGAGGGGCCGCAAGCGTCGCACGCCCCCTTTTTTTGTCGTGAAAGAGTAGGCTAGAGAAAGAGAGAAAGAAAGAGAGGAAAGAAACAAAAAAAAACAGAGAGAGAGCCTTTTTTTCTTTCTTGTTCCCCTCAAAAGGCCATCGTTTTCAGCTGCAGCCTGGGGGAGAAGAGAGAGAGAGAGGTTCGAAGCCCCCCACCGCCGCCGTGAGAGAGAGAGAGAGAGAGAGATCTTGTTAACCAGGAAAAGAAAAAAGCTATTCCGTTTCTCAAAAAAAACGTTTTTTTTTCGGTTTCGGGGCTCGACGTTTCCTCTCTCTTCTCCCTTTCCTGCCACCGCACACAACTCTCCCTCTGTTGTGTTTTTCTCTTGTCATTGGAATCGCGTACTTAATTGAATTCGATGCTGAAATTTTTACAAGAATCGTGTTTCGAACCGAAAGGAAGAAGAACAAGAGCCCCCCTCTTTGTTTGAATGAATAAAGAAAATCAGGAAAAAAACTTGAAACTCGGATTTAAAAAAATCAAAACTCAGGGGAAGAACGACGCCGCCTGCTGCGCCGGTCTGGGCTGCTGCGCGTCATCCGCAGGCGGCGGAAGCAGCCCCAGCGCCGCGCCAATCCTCGCGGCGAGAGCCGCGAGGGGCGAAGTGGCCAGCGGCGTCGCCGCAGCGGAAGCGGGAGAGGGCGCCGGAGCGACCGGCGTCGGAGCGACCTGCGCAAGCCGCCGCCTCTTCCCGAGCAGCGCCCCGATCGACGGCAGCAGCGCCGGCAGGTTGTTCGCCAGCCCCACGGCGATGTCATTGGCAACGGGAGTGAGCGCCTGGCCGGCCGCCTGCATCGTCTGAGCGGCCTGCGGGACGGCCTCGGCGAGCTTCGGGAGGGCCTCGCCGAGCGGCGAGCCGGCAACCTCCTGCTCGAGCTTGCTCGCCTGCTCGAGCATCCTGCTCAGGTCTCCCAGCGGGTCCCCAGAGGGGCCTCCCGCCCTTCCCCCGACGGCATCCGCGACGGGGTTGGATCCTCCGAGGGGCTGCTGCGAGGGGAGGGCGCGGGGCTGGAAGGCGTTGGAGGCGGAGGCGGGCAAGTTGGCGTTTCCGTTGCCGTTGCCGGAAAGCGCCCGGGCCGCGGCGCCGGCGAGCTCGTCGACAGCCGACTGTTGCTGCCCCTCGCTGCCGCCCTCGTTCTCGGAGGCGTGAGCAGCGCCGCCTCCGTGGTGATGGTGCGGAGGGTGGTGGGGCTGCTGCTGCTGCTGCTGCTGCTGGTTCTGGCCTTGCTGCTGGGAAATGGAAGTCGAGGAGGTCGAGGCCGGGCGGTGCTGCTCAGACGACGAAGAGCCCCTCTTCCCTCCTCCCGATCCTCCGAGTGCCTCCCCGACGGGGGCCACCGGGTGCGCTATGCTCCCATCGTCGTCCTCAAAGTACCTGTCCGCCTCGCTGAGAGACTGCGGCTCCACGGACTCCGAGAGGCCCGCGGTCGCGACGTCACCCGCCACGCCGCCGCGCGGCTCCTTGCGCGGCGTCGCCGCTGCGGCCGCGGCCGCGTCCGGGATGCCCGAGGCAGCCCTGGCGCAGGGGGCGTTGGCGAGCTGGGACGCGGCGTATCCCAGGGGGGAGTTGGAGAGCTTGTCTCCATTTTTGGAGTCGGGGGCACACTTCATCGCCGCCTTGGGCGAAGAAGAAGAGGAGGAGGAGGAGGAGAAGGAGGACTTCGCCTTGACTTTGCCGTCGCCGCCGCCGCCACCGCCGCCGCTGTTGCTCCCGGCGAGGTCTTTGAGCGAGGGCGGTGGGGCCGCGGCCTCGACTTTCCTGGCCGGGGAACCTTCGACGGGGGCCGCCGCGTCGGCGGAGACCTCATTGTCGTGGTTCCTGCCTGCGTGGCGCGCCGCGTGCCTCTCCTCGGGCGTCGAGGTGTCGTGCTGCGGGCGCGCTTCCGCGAGGAGAGGGAGCGACGAAGAGAGGAGGGAGCAAGCAACGAGCACCATCAGGAGCAAAGCGATGACGCCTCTCATTGTTGTGCTTTGTCTTTTTTCCTCTTTTTCGATACCTGTTTCGTGAATTGTTAGTTTTGTATCGCCCGTCGATCGTGAGCATGCAATTGGAGATAGAAGAAAGAGAGAGAGAGAGAGAGAGACAGAGAAAGAAAGAAGAAGGAAAGAGCTAGCTTCCGTGAGCGTTCGTTGCGTCCCCTCTCTCTCTCTTCTCGACAACGCGGCATCTCGTCCATCATCATCGAAACGCGTGCCACCCGACCTAGCGCATCCCTCCTCGAATAATTCTTGCCTTCGACATCTTGTTACGCGTACTTTATGTGATGTTATCTCCGATTCCAGGGCGAAACCAGAAATTCCTACTCACCGTGGGGGCCTATCGAGGAGGCCGAAACCGAAACGTCAAGGGGACTTAGAGAAGAAGTGGTTGTGCGTTGAGGGGAAGAAAAACCGTTTTCCGAATTCGGTTCGAGCGGAACTCTGCTGCTGACTCTTTCTTTCTCTCCTCGAGCGCGGGGCGTTCTGATCCGCGCGCACGAGAGAGAAGAAGCCGAGAGGGATACGGCTTAAAATGAAGAGGCGGAGAAGAAATGAACGCGCTCGCTACGCTAGCACCCGAAAAGGAAGAGATGCGAAGAAGAGTGAAGCATTTTTTTCGTCTCGAACGAGGAAACCTTTTCTCCTCACTTTTTTTGAGAAAAGGAGGAGAGGAACCGCTTTTCTCGCTTTTCTTTTATTCTTTTTGATATATAAAGCTCTCGCCGTTCATTTGAGAGACATACTACTATGCGTGGCGACAGACGGAGCACGAACCAGCAGGAGATGGAGAGAATGGCAGCGTCGCCGTTCGCGAGCCTGTCGATGCGTGGCGACACCGCCGCCACCGCGGCTTCCTCTTCTCCTCCTGCTGCTCCTCCTTCCGCTCTCAAGCTCTCCGTCTCGGGCCGTCTATCCCGCTCCTTCTCCAAACTCGGGTTGACGAGGATGAGCTCGAGCAGCAGCGGCGGCGCTGGCCTGTCTCGGAGGACGCTGCTCGACGAGGGAAAGAGCAGGTGAGGAACAAAAAAAGATAATCGAGCAGCCAAGGAATGCGGGAGAGAGGGAGCAAACCGCTTTCAGTTACACCCGTGGCGCGGCTCAAGGAGGCTTTTTTTCCCTCTTATTTTGCACTGGGCTGGACGAGATTTATTTGTACGCGCCTAAAATTATAAAAAATGGGGCAAACGTTGCTTTCTGGACGCGGAGACGGGGGAGCCAATGGCGGAAAAACCGTGGGTCTGACACTCTCTCTCTTTGCCGCCGCGCTCTTTTGTCACCCTTCTAGCCATTGTCGCGTGCTCTCTCAATCCCTCTCTTTCGCTTTCTGCCCCCGCTCTCTCCCCCCTCTCACCATGCATTGTGACGCCTCCACCCCAACAACCCTGGAAACAGCAGCAAGAGCCTCCCAGGCTCCAGGGCGGCCTCGAGCGCCATCGCGGCCGAGGTCGCTGTCGTCGACCAAGGCGAAGAAGGGGAACAAGCCTCTCGTGCTCCTGCTCCTCCTCGCCGCCTCCTGCTCTCTTCGGGGAAGAAAAGGAGCAACGAGGAGGCCTCGAAGACTCCGGCGGCCTTTGGCTCCTCTCCTTTTCCCTCGCCGGAGAGACAGCAGAAAGCCCCCAAAGAGGAAGAGGAGGAAGAAAAGAAAGAGGCGGAGGAGGCGAGCGCTGCCGACGGCACCGCCGGAGACCCTCCACTCGACGACTGCCTCTCCGCCGCGGCCGCGCACGCCCGCTCCCCGCGCCGCGGCCTGCCCCCGCTCGCGGCCCCTCCGCCACGCGTCGGCTCCCTGCTGTTCCTGGCCAGGGAGGCCGTCAGAGCTCCGGACCTGGCCCAAGCCCCGGTCCCGATCGCGATGAACGAGCCGCTCTCCGAGCTGCAGCAGCGGGCCGAGGACCTGGAGTACAGCGAGCTGCTCGACGCCGCCGCGCTGGCTCCCGCCCGGTCGCGGGAGCGCCTGCTGCTCGTCGCGGCCTTCGCCGTCTCGGCCTACTGCGGGGTGCACCGCACGGGGAAGCCCTTCGCGTCGCTGCTGGGCGAGACGTTCGAGCTCGTGTCGGCCCGGAAGGGGTTTAGGTTCCTGGCCGAGAAGGTGCGGCACGCGCCGACGCCGATCAACAGGGCGCACGCGAGCGGCAGGGCCGGCTGGACGTTCGACCTGGAGGACGAGCTGCGGGTCAGGCTGGCGGCGAGCAGCCCCGGCGGGATTGATCTGGCGCCGGCCGTGCTCGTGCGGGTGCGGTTTGACGACGGGGACGCGTACAGGTGAGAGAGGAGTTTTTTTCCTCGGATTTTTTCTCTCGAAAATTTCTCTCCCGACCTCACCATGGGAGGAAAAAAAAACCAAAAAATCTCCAAATAAAAAAACAGGTGGGGCAAGGCCATCACCACCGTCCACGGCGTCCTCGCGGGCCGCATGTGGCTCCAACACCGCGGAAAGTGGAGCGTGAGCAGCGAGGCGACGGGCGAGCGCGTCGAGCTCGAGTTCGGCTGCTTCGGCGGCGCGGCGTCGGGCGAGTTTGCCGCGGCGCTGCGGGACGAGGCCGACGAGGCCGCGCGGCTGCTACTCCGGGAGAGCGGCTCCGGCGACGCCCTCGCTCCTCCCTCCTGCTCCCCCGCCTCCTCCCCCACCCCCGCCTCTCCCAGCAGCAGCAGCTGCGCCGAGTCCTTCGAGACCGTGGGGTTCGCCCCCGGCGCGGCGCTGTCCGACAGGGAGCGGGCCGTGGCGGCGAAGCGGAGGGCGCTGCGGGAGGTCAGGGGCCGGCTGGTGCACGGCGGATGCGGCGGCTGCGGCAGCTGCAGAAAGGGCGGCGGCGGCGGCTCCTCCTGCCCCGGGTCCCGCGCGACGGGGATCACCCTGGCGGGGGCCTGGGACTCTGGCCTCGTCATCATCGACGACAGTGTCTCTGATGCTGCCGCCGTCGAGGAGGAGGGGGAGGGGGAGGCGCCGCCGCCGTCGACCTCTCCGTCTGCTGCCGCTGCGGCTTCTGCTGCCGCTTCTGCCCCCCAGCGGCGGCAACAAAGGAGGAAGCGGCGGAGCATCATCTGGACGGCGGCCATCGACGCCACGTCCCCCGTCGCGAGGGGCGACAACCGCTACTGCATGTCGAGGTGGACGCTCGCGCTGAACGAGGAGGACGGCGCCGCCGAGGCCGCGGCGGCGGGGGCGGGCGCCGCCGCCGCGGCGACGCCGCGGTTTGGAGCCTTCGATTCCTCTTCGACCCCACACTCCTCCCTCTTCCTTCCCCTGGCCTGCCACTCCCGTTCCTCGGTCGCCTTCCGAGCCCCTCCGGCGACGGACTCGAGGAGGCGCCCCGACCTGCGCGCGGTCGAGCACGGCAACTGGGAGGCTGCCTCTGCCGCGAGAGACGCGCTTCTCGCCGCGCAGGCGCGGCGCGCCGCCGCCTCCTCCTCGGCCGCGGGAAGCGGAGGCGAGGGCAGGCACGAGCCCGCTTGGTTCAGGGTCAGGGACTCTGGCGCGACGGCAGGCGAGGCGTTCATGTTTGAGTATGCGGGGGGCTACTGGGCGGACAGGAAGCGGCGGGCCGCCGAGGACGACAGGGAGCGGCGGCGGGCGGCGGCAGCGGCGAGTGGAGAAAACGACGACGATGACGACCACCTCTTTTTCGACGCACAAGAGGCTCCGTTCTGATATGACAAGAAGAGCGAATATATTTTTCTCTAATACACCGCAATTTTTTTCGCCAATATTGTTGTTCCTTCGGGGAACAAGAATTTCATTTTCGAGGGAGAGGGAGACAGCAAGAGAGAGATACGAGCGAGGGAGAGAGGAACAAAAAAAACGCAACCACCGCTTCAGCTTCTTTTTCTTATTCCATCGGAGGGGACAGCCGCAGCAACAACCCACGCAGAGCAACGCGTCGCGCCGCTTCGTTCTTTTTCTTTTTTTCGATTTCCTTGTAATTTTTTGACAGGAGATCCTTGCTCTCACTCACGCGAGAGAAAAACGGAAAGAGAAAATACTTCATCTCGCCTCTCCCTCACTTTTTTTTGTCCGTCGCCTTGCTTTTGCTGCATTTCTCAATTCTTTTGCATGGGCGCTTCCTCCTCCAAGGTGCTCCAGCTGCCCCCGGCGCTGGACGTGCCTGACGACGATGACGCGGCCTACGAGGTCCTGACGATGAAGTACGCAAAAGGGGGAGAGAGAGAGAGCGAGGGCAAGAGAGAAAGAAGAGTTTCAGTTTCATCAGACACGATTGGCGATTGACATCGAACAAAAAAACCCTCGACCTCCTCTCTAAACTCACACACGCAAAACGGAGCTCACACACACACACACACACACACACACACACACAACCAACGAGCAGCGTCCCGCGCCTCGCAGGACCCATCATGCCCCTCGTCGCCTGGATCGCAGAGCAGCCCTGGCTCTCCTCTCTCAGCGCGGCGCAGTTCAACAAATCCGGCATCCCGCGGGCGCTGCGGCAGGCGAGCGCGCCGGAGGCGCCTTGCTGGTCGCCGCTGTGGCCATCAGTGAGCGAGACGGGCGGTTCTGGCTCTCCGCTTCCCGTCCTGGGCTGCGCGGGCGAGGTCGCGGTGGGGCTCGGCGGGCTGAGCCCCGCGCGGAGGGCGCAGGCGGCGGCGCCGCTCTTCCCCGGGGGAGGAGCCGCGGCGAGCGCCTCTTCCGCCGCGACTGCTGCCGCCTCCCCTTCCACCGCCGCGGATCCTGACACCTCCCCGAGGCGCCGCAGCATCGCCGAGTACCACCGCGCGTTCTCCAGCGGCGAGGCAACCCCGAGCGGCGTCGCCGCGGCGGCGCTCGAGGCGCTGCGGTCCGTCGGCGGAGTCTGCTCGGGCCCTTCTTCCTCGAGACGGCGCCGTTCTTCCTCTTCGGCTGCTCCTCCCGCTTCTTCTTCGGCTTCATCTCCTTCGCGGCAGCAGCCGGCCGCCAATTGGTTCATTGCCGTCGACGAGGGGGACGTCATGAGCCAAGCGGAGGCGTCGACGGCGAGGTGAGAGAGGGAGAGAGAGAGGTTTTCGTTCTTCTTCTTTTTTTGTCCCTTTTTTTTCTTCTTTCCACTCTTCTCTCAAAACTCATCTCCACCTCTCCGATTTCAAAAAAAAACGCAGGTTCGCCGCCGGCAAGCCCCTCTCGCTCCTCGACGGCGTCCCCTACGCCCTCATCGACGCCCTCGACGCGCTCCCCTACGGGACCTCGGCCGGGACCTCCTTTTTGGCTCGGGAGAGGCCCGTGCGAGCAGACTGCCCCGCCGCGGCGGCGCTGCGCGCCGCGGGCGCGCTGCTGCTCGGCAAGAGCAACTGCCACGAAGCCGGCGTCGGTATGACGGGCCTCAACCCCCACTGGGGCACGGCCCGCAACCCCCACGACTTCGCAAGGCACGCGGGGGGCTCTTCGTCGGGGTCCGCGGCGGCCGTGGCGGCGGGCGTGGCGGCGTTCGCACTGGGGCTCGACGGCGGCGGCAGCGCGCGCGTGCCCGCGGCGCTCTGCGGCGTCGCCGCGCTGCGCCCGACCGTCGGGCGTACGTCGCGCCGCGGCATGCCGGCGACGGCGTTCTCGATCGCGGCCGTGGGGGTGATCGCGCCGAGTGTCGCCGACGCGGCCGCGGTGCACGCGGTGATCGCGAACGCCGGGGCCGGGGAGGAGAGCGGGGAGGGGGAGAGGGCGGCGGCGGAGGGGGGCAGAGGGAAGGGGAAGAAGGGCGCCGCCGCCAACGGCGCCGCCTACGACTCTTCTCTCCTCTACTCTTCCCCTCCCCCTCCGGCGCCGCGCCTCGCCTTCGCGCCCCCCGCCACCACCCTCCCGCCCCTCCGACCGAGTCCCCCGCCTTCGATGCCCCTCCGCGGGGTCAGAGTCGGCGTCTTCGCGAGGTGGAACGCCGACGCGGCCCCGGGCGTCGCCGCCGTCCTCGAGTCGGCCGGCCTCGGCCCCGAGTCGGGCGCGGCGCTCGTCGCCGCGGGCGCGACCCTGGTTCCGGTCGTCATCCCGGAGCTCGAGCTCTTTCGCTGCGCGCAGATCGTCGCCATCGCCTCCGAGCTCGCCGCGGCCTACGCGCCCCACACGGGCACGCACGCAGAAAGAAAGAGGCTCGCCGCGGAGACGCGTGTCTCGCTGGCGATGGCGCGCCTCAAGCTGTCGGCGCCCGACTTCGTGGCCGCGGCCAGGGCGCGCGCCAGGCTGATGATCCACTTTGAGAGCAAGATTTTCTCAAAATGCGACGTCGTGGCCGCGCCCGCCTGCGGCACCGTCGCTCCGCTGATCCCTTTGGACGCGCTCAAGCACGGAGAGAGCGACCTCCGCGGCGCGGGGGAGCTGATGCGCTTCACGATCCCCGTGAACATGAGCGGGCTCCCCTCGGTCGTCGTCCCCGTGGGAGTCACCGCCGCCGAGGGGATGCCTGTGGGCATGCAGCTGATCGGGAGGGCGTGGGACGAGGCAGGACTGCTGGCTGTGGCGGCGGCGGTGGAGGACAGGGTGCCCGCGGGGGCGGTGAGGGCGCCGGCAACGAGGTTTGACTTGCTGAGGAGGAGGGGGTGAAGACTTTTTGTTTTTTTCTCTCGTCCGCGCATCCACGCCTCTCTCTCCCTCCCTGCCTCTTTGTATCGGGGGGGGGGGAGGTAGTGTTAAAAAAGCCAGAATTGTTTTCTTTCGTTATGTTTGCAGAAGGTAGAATCGGGAGTGAAATCGGGGGGGTTACGGTTTCAAAAAAAAAGTCTGTCTTCCCTCTCTTTCTCTCTCTCTCTCTCTCTTTTTCTCTCTCTCTTTCTTTCTCTTCCTCTCTCCAATTCTCCTGCTTGCTCGCTCGCGCAAGCGCCAAAACTCGAGGGGAAAAAAAGGACGGGGGGGGGGGGCGGGAGGGGAAAAACCTCACTCCTCACTCGGCGGCGGCGGCGGCAAAGATGCCCTCGTCCACGCCCTCCCACCCGCCCCCCGCCCGCGCCTCCCAGTACCCGCCGGCGTACCTGTACCGCAGCGCCTGGGTCCCGGCCTTGAGCAGCAGGCTCTCCGGGTTCCGCTCAACAAACCACCTCGGCGCAGGAGACGCATCGGCAAAGGTTGGGTTCCCGCTCTTCTTCGCCGCCGCCGCGTGCTCGGCGACGCGAGACACCAGCGCGGTCTCGAGCCGCATCTTGAGGTTGTAGGCGTCGTCGAACCGCCCCTCCTCGAGTGCGCGCAGGTCGGGCCTGCGACGGGAGTCGGTGGCGGGCAGGGCTGCCTCCAGGGCGGCGTCGAGGGCGTTGAGCCTGAGGGCGAAGGGGCTGAGGTCGAAGCGCTCCTCGCGCTCGCCCCCGGCGGAGACCTCCCAGAGCAGGGTCCTTCCCCCGCGCTGCCGCCCTGCTCCCTCGCTTCCGCCGTCGTCGCCGTCGGCGTCGTGCTCGACTGCCCAGAGGCCGAGGTGCCACTGGCCCTGCAGCAGGGGCGCTCCCTCGAGGGGGGCCCAAGAGCCGCTGCCGATCGAGGTCTCGTCGTCGTCGATCGCGGCCGCGCCCTCCTCGCCGCGCTGCTGCCGCTCCTTCGCCACGACCACGCCCCGCACCTCGTGCTCGACCGTCGCGGCGTCCTCCGCGCTCCTAAACATCGACGCCAGCCTGCCGCCCCCCCCGGGCTCGCCCAGGAACTTGAGGTCGACGCCCACGCCCCTGCTGGAGCGCAGGGACAGGCACCCGCGGTGCGTAAGCGTGTGCCTCTTCCCGAGCAGGTTGCCCAGCACACTCGTCGGCTTGGTGTACGCAAAGGCCTCGCCATCGGCGAACGTGACGAGGTCCCTCCAGTTGAGGTGGAAGTCGAGGTGCGTGCCCTTGAAGCCGACCACGGGCTGGTCGTCGGACTCGACCTTCCACAGGGGGACGACCTCGGAAGAAGAAGCGGGAGAGGAAGAGGAGGGAGAAGAAGAAGAAGCAGAGGGGCCTCTGACGAGCGTGAGGCTCTCGGCGAGCCACGCGTGCCTTATGGTCTGCTCCTTGAAAGAAGTGTAGACCGCCTCTCCCACCACCCTGAACTTTCCCGCGGGGTCGACGACGTCGAATGTCTCGCCGTGCATCGGCAAAAGCGGCTTTCCGAGGCGGACCGTGGCCGCGTAGTGGCTGAGGGCGAAGGCCGCGACCCTCGAGGCGCGCTCGGCCGAGCCCGCCGGGAAGCCCGCGGCGGCGTCGAGGAGCGAGGCGTACTCGAGCGCCTCGAGCCTGAACTGGATTTCGGTCAGGGGCAAGTAGAAGCCTATGGGCAGGGGAAGCACGAAGAGCTGTTTGCCCGCGGCGTCCTTGAGGAAGGACCAGAGCGAGAAGGGGCGCGGCTCGCCCTGCGGCGGAGGCAGCGCGTCGCGGACTGCGAGCGGGGCGGCGACAGCGGCGGCGGAAGGAGAAGAGGAAGCGGAAGTAGGAGGCGTCGATTTCGTCGGCGCTGTCTGCCGCTGCTCCTGCTGCTGCTGCTGCTTCGCGGGCGCGTCGTTCAGGGACAGGGAGGCGAGCGAGGCCTCGGTGGTGTCCGAGACGGCGGCCGTCAGCGTGGAGAAGAAGCCCATGGTTGTTGTCGGCTGTTTAGAGAGGAGGATTTTTTTTTCCCATCGTTTCGTGAGAAGAACAAGGAAAGGGGAAAGGGGTCGGAGACGCCGACGCCGATGGCTTTGATTGAATCTCTTTAGCTCTCTCCCTGTGCTCGCGGCGTCACTGCCAAATCATGAGTTGATCAGCAGAGCTCAGAGACACCGTTTCAGCATGTTTTAGAGGGCGAGAGTTGAGGTATCCGCCGTGGCGGCGAGAGAGAGGGTCCTACGGGGACGCGTTTCAAAGGGGGAAATTCCCCCGCGCCTCGCGCGAGCAAAACCGAAAAAAGACTTGGCATGCCGCGAATTGCCTGGCCCCCGAGAGAAGCAAGGCTCCCTCTCGTCTCGGTCTCTCTCTCTCTCTCTCTCTCTCTTTCGAGCCGTTTGCGGATGCTCAAGGCCGGGCGCACCTGTGTGTGATGCAACGATCCTCGCGCTAGTGCGAAAAGAGAAAGAGACAAATAAGCGGAAGAAAAAGACCAATCGGTTGCTAGGGGGAGAGTCGGAGTGATTGCAAGTGTTGAACGAAGCAGGAAAGAAAACCGGAAAAATCAACCTCAACTCTCGCCTCCACCTCTGCCGTCCTCCGCGCGTGCTCCGTCACCCCTGGCAGCAGCAGCAACAGCAGCAGCAGCAGCCTCCTCCTCGTCCTCCTTCTCCTCCTTCTTCCTCTCCTCCTCCTCCATCTCCGCCTTCTCCTTCAAGAGCCTCAGCGTCATCGCGGACGGCGGCCTCTCTTCCTCCCTCTCCTCCTCCTCCTCCTCATCCTCCCACTTCGGCAGCACTAGGAGCTCGGGCCCGCCCAGCAGCTCCGCGGCAACGCGCGACCGGTACCGCAGCAGCAGCTGCGCGAACGCCTCCCCGGCCTCCAGCTTGAACTCCTCGAGCGGGTTGAGCCCCGCCGAGAACACGCGCAGCGTCACGGCGGACTCGAGCGCCCTAGTGTCGGCCAGGAAATCGCCCCACGCCTCGTCGAGCACCTCGCGGGCAACCTCGGCGCCGATGTCGGTGGGGGTCGGCAGGCGGAACACGCCGTTGTCGAAACCCCAGCGGAGGCTGAAGTGGGCCTCGAGGACGTAGGCGACTCCCGGGTGGATGGAGGACGCGGCGCGGACGAGCTCGCGGGCGGAGAGGAGGGCGAGGGCGCGCGCGGCGACGAGGTTGCGGTCGCGCGTCGTCGGCATCGCTGCTTTGCCGTTGCCGCTCGCTGTCGCCTCCGCCTTCGCCCCTTCCTTGCTCTCCTCGGCGCCGTCGCCGCCGCCAAACTCGCCAGCCAGGGCGCTGAACCCGCGCAGGGAGCGGCCTGGGCGGAGCAGAAACGCGCGGGTGGCGTCTTCGAGCAGGAACGACTCGCCGCCGCCGCCGCCGCTTCCGCCGCCGAGCCGCAGCGCCTCTGCAGCGGCGGCGACCGCCGCACCGTGGAGCGCCTCCGCCGCCCTCGCTGCCGAGGCGGCGGCGGCGTGCTCCCCTTCGTGCCCGTGCTCGCCGTCAAAATCGTCGCCGCCTCCGCCGCCGCCGCCGGGGCCGACGGCCCCCCCTCCGCCCGGGAAGACGCGCGCCCGCGGGGTCCACGCCCTCACGGCCCCCCCGAAGCCGTTGGCGATCCTCTGGACGTCCCTCGCGAACTCGCACGGCGGGTAGAGCTCCGGGTCGGAGACCCCCGGGACGAAGCCCTCGGGGAAGTCGCCCCAGGCCTCGACGGCGACGCGAAACGGCTCGCCGCCGCCGCCCTCGCCCCTGACGGCTCCGAGGCTCCTCCTCCCGTCCCTCTCGAGCCCGCGGGCCGCCAGCACCAGCGCCTCCACGTCCCACTCCTCGGGGGGCAGCTTCCCGCCTTGCGTCGCCGCGTCGGCCAGGTCGGCGGCGACGCTGCTCAGCATGCCGCGCAGCAGGCGCCGCTTCTGCGCCTCGTCGCCGGCCACCAGCCCGCGCCGCAGCGCGTACACGTGGTCGCGGAACACGCCCATCACCTCGTCGAGCGCCTTGACGTGGCGGCGAGCGGCCCCGGCGTCCTCGGCGGCGAGCCTCCGCAGCTCCGCGAACATGCGGTCGGCCGCCTTGCCGACCGCGCAGAAGTCGAGCACGCCCCCCCTACTGGAGCCCATCGCCTCGGCGAGGCGGCTCGTCCAGGCCCCGCCGCGCTGGCTCCGGGCCCGGCGCTCGGCCGCGGCGACCTTGGCGCGGACGCCCTCGCCGCCGCCACCGCTGCCGCCGCCGCCGCCGCCGCCGCCGCCACCGCCACCGCCGGGGGCCAGGTCCTCGGTCTCGATGACGACGAACGTCTCCCCGGGGTCGCCCTGCCGGCCGCACCGCCCGATCATCTGGTCCTGCACGCGCTTCGAGTCGAGCGCCGCCGCCACGATGACCAGCAGCCCGCCCGCGCGGCGGACGCGGCCCGAGAGAACGGTGCAGACCTCGTCGAACCAGGCCCAAAGCACGGCCGCGGCGGCGACGAGCTCGCGGCGGGGCTCGTCGAGGTGCGCCACGAGCGGCGAAGCGCGGGCGAAGTCGCGCACTAGGGGGCCCGAGACGGCAAAGGCGGCGGCAGCGTCGGCGGCGACCGCCTCCTCGCCGCCGTCGGCGCTCCTGCTGCCGCCCGCGGCCTGCTGCTGCTGCTGCTGCTGCTGTTCCTGGAGCTTGAACGCGGCGCGGACGCGCTCGGCGACGAGCAGGGCTGCCTCGATGTCCGCGCGGGCGCGCTCGGCGCGGAGCCTCCGCGGGTCCGAGTCGTCGACGACGCCGTCGTCGCCGACGCCGGCGAGCTCCTCCTGGCTGCCGCCCTCCCAGCCCTTGTCCGGCGCCGGCGGCAGCTGGCAGCCGTCGCACGCGTAGAGGCACGCCCGCGCGCGCTCGATGGCGCCGGCGGCGAACTCGGGGAAGCCGAAAGTCTCCAGGGTCATCACGGAGGAGGAGGACGCTGAGGAGGCCGCCGGCGCTTTCGCCGCCGCCCACGGATTGGGTGGCTGCCGCGCCCTCGCCGCCGCCCGGCCCCCCTCGCCCCCTCCCGCGGCCCTCGCCACCTCCGCCGCCTCCCCGCCCAGCAGGAACCCCAGGTCCCCGAGCAGCCTCGCCGACGCCAGGCCCCTCGCGTTCCCTCCCAGGAGGATGTCGGTCCCCCGCCCGGCCATCGACGTCGCGATCGTCACGGCGCCCGGCAGCCCCGCCTGCGCGATGACCGCGGCCTCCTCGGCGACACGCTCGGGCCGCGCGTTGAGCAGGCGGTGCTCGATGGCCTTGGGCCTGAACCTGCGCCCGACGCGCTCGCGCCCGAAGGCGTCCCGGATGGGGTAGTGCTCCACCTCGTCGGGCCCGATGAACTGCCAGGCCCATTGCGGGTAGTCCTCGGCCAGCCGCGTCCGGGCCTCGGCGAGCCCCGCCGCGAGCGCGCGCGACAGCCGCTCCGAGTCGGCGACCGAGCGCGTCCCCAGCAGCACCGGCCTGCCCCGCCGCCGCGCCTCGGCGACCAGCGCCGCGATCTGCGCCTCCTTGGCGACGCGGCTGAAGAAGAGCCGCGTCGGGTGGTCGACGCGCCTCGGGGGGCGGTGCGGCGGGACAGGCACCACCCCGAGGCCGTAGACCTCGTGCAGCTCCTCGGCCTCGGAGAGCGCCGTGCCGCTCATGCCGCAGACGCCGCGCTCGAACTTCCTGAAGAGCGCCTGGTAGGTGATCGCGCCCATCGTCGCCGACGCGCCGCGGACCCTGAGCCCCTCCTTCGCCTCCACCGCCTGGTGGAGGCCGTCCGTCCACCTCGAGTCGGGGAGCACACGGCCCGTCTCGCCGTCGACGATCTTCGCCTCGCCGCCACGGAGGATGTAGTGCACGTCGCGGTCGAAGAGGGCGTTCGCCTTGAGCGCGTTGTTGACGTAGGGGCCCCAGGGGTCCTCTCCCTGCCAGAGGGCGGCGCCGAGCTCGATGTCGGAGGGGGGGCGACGAGGAGGAGGGGGGGGTGAGGGCGAGGAGGGAGGCTCCTCCGCCGCCGCGCCCGCCTCGCCGTCGAGTCCCGGGGCCGAGAGCAGCCCGGCCTCGGCGAGCCTCCTCGCGGCCTTTGCCGCCCCGGCGGTCGTCAGCGACACGCTCTGCTTCCTGCGGTCGAACACGAAGTCCCCTCTGGACCCGGGCCTCGCCTCGCCCGTCAGCGGGTCGGACGGGGCCTCGACGAACCGCTCCGAGAAGAAAGGAAAGGAGGAGGAGGAAGAGGGAGGGCCCTTTGGCCTCTCCCCCTTCCCCTCGTCCCTCTTCGTGCCGCGCCGCTGCAGCCTCCCGCTCTCCTCGTCGCGCACCCACGAAAACTCCTCCTCTCCCACAAACAGCTGCTGCGCCACCTCGTACTTGCCCTCGTCTCCCCTCAGGGGCCCCCCGCTGATGATCAAGGGAACCCGGCACTCGTCGATCAGCACGGAGTCGACCTCGTCGACGATCGCAAAGTGCAGCGGCCTGCGCAGCGCGAGCTGCTCCGCGCCCGGGATCTGCGTGGTGTTGTCGTGCAGGTAGGTGAAGCCCAGGAGCTTGGGCGTGATCCAGCAGACGTCGGCCGCCAGCGGGCCGGAGCGCTGCGAGTGCGGCGTCGCGTCGGTGACGACGGCCGTCGTCAGACCCAGGAGCTCGAGCGGCTTGCCGACCCACTCGCGGTCGCGCTTGGCCAGGTAGTCGTTGACGGTGACGACCAGCACGCCCCTGCCGGTCAGCGCGTTCAGGAACGCCGCGAGCGCGGCCACGAGCGTCTTCCCCTCGCCCGTGCGCATCTCGGCGACGAGGCCCTCGTGGAGGACCATAGCGCCGACGAGCTGGACGTCGTAGGGCCTCAGTCCCAGAGTCCGGCGGGAGGCCTCGCGCACGAGGGCAAAGGCGCGGGGGAGCAAGGTGTCGAGGGGCTCCGGCTTCCTCCTCCTCTTCTTCTTCGTCTCCTTCGTCCGCGCCCTCTCCCTCTCGCCTGCGCCCGCGCCTGCGTCGTGGTCGTCGTCGTCGTCGCCTCCGAGCGCGCGGGAGCGGAGCGCCGCGGCCTCGAGCCGGAGCTCGTCGTCCGTCATCGCCGAGACCTCGGGCTCGAGCGCGTTGATCTCCCCGACCCGGGAGAAGAACCGGCGGAGCTTTCGCGCCCGGCCCGCGTCCTGCAGGAGGCGGGCGCCGCCCTTGGCTCGGGAGAAGAGGGAGCGGAGCGAGAACGGCGGCCGGTCGTTCTTCTTGCTGGAGGAGGAAGAGGTCGAGGAGGTCGGCGTCGAGGCGGTGGCGGCGTCGGCGTCGGCGAAATCGTCGCCTCCGTTCTTTTCGATGTTGGGATCGAGGCTCCTCAGCACCTCGTTCCAGTGCTCCGGAGTGGTCCCGTCCTCCTTGACGCCGACGGGATCCGCTCGCACGTCTATAATATGTACGGGAGACGAAGCCGAGGAAGGAAAAGAAGGCGAATCGAGGTCGGAGAAGAAGGGAGAAGCAGCGACGACGGCTGTCCGTCGTCGTCGATGGCGGCGACAGCAGTCGCGCCGGTTCCCTGCCGGCGGCGGCAGCGGCAGAAGCGCTTCCCGGCTCGAGAGAGCCGAGATCGCGATGAGCGGTCGCGGGTGCCGATGCGGGCGATGCCGCGGCATCGCCGCGCCAGGCCCAGGCCCCGGCGGCGGCAGCACGCCCGGCGGCGCTGCTGGCATCTTTTCGAGAGAGAAATCAGGAAAACGAAATGGTCTCTGAGAGAGAGAAGAGAGAGGGAAGAGAGAGGGAGAAGAAACTCTGGAGAGAAAAACAGAGGTTCCTACCAACAGAAACTAACACGGCTTTCTCTCTCTCTCTCGCTTCCTCTTTTAACTGCGGCAGAGATGACAAAAGGGCGGAACAGAACGATTTTACCGGTTTAATCGACGAGGGAATGGAAAAAAGGAGCTGGAAGCTGTCTCTTTCTCACATTCTCCTCTCCGAAGTCGCCGGAAGGGCGGGCGCGGCCGCCGCCGCCCCCGTCCCCGCCTCCTCTGCGAACACCACCGACACGCACGACGCCGGCCTCTCCCGCGCCAGCTCGATTATCAGCAGGTCCTCGTCGGTCCCGAAGGCCGCGCGGGCCTCGTCGAGCGCCGCCGCGGACACCCTGCGGACGCGCGCGCGGGGGTCGTCGGGGTCGCGGAGCGCGAACATGCCGCCGCTGGCGCCGGCGCCGGCACGCGAGTCGAAGCCGCAGAGGAGGACGAAGTGGCCGAGGTAGCCCTGGCGGCAGCGGGGGTCTCCTTCTGGGAGGCGGTGCCCTTCCTCCCCGGAGCTCCGGGGCTTCCCCCTGCGCCGCGGCTGGGGGAGCGGGGGCGGCGTCGGAGCCGCCGCCGTTGCCGGCGTCGCCGCCCTCCTCCCCCGTCCGTCCGAGGGCGTCGACTCGGTGCCCGAGGAGGAGGTCGAGGAGGAGGGGCTCAGTCTGACGAGGCTCATGATCGACGCGTCGGAGGCGGCCGAGGAGAGAGAAACGACAGAAGCGGAAGAGCGGGCCGGAGAAGAGCCGGAGCAAGGCGTCGGGGGCGGGGCGGGAGGCAGCGCCGTTCTCGCCGTCGTCGCCGTCGTCGTCCTCGCCAGCGCTTCTTCCTCCTCCTCCTCTCCTTCCTCTTCCTCTCCTTCGGCGTCGACCAGCCTCCTCTTGTCAACCAGCGCGACCACCAAAAACCTCCCCGAGAGCAGCTTCGCCCCCAGCTCGGCCGCCGGGACCGACCTCCTCTCGACGCGTACGCCCGCGGCCGGCGCCGCGTCAAAGAGGGAGGCGACGCGGGCGGCGTCGTCGCGCAGCGTTCCCGAGTAAAAGGGGGCCGAGGCGTACTCCTCGCGGACGCCCGTGGTGGTGGTGGCGAGCGTGACGCGGAGGGGAGGGGAAGGAGGAGGGGGAGGAAGAGTCGAGGTCGGTTTTGCTGCTGCCGCAGGCGACTTCTTCGCCGCAGCCGCCGCTGCCGCTGCTGCCGCCGCCGCCGCGGCCGCCTCGGTGCCTCCTCCTCCTCTCCCTCCGGCGTGGGCCACCAGCAGGTGCGCCAGGTCGATAGTCCACACGCTCGTGGTCCCCCCCAGCGAGGCCCGGAGCTCCGCCAGGGAAGGGCCGCCGCCGCCGCCCCCCGCCGCTCGCGCCGCCGAGGCGGCAGGCGGAGGAGCGGCGCGGGGAGGGACTGGGATCGACCGCAGCACCATCAGCAGGCACGCGAGCCCGCAGTCCCAGCTGTGGGCCTGGCGCACGTGCTGGACGTGGTGGAGGAGCGCGGCCGGCGTCGCGCCGAAGGGGGAAGAAGAAGGCGGAGACGAAGAAGGAGACGGAGAAGGAGGATGCAAGGAAGAGGGAGACGAGAGGAAAGCCGTGAGCGCCGCTGCCCTCCGCGTCATCGCCGCTCTCTTTGGCGGAGGAGGCCCGGCTCCTTCTTCTTCTTCTTCTCGCTCTCTCTCGGCAAAAGCCGATGCGAGCCCGACGCTGATCTGCTGCGGCGAGGGAGCAGCGGCAGGTGGCATCGTGGTGTTTCTGTTGTCTGTTTGTTGAGGTCGAACGAGAAAGGGGAGGAGGGTGAGGGGAGGCAGAGAGGCAAGTGTCTTTTCTTGACGTTGTTTCTTGACATTGGCTAGACCGCATGCTGCCGAAGCATTTTTCGAAAGACGCTCAAGCTATCTTCGCGTATCTTGTTCCCCAATTCAACACCCCCATTCGAATACATTTTATGTCTTCTTTGAGCAGAAGCAAAAAAGTCAGGGAACGAGATGAGAGCGGGACTCGCGGCGCGTGCTGCTTTTCGCGTTGACAGGTCCTCTCTGCTGGCGGAAAGATTCGACGTTCTGCTGCTCGAACGTTCCTCGGCCACTCGGCACTGCTCTCTCGCCGTGATCGAT
>Ga0315289_10002813_pt1 | contig 26559 bp, 27 predicted proteins | sample YL17G11_40_MG_FD_203452 | JGI IMG/M metagenome (GOLD analysis project Ga0315289, IMG submission 203452) | Sediment microbial communities from Yellowstone Lake, YNP, Wyoming, USA - YL17G11_40 | ecosystem: Environmental > Aquatic > Freshwater > Lake > Sediment | place: USA: Wyoming | collected...
GTCCCCGACGGCTAGCTTGCCGGTCAAATCCACCACAGCGACGCTAATCTTGCTGTAGTAGTTGCCTATGGCTCCAATCTGCTCCAGCTTTTCCTCAGACATCGACCGAAACACACTCAGCCTAGCGTTTGTATGTACGTTGCCCAAAAAACCATCGTTGTGGATCGGCGCGAGGGGAGAGGTCAGGGCATGTCGCATCATTGGGGCTATGTGGCGGCGCTCTGCTCAGCCTTGCTGTTCGGTGTCTCCACGACTGTCAACAAGATGCTGTTGGAGTCTGTGTCCCCGCTTACGATCGCGTCTCTGACCTATGTGATTGGAGGCATCTTTCTGGGCACTGTGAACTTCCTCCCCAAGAAGGCAAACCTAGTTTCCTGGCTCAAGCTGCCCAGCAACACGACAACAGAACCTACACGGAAGGATGGCGTGTTACTTCTGCTGATTGCTCTGTTCGGTGGAGTTCTCGCCCCCTCCCTCAACTTGCTTGGACTCAACAACACGACGGCGGTTTCTACTGCGCTGCTCGGGAACACGGAGGCGTTGTTCACGATCGCGATTGCATTCGTCTTTCTAGGCGAACGAGGAAGACCGAAAGACTACGCAGCGATGGCGTTGCTCATCATAGGCGCCGTAATACTGACAACGAACCTCAACCTCCAGCAGATACGTTCGACAGGCACGTTCCTAGGTAACGTACTGGTCGTGCTCGCCGCCTTCTGTTGGGGAATCGACAACAACCTCTCACAGGTCCTCTCGGTCAAGAGGAGCCTCCTGCAAGTAGGATCACTGAAAGGAATCATCGGTGGTGGATTACTTTTCGCGGTCGTGTCGCTCTACGGTGTTCGAATTGTCCTGAGCACATTCGCGATCTCGTGGCTGCTGATTTTGGGGGTTTTCAGCGTGGGACTTTCTCTGCTGTTCTTCCTGTTCTCGCTTCAACAGATCGGAGCGATGAGGACGGGGGTGATATTCTCGACAGGGTCGCTGTTCGGAGCCGTCACCGCATTCTTCGTGCTCCGCGAACCCATTGGCCTAATGCAGGCTCTTGCGGGTTGTCTGATGCTCATCGCTATCTACGTGCTCGCCATTCCGAAGAAACAGACACACAAAAACACCTCAGCACCATGATTCTTCACTTCTGAACCGATTGAAGAGATGCTGTCCGTTTGTAGTCATCGATTGACCACGGAACACGTCAGTTCCCTGAACAAGTCTTATTACATGTCAGTCGGCACTTACTCGCCCGAGGTGCAGCGTTGTCCACTCCCGCTTACCGCACGTCCACGACAGCCACTTCCGAAGCGACAACGCCCAGCACTAGCTGAGCCGAACAGCGCTCCTGAACTTCTCGGAGCTCCTCGCTCGCTGGTCGGCTTTCCTATGAATTGGTTTGTGAAAAAAAATGTACTTGAATCATCATCGATCTGCCCCAAACGTCCGCCTGACTGTCCACGACAGTTGCCTGGGCACGCTGCCGATATCTCCCGTTCAGGTTTCGGAAGCTGCGCAGATCAACTCTGTAACCGTGACAGCGCCTTGCACAACGGCGAACCTAGGCCCTGGCTTTGACGTGTTTGCTTTGGCTCTGGAAGTTTTTCTCGACACAGTTCACATTCAGACTTCACCCGGAGGCGTGACGCTGGAGATAACCGGGCCGGATTCAGCCGGTGTGCCGGCGGACCCGGAGCTTAATACCGCGGGATTGGTAGCAAAGGAACTACTCAGCCGTCGAGTGATAGATACCGGAGTCAAGATTCGAATCGAGAAAGGGATACCTGTCGGTAAGGGCATCGGAAGTAGCGCCGCAAGTGCGGCTGCAACCGCGGTTGCATTGAACTACATGCTAGGGCTGCAGTTGACGACGAATGAGATCGTCGAAGTCGCAGCACAGGGCGAAATAGCGTCTTCAGGTTCTCCGCACGCGGACAACGTGGCAGCTGCCGTCTTGGGTGGGTTCACATTCGTCCAGTCCCACTCTCCGTTCTCTGCTGTCAGGTTATCTCCACCACGAGCGCTGGAGGTGGCGATCGCCATTCCTACCGCACCCACTCCACCCAAGAAGACGGGAGTTGCCCGCGCCGCTCTTCCCGATAGGGTCCCACTTGGGAAGGTCGCTCAGAACGTGGGAGGCGCAGCCAGCATCATAGCAGGAATCCTTTCCGAGGATATCGACCTAATTGGTAAGGGAATGGTTGACGCGATTGTCGAACCTGCACGAGCCCACTTGGTTCCCGGCTACATTGAGGTAAGAAAGGCCGCCTTGGAGGCGGGGGCCGGAGGAGCCGCTATCAGTGGAGCCGGTCCAAGCATGATCGCGATCGTCGACAACACAAAGGTGCGAGCTTCATCAGTAGCCGAGGCCATGAGGGACGCTTTCGAGTTAGTCGGTGTCGAATCCCGTGCCATCACCTCCAGACCGGCTCGTGGAGCAGTCATCATCAGGGAGTAGGTGACCAATGCAGTGTACCATCGAATGCATCGAATGTGGAACCTCTCACAGCCTGAGCGAGCGGGCATACGTCTGTAAGAAATGCGGCGGTTTGCTTGAAATCAGGTTCACTCACCTTGCAGACCTCGACATCAGCGACTGGAGCAACAGACCGCTCGGCGTGTGGCGATACCGTGAGCTCTTGCCAATTGAAGCAGGCGCGAACGTCATTTCTCTTGGAGAAGGGGGAACTGGACTTCACGAATGTCGTCATCTCGCAAGTATTTTTGGTTTGAAAGGACTTCACGTGAAGAACGAAGGCGAGAATCCCACCGGCTCGTTCAAGGATAGAGGTATGACTGTAGGCGTGACGAAGGCGCTTCAACTCGGTGCAGGCTCGGTGATGTGTGCGTCGACGGGTAACACTTCAGCGTCCCTCGCCGCATACTCGGCAAGAGCTGGTTTGAGATGTTTCGTCATGATCCCCGCGGGCAAGATCGCGGCCGGAAAGCTCGCTCAAGCTGTTGTGCATGGCGCGCAGATAATCGAGGTCGATGGCAACTTCGACGATGCCATGCGACTCGTCGTGGATGCAGCTCGCAGGGACGGAAGCCCGTATCTCCTGAACTCCGTCAACCCGTTTAGAGTTGAGGGCCAGAAGACAGTCGCATTCGAGATCAATGACCAGCTCCGCCGACTCCCGGAGGTCATAGTCCTCCCGGTCGGGAATGCAGGCAACATCACCGCGGTCTGGAAAGGCCTTCTTGAGCTAAGAGCGCTAGGGTTGGCGAATGAGCTCCCGCGCCTAATAGGTATCCAAGCAGAGGGAGCGTCACCGATTGCGGACGCGTTCAGACTGGGACTCGATCATGTCGAGCCAGCTGCAAAGCCGGAGACGATCGCCACGGCCATCAGGATAGGTTCACCCGTCAACTGGAAGAGAGCTCTTGCGGCCGCTAAAGATTCAGGTGGGTTGATTGAAACCGTCGCTGATGGAGAAATACTTCAGGCCCAGAAGATGCTTGCCAGCCAGGAAGGCATCTTCGTCGAACCTGCAAGCGCCTCAACCATAGCTGGCGTCAGAAAACTTGTAGACAGAGGTTTCATTGACCCAGACGAAGAGATCGTCTGCATAACGACCGGTAACGGCTTGAAGGATCAGGAAGCAGTAGCTTTCTCAACGGAGCAGACGACCAAAGCGAGACCGACTCGGGAATCGGTAATGACGATTCTTGCGCAGAACTCTTCAATCCAAGTCCAATGATCGTGAAGGTGTGCACATGAGGTTTCGACTCGCCTTTGTTGGTTTCGGAAGAGTTGCGCAAGGCTTTGCGAAGATCTTGGTTGAGAAGCGGGCGGACTTGAAGCGCCGGTTTGGTTTCGACTACGAGGTTGTCGCTGTCACGGACACCATAAAGGGTTCCGTAATGAGCAGAAGAGGGCTTCGCCTTCAGAAGCTACTTGCACTTGTGCAAGAGAAAGGCTCTATCAAGGACTACAGTGAAGGCAGAAAAGGCCTTTCACCTGTTGAGACGATCGCACAAACAGAAGCAGACGTTCTAGTTGAAACAACTTGGACTAACCTCGAAGATGGAGAACCGGGGCTGAGTCACATCAGGAAGGCCCTAAGCAAAGGCCTGCATGTCGTAACCACAAACAAGGGACCTATCGCGCTGGGTTATCACGAACTTGCCGCTCTAGCTCGTCGACGAGGATGTCATCTCAGATTCGAGGGAACCGTGCTTAGCGGAACGCCTGCAATAAGCCTGGCAAAAGAGAACTTGGCGGGTTCAACGATCAACTCAATCCGGGGCATCTTGAATGGGACCACAAACTACATCCTTGATGAGATGGCGGCCGGCAAAACCTACGCACAAGCTCTGGAGAAGGCTCAGGAACTGGGTTACGCAGAAACTGATCCAAGCAGTGATACAGAAGGTTGGGATTCCACAGCAAAAATCACAATACTGACGAACGTACTGATGGCCGGCAGAATCAAACTCGCTGACGTGAGAAGAGAAGGAATCAGAGGAATCACCGTCGAGGATGTCCGCGACGCCCGAGCCACAGGTAAGAGGATCAAGCTCGTCGCGAAGGCGTACAGAGATGAAGGCCGGATTAGAGCGCAAGTTATCCCTGAGAGACTCGAGGAAAACGATCTGCTCTCACACGTCTCGGGTGTCTTCAATGCCATGATCCTTTCAACTGACGTGCAACCCGAAGTGACGATAGTGGGACCGGGGGCGGGCGGAGACTCGGCCGGTTACGCGCTGCTCAGTGACTTACTTGCGCTCAATCGAGCCCTGAATATCAAATCATAACTCTGAAGGCAAGTTCCATTGCAGCTAGACTTCACATCAATACGGATCAACGAACCTGAAGGTGTGACGACGAAGAGTAACCCAGAGTCAGCCGCTGGAGCGATTTGCCTTGTTCAGAGATCAAACCCCGTTGCCACGGCTACGATGAGATGTGTTTTCCAGACAGAGAGGGGTGCATGATGACCAGTTCGATGCTTGATGTGGCAATAGTAGGCGCAACTGGCATTGTAGGCCAGCAATTCGTCACAGCTTTGGACCGGCATCCATGGTTCAGGATCTCATGTCTTGCAGCTTCTGAGAAATCCGCGGGCAAGACGTACGAGGAAGCGCTCAGGGATCCTGACACGAACGCAATGAGATGGTACTGCAGTGAAGGAAGCCCCGATTCTGTTCTCCACATGACCATGCAGGACGCATCTGCTCTCGATCTCTCAGGAGTCGACTTGGTTTTTACAGCCCTCGACTCCGCGATCGCACGCAGACTCGAACCCGAATATGCAAGAACCAAGCCGGTTGTGAGCACCGCGTCCGCGTTTCGATACGATGTTGATGTTCCCATCCTAGTGCCAGGAGTCAATCTTGAGCACGCTCGACTCATCAACACGCAGAGGAAGAAGCGAAAGTGGGAAGGGTTCATCACGCCGATTCCGAACTGCACGACGATGGGTTTGGTTGTTTCGTTGAAACCGATACAATCCGACTTCGGGATAGAGGACGTGACGATGACTTCCATGCAGGCCGTATCCGGCGCCGGCAGATCTCCGGGCGTTCTTTCACTTGACATCACTGACAATGTGATCCCCTTCATCCCAGGCGAGGAGGAGAAAGTGCAAACAGAGACGCTCAAGATTCTAGGTTCCGAAGGCGATGGAAGTGTCTTGCCAGCGGACTTCAAAGTCGGCTGCACTTGCACAAGAGTCAATGTCATTGAAGGTCACACTGAAGCAGTGTACGTCTCAACCCGCAAACGATGCGGTCCAGACGAAGTTGCCGAATCGATGAGGCGCTTCGGGAGACAGAAGCTCGATCTGCCTTCAGCTCCGAAGGAACTGTTGGTGGTGAAGGATGATCCGTTCAGGCCGCAACCGAGGTTGGACCGCGATCTCTATGGCGGGATGGCCGTAACTGTTGGTCGAATTCGTCAAGACCATGTTCGAAAGCTCGGGATCAAATACGTCCTCGTCAGCCACAACACCAGACTAGGCGCTGCCAAAGGCGCCGTCCTAGTTTCGGAACACCTCGCCAAGTCAGGCTACATAACGGCCCAGTGAATCCCATGAGGTCACACTGCAGATTCTTGTTGCTAAGGCGACGGAGGAGTTCTTCCTGCTAGTTGTAATGAAGTTTGGAGGTAGTTCCGTCGGGACGGTTGAAGCGCTCAAGAGTGTTGTAGCACTCGTCAGTGACCACTCGACTGCAAACGACATAGTTGTGGTTGCATCAGCAATGAACGGCGTCACCAACAGTCTCATCCAAGCCGCGAATCGTGCCAGTCAACGTGACGAGAAACATGTGGCCGAGGCCACCGAGCAGCTTCGTACCAAGCATGAAAACGTCTGCACACGGGTCATTACGAGGGCAGAAGGGTTGAAGCAAACGTTGGGGCAACTGAACCTCGAGCTGAGGGAACTTGAGAAAGCGCTCACGGGGATTAGTTACCTTGGCGAGTTGACGCCTAGATCACGAGACTATGTTCTCTCATTCGGTGAGAAACTGTCAACCTTGATCCTGACTGGATTCCTTCTTGATTCCGGGGTGAGAGCTCGACGCCTCACAGGCGAAGAAGCGGGGATAGTGACTGACGCATCATTCGGTGAGGCAACACCGTTGATGCACCTCACGCAGCAGAGAGCGAATGAGACGCTTCGCCCACTCATCGAGAAGCATGAGATACCGGTCGTCACCGGGTACATTGCAGCCACACAGGATGGAGTTCCGACAACCTTGGGAAGAGGAGGATCCGATTACACGGCGACGATAATCGGTTCAGCACTAGGGGCAGACGAGGTGTGGATATGGACAGACGTGGACGGTATGATGACGGCGGACCCAAAGATCGAGCCGGCCGCGAAGACCATCAGAGAGATCTCCTTCATGGAAGCCATGGAGATGTCTCACTTCGGAGCAAAGGCCATGCACCCGAGAGCCTTGGAGCCGGCCGCGAAGACCGGGCTTCCGGTCCGCGTAAAGAACACCTTCAATCCGAACGGCCCCGACACCCTAATCCTTCAGGATCAGCACATTAGATCGGAGAACATAGTCAAGGCTGTCACCTCCGTCAGAGCGGCGTCAATGGTCACAGTGAGCGGCGAAGGAATGCACGGCACACCGGGAACAGCAGCAAAGGCCTTGAATGCACTTGGCAAGAACGACGTGAACGTTCTAATGATCTCTCAGAGCTCATCTGAGACAAACATCTCACTAGTGGTAGCTCGATCAGACCTAGAGAGAGCAATCACCGCGCTGAGAGAACCATTACTGAAGGAGAGCTTGTTTAAGGAAGCCACTTCTGAGGCTGATGTGAGCATTGTGGCAGCTGTCGGTGCGGGCATGAAGGGTACGCTAGGTATTGCTGCAAGACTGTTTCGAGCGGTGGCCGACAACGGTGTAAACGTCAAGATGATCGCCCAAGGATCGTCTGAACTGAACATCTCCTTCGTGGTTCGAGAAGATGACGTTCTGAAATCAGTGCACGCCCTTCACGAAGAGTTCCGACTAGGAGACTGAGCATCATGAGTCATGCAAGTCAGTAGATGCGTCATCACTGGGACACCCGACTGAAGCTCACAAACCCTTAGCTGCGGCGACTATTCACCGCGGTTGTCAACTGCGAAACAGCTTCACATATTTCCTCGTGTGCAGGAACGACAAGAATGGCGGGCCCGGTGGGACCCGCATCAATTTTGTTGCTGGAAATGGTTTCAAAATAGAGCGGCATTCGAATCTCAAAGGGTTCGAACCTAGGAGCCACGGAATCGTGGTGTCGCCACTGTTGGAATCCATTTCCGCGCCCGAACTAAGGTACCCGACGACAAAGACGACCCAGATTCAGTCGCCCGCACGGCCAGACCTCCCGGCAAGAAAAGACGTGGCGATTAGTATTGTCGTAATTGTGGGGCCGAAAAACCAAATTCGTCAAAATCTACGCTGTCGACGAGCAAACCACATGGGCATATCTGGTTGGTACGCATTTCCGAGATCTTGTGTCAACTCGGAATAGGGTCTTGACGTTGAACCCGGTTGCTTTTCGCACGTTTTTGACGCCTTGGTATTCCGGTTTTTCAAGAACACAGAACACATCCGTGATAGTCACGTCATTCTTTTGCAGCGTGGATACCAGGGAAGCAAGAGTCCCGCCGGTCGATATTGCGTCGTCAATGATCAGAATCTTGTCTCCCTTTGAGACGCCGTAGATCCAGTAGGTCCCGTGCTCGAATCCCGACCCGTAACGAGCCTTCGCAAGAAGATTTGACGCATCATAGAAGTTCCTCTTCCTGACTACTGCAAGCGGTTTGCCCTTGAGGCTCGCCACCAGCTGAGCGATCGGGATCCCAAGTGATTCCACGGTCACCACCTTGTCAACGGCATTCGGCGTCTGTTGATGAATTGTGTTCGCGATCCACTCCGACCAGAGAGGATCCGGCGGAGGTATGTTCTCGGTCAGCGGGTTGACAATGTATCGGTAGACTTGCCTAACACCCCGTCCGTGCCACTTTCGCTCGATCACTTCGCTTCGCGAATAAGCTTGAATGATCTGCTTGATCGTTCCTCTCTCGAACTCCTTCTTAGCACACCTCGATTCCTGGAGAGGGCGATGGAAACAACTACGTTTTCTTAGGTGGCAAGCTGGGCCAGCTTGCTCGACTCGGTACAGCAGAGTGTCAGCATCACAGTCTACAAGAATTTCGATGATCTTCTGCAAGTTCCCGGATGTCTGTCCCTTCTTCCATAGCTCATGTCGCGAACGGCTCCAGTAATGCGCAAAGCCGGTTCTAACGGTCTCCTTCAGGGCTTGCGCGTTCGCGTAAGCGAGCATCAGGACTTCACGCGTCGCATAGTCCTGCACTACAACTGGGATCAGACTGTGCTTCTTGGAGGCCGTCTTGTAAGCCAGCTTGTCTATCCCCATGGTCTGATCTGGACTCCGTTTTGCTTTAGGTATTCTTTCACGTCAGGGATCGTGAAGGTTCTGTAGTGGAAGACAGAAGCGGCAAGAGCGGCGTCAGCGGATGTCTGCTTGAAGACTTCGAGAAAATGTTCCAGCGTGCCACAACCGCCGCTGGCGATCACAGGCACTCGGACAGATGAGCAAACCGCTCGCGTCAATGGGAGGTCGAAGCCGTCCAAGGTTCCGTCGCGGTCGATTGAGGTGAGTAGGATCTCCCCTGCGCCTGTCTGCTCGCATCGGCGAGCCCACTCCAAGGCGTCCAGTTGAGTTTCAGTCCTTGCGCCATACGTTCGAACTTGGAACCACTCCTTGCCGTCGCGGCGAGCTCGGCCGGCGTCGACCGCGACGACGACGCACTGTTGACCGAAGAGGTCAGCAATCTGGGTGATCAGGGAAGGATTTTCAACCGCGGCCGTGTTGACGGCCACCTTATCCGCGCCTGAGCACAGGGTCTCTCTCACATCCGCAAGGTTTCGGATACCTCCGCCCACTGTGAACGGTATGTCCAGCACACTTGCCGCCTCTCTGACTAGGTTGATGCGAATGTCCCTCTTCTCAGCGGACGCCGTTATGTCCAAAAAGACTAGCTCGTCGGCTCCTTGGTCACGGTAGAGTGAGGCAAGCTCAATCGGATCGCCTGCATCCTTCAGGTCAACGAAGTGCCTGCCCTTTACGACTCTTCCGGCTTTGACATCGAGGCACGGAATGATGCGCTTGGCAAGCGACATGCAGTCAACCAGCTCCTGCTTTGATCGCTTCTGATATTGGCAGAGTTCCCTCCAAGAGTGCCTTGCCAATTATGACGGCGTGGGCCCCGGCGTCTCTGAGTGAGGTCACATCAGCCGTAGATCTCACGCCGCCGCTCGCGAAAAACCTCGCCTCGTGATATCCCTGGCAAACGCGTCTGACCGTGTCAACATCCGGCCCATCCATCATTCCGTCTCGCTCAGCACACGTGAGGAGGAACCCGCGGACACCCGTCTCCATGAGATGACTCAAGGCTTTGTCGACCATGATTCCTGAGGGTTGGCGCCAACCCGCGATAAGTACTTCATCTCCGCGGTAGTCGAGCGCCACGACAATCTTCGGCAGAGTCGTGATTTCCACGATCTGATTGAATGTGGTTTCGTCTGTGATGGCGACGGTTCCAACGACAAGCGCGTCTGCCCCTGCCTTGATCAGTTCGCGCGCGATCGTCGCGGTGCGTATGCCGCCTCCAACCTGAACAGGTCTCTCTGCTGCCTGGATGATCCGTCGGATAGCGTCGAGATTGTTGCCTTGCCCGAAAGCTCCGTCCAAGTCTACGACGTGAATGCCGCCTATTCCTGTTCTCGACCAAGATCGGGCTATAGCGGCGGGATCCTTCGAGTACACTTTGACATCGCTTGCTCGACCTTTCCGAAGCCTCACCACGTTGCCTCGGATCAGATCAATCGACGGGTACACTTTCGTCGCCAAACTACCTCCTTAGGGCCTCCGCAAAATTGCGCAACAGCGCCGCGCCTATCTTGCCAGACTTCTCAGGGTGGAATTGGGTACCGATCAAAGTCCCGGAGTGGATGACCGACGGGAATGTCACTCCATACTCCGTCTGAGCCGCAACTACAGATTCATCAGCGTGCGGAATGTATGAGTGCACGAAGTAGCACCAAGAGCCATTGCTGATTCCTTCAAGGATGCCGCCAGGCTTGCTCACACTCAGCTGGTTCCATCCCATGTGAGGGATCTTCACCGAGTTAGGTAATCGCACGACCTTCCCTTTGACCAGACCGAGTCCGTCGGCCGGTCCCTCCTCGCTTGATTCGAACATGAGTTGCATGCCGAGACAGATTCCAAGGAGTGGCGGTCCTCGCGCCGCAATTTCAGTGATTCGATCCCGATACTGTCTCAGTCTCGACATGGCCGGCCGAAAATTACCAACTCCCGGCAAGACCAGGCCATCAAACTCTGAGCTTTCTGGGATCGTGTCAACGACTCTGGCGTCGAGTCCCTGACTTCTCAGGGCTAGGGTAATATTGAACAGATTTCCCGCGCCGTAGTCGAAGATGGCGACGCGGAACTATACCGCCCCCTTCGCGCTTGGAGGGCCACTTCGGCGTGCGTCGATCGTGCATGCTTGTCTGAGCGAGAGAGCGAGCGCCTTGAACGCGGCCTCAACGTTGTGATGATCGTTCCCGCCGTACTGGACCCTGAGATGCACGCTAGCTTCGAGCGAGGTTGCCAGAGAGTTCACGAAGTGGACTATGTCTTCGCTCTTGAGGCCCTCGATGGACGCGTCCGTGGTCTTCAGGTCAATGGACGAGAAAGGACGGCGCGCCAAGTCTACTGACGCGAGAGCCAACGCGTCATCCATAGGCACCAATGCCCACCCGAAGCGCGTGATCGCATCTCTTTCGCCGAGCGCCTTGGACATGGCTTCTCCCAGCGTGATCGCCACATCCTCAACCACGTGATGCACGAGGTCTCCAGACGCGTCGGCTTGGATATCCACAAGGCTGTGGGTTGCAAGCGTGACAAGGAGATGATCAAGGAACGGAATTGTAGTCTTCACCTTTGCCTTCCCCGTTCCGTCGATCTCAATCCTTGCCTCCACCTTTGTCTCCCTGGTCGTTCTGACAACGTTTCCTGTTCGAGACAAACCAATCACCCTAGACTCGACAACAAAGCGGGTAGATCATTCACTGACTCTAGGATCGCATCGGCTCCGCGTTCCGCAAGCATGGAGGCTCTACGTGCACTGCGCGCCGTCCCGATTACGCCGCAGAACGCAAAGTTGGGGCGCACCAGTTTCGCGTTGGTCGTCATCATCAGGTCCTCCGCCGAATCTCCTACGTAGAGAATGGTGCATGAAGTCCCCACCTGTTCAGCAGCGAGTAGAAGAGATTCCGGACTGGGTTTGCTTGGAATTGGTAGCGTTGGGTTGATGTTTGCATCGTGATCTTCAAGGAATATCATCGGGCCATCCTGAAAGAACTTGATCAGTCCGCCCAGCGCGTACTCGGTTCCCAAGCGCGATCTGCCGGATACAATACCTATCCTGCTCTTCGGCAAGAGTGAGGACAGAGACTGTAGCGTTTCTGGCAGCACGAGGACCTTTTCTGAATCTATCAGGCCAGCCTTGCAACCAACGACGGGAACAAGCCCGTAAAGGTGCTTCAGGAGCGTGGGGCCGTAGTAGTATTCGTTGAAGACTCTGCTGAGCGGGCTTGAAGCCGGGCCACCAGGATAGGCGAGCCTTTCGAGCAGCCTGTCTACGCGGGGAGTCGAGTTCGGTAGTTCTGCTTTGACCGCTTTGGCGAATGAGCTGAATCCGTGCGAGGCTACGTCGAGTAGGCTCGACGCTCGGCTCGCGAACGCTTCCGAGTCGAGCGTTTCCTGAAGCCTTTCAACCGTCTCGCTCCGGTTCTGCAGGCGTCTCGCAACTATGTCGCTGGGAAGATTGGCTGCTATGCTCACTAGAATGGCTGCGGCTGCGTCGATGTCATTGTTGTACTGTCCTGTTCCTCGGAGAGTCTCGACAAGTTGCTGCGTCGGAAAAGTCGGATTCAGCTTCAACCCAAGGACGCTGGATAGGAGATGGGCGACTGTCACCTCAATCGCTCGGTCATATGAGTCACGCGTATCTATTAGGACACCGTCGCAATCGAATATCATCGCGTCAGTGAGTCTAAGCGAGTCGATGCTTGAGACACGTAATAGCGCCGGGTTGCCGTTCAGCGTCAGGCGACTGTAATCCTCAAAGCTGTTCGTCGCGCATCACCTCTTCAAGCGCACCTAGGAGCTTCTCACTCATGAGCCTCGTGCCAACGGTTACTCGCAGGCATCCTCTGAAGTCAAGCACATTGCCAAAGTCTCTCACGGAGACCCCAAGGGACCGCAGTTTGGCTGAAATCTTGGATGAGTTCTGACCCGTGCAGACGAAAACAAAATTCGTCTCCGAATCGAAAACCCTGAGTCCCTCTATTCGTCTGAGGCGATCTATCACCCAACTCCTCTCTCGCTTCATCTTGTGGACGCTGTCTTGCATGGCCTTGAGATTTCGTAGGCACTCTATTCCGAGTCTAGCCGTGAACCGGCTGATGGGATAGGGGAGCTGTGCCTTCTCTGCTAAGATTTTGCTCAGCTGTGGGTTTGCGATCACGTAACCAAGCCTAGCCCCCGCTATCCCAAAGGCCTTCGAAAAAGTCCTGATCACGGCCAAGTTGGAGTACTCTCGGACCAGCGAAACAAGCGAACGTTCGGCAAACTCCGCATACGCTTCATCCAAGACTACCAAGCCCCGGTATCTGCTGAGCACCTGCACGATACTGGCTTCAGAGAACTGATTAGCCGTGGGGTTGTTGGGCGAGCACAGGAACATGATCGGCGCGTGCGATTCGTCGGCTACGGAGAGAAGACGCGGAACGTCAAGTGAGAAGTCCTTCATCAGAGGAACCTGAATCAGTCGGCCTCCAATCAGCTCTAGGCGGAGTCGATACATCGAGTATGTCGGCGAGATGGAAATCGCGGATCCTTCTCTGAGCAGGACAGTTGCCGCCAAGTCGATCACCTGATCCTCGCCGTTCGCAAGCACCACGCATTCGGGCTCAATCTGGAGCCATGCTCCGAGTTTCTCGCGCAGCTCGATCATTTCTTCGCGCGGGTACACTCTGAGGTCGCAGCGAGAGGCCTTCCCAGCCATTTTCCGGATGAGGGCTGCATCAGCAAAGTAGTTCTCGTTGCTGTCGAGACCGATCAGACGGCTTTCCGATGCCTCACCGGTTCTAGCCAAGTCGTAGCCCTCAGAGACCTGAAGTCTCGCAAGAATCTCATCGAACGTGTTGTCTCTGGAAGTCAATTCTTCAGACGCTCCAACACAGCGAGGGCGTGATTCTCCAAGCCCTCGGCTCTCGCGAGCACAATCGCAGGCGGTCCAATGCTGCGGAGGGAGCTTCGAGTGCAGCTGACAATCTCTGCGCGGCGCACGAAGTCCCAGACGGAAAGGCCAGAGTATGACCGTGCGAGCCCTCCGGTCGGAAGTACGTGGTTGCTTCCAGCTGAGTAGTCGCTTACGGCGCTCGGAGAATAGTCTCCCACAAGCAGCAAACCGCAGGTCTTGATGTCTCTTGCGATCTTCTGGGCAGATCCCATGAGCTGAACATGTTCGGGTGCGAACGCGTTAGCGAACTTCACCGCATCCTTCAGGTTCTTGGTTGTGCAGACGAAGAAGGTACGTTCCAACGCCTTTCTCGCTATTTCGCGGTCGGCTCCTTCGGCAAGGACTCTGGACAGCGCGGAGATGATGCGTCTAGCATTTGATGCAGAGTCGGTGACAACTCCACATATGCTCGAGGACGAATGCTCAGCCTGCGCCGCCAGATCTCGGGCCACGAAGTCCTCATCGAACTTTCCGTAAGCTACGATGAGGAGCTCTGTAGGACCAGCAGGCAAATCTATGGCCACGTTGTTGGAAACGATCTGCTTCGCAGCCAACACATATGGTCCGCCCGGTCCAACGATCTTGTCCACCGGCCTAATCGACTCAGTCCCGTACGCCATCGCGGCGATGGCTTGCGCGCCACCGACCTTGCAAACCTCGTCAACGTCACAGAGTATCGCTGCGCCAGCCACGAGAGGGTTAAGCGTTCCGTCGGGAAGGGGTGGAGAACACACCACGGTTCGTGCAACGCCCGCTGCCTGGGCCAAGACCGCACTCATTATGAGCGAGCTTGGGTATGCGACACGGCCGCCCGGAACATAGCATCCAACGCTATCGAATGGTTGGAAGACTCTGCTGATTCGGACGCCTCTTCGCAGAGACGTGGATCGTCTGATCATTCTCAGGTCCTGCATTGTCTGGGCGCGGAGTTGTTCAGCGACGAATCTCAGCGCCCTCATCTCTTCAGAAGAGACCTTTGCGGATGCGGCGCACATCTCGCGTTTCGTTGCCACGATCCTCAGCGGCCGGGCTCCGTCGAGCCGCCGAGACCATCTTCGAAGCGCGGAATCTCCATGCTTCTTCACGTCGAGCACGATCTTCTCGGCGACGCGTCTCACGAAAGGCTCCAAGGCTGCTTTTTCGCGTAGTTCTTCTGCGGTCTCACACACGTTTCTGGATGTGAGACGGACGATCTTAGTCCTTAGCGCCCGCTCCATTGTTCTCCTCTCGGCCGATCAGTTCCAGTGGCAGGATCTGCTGCGGCTCGTGCACTACAAGTCCTTGCGCGAGCTTCCGTAGAGTCGGCAACAATCTGAAGAGCTCTGACTTGTCGACGACCGTGTTGATCGAGAACCAGTCGGGATCAGACAGCGGGCTGATCGTAGGGCGCTTGAGCGCCGGAAGCCGGGAAAGAAGGTCCTTCAAGTTATCTTTCCTGACGTTCACGAATATATGCAGCTTACCTTCAGCTTCCACGACGCCCTTCAGCAAGGTGAGGATGTCGTAGATCTTCTCGCGGATGCCCATGTCTTTCAGTGATTCTCTGTTCGCGATCAACACCGCTGTCGACTGGAGGACCGTTTCTAGAACTCTGAGCTTGTTCGCCCGCAAAGTTGTTCCAGTTTCGACAACGTCCAAGATGGCGTCTGCTTCTTCCGGCGGTTTTGCCTCCGTCGCCCCGAAGGAAAGATAGACTCGCGTGGCCGGGTTGTCGCCCTTGGTCCACCACGGAGTTATGACCAGCGGGGATCTTGCCCCGAACCTTTTGCGATAGGATGCCAGAGAAGCTACGTATCTTGCCGCAACGTTGAGATACTCCGTTGAGACTCGCACCGGTTTACCCGACTTCCATAATCCTTCAACGTACTCGTCAGCTGAATTTGCACGCGTTGATTCAGGTACTGCGAAGACGAGCTTGACTCCGCCGTATCTGAGATCTAAGAGGATTTCAACGTCAACGTTTGTCTCTCTGATCCAGTCTTGCCCTGTGATGCCGACATCATAGGCGCCTTCGTTGACTGCAATCGGTATCTCTTGGGGGCGAAGAAGCTTCACCTCCACCTCCTGATCGCTGAGTACGGGTCGGTAGGTGCGGTCCTTGCCGTAGATTCTGTACCACGCCTTCTCCAGAAGGCTGAACGTGTCATTCTCGAGAGAGCCCTTTGGAATTGCCAACCTAACCCTAGTTGTCAAACACGGCCCTCCTCACGAACGTTCTAACGCCAGAAGGATGAGACACCAAATGGCGCATCGAACCGGATACGGTCACGTCAGAAAGTCGTCGTTCGATCAGCGAGAGGTGTGGCGTCCTATTCGTGAACGCAATCGCCTGTTGTGAACTAAATCCCTCATTTTGGCCACAGCCAGCGGCCTCCACACCCACGCGGTTATTTAACCATTGTTACAAGAAGCAGCGTAGAGTTTGATTGGGAGATAAGGCGTTGAGTCTGAGAAGGGACGTTGAGAAGGTCGTAGACGGATACGATCCAAGCGCGGTCACGGTCGGCGTTCTAGGTTCGCACTCTGCTGAGGAAGTGGGAGTCGCAGCAAAGGCGATTGGGCTTCCCTGCCTCGTCGTGTGTCAGAAGGGTAGAGAGGACCTGTACGTGACCTACAATAGTGCCCTCTTCGACCACGTGATTCTTCTTGACAGATTCTCCGACATAGCCAAACCGGATATCCTGAGACGAATCACGGAACTCAACACCATCTTCATTCCCAACAGAAGCTTCTCCGTCTACGTTGGCTATGACACGATCGAGCTAGACTTCCCGATCCCGCTCTACGGAAACCGTCGATTACTTCGAGCCGAGGAGAGAAGCGAGAAGAAGAACCAGTACTGGCTTCTGGAAAAGGCGGGAATCAAGACCCCGAATAGATTCTCCACTCCAGAGGAGATCGACCGTCTAGTCATCGTCAAAGTTCAGCAGAAAGCAAAGCCACTTGAACGAGCCTTCTTCTATGCTCGTTCCAAGAAGCAATACGATGCAACTGCCGAGCAGCTGCTCGCGAAAGGGCTCATAGATGAAGAAGGCCTCACCAAGGCGATAATCGAGGAGTACGTCCTCGGTCAGAAATTCAACGCTAACTTCCAAGGTTGGGCTCTCAAGGATCTTTTCGCAGACTTCGACTTCGTCGGTTTTGACGACCGCAAACAAGTCAACCTGCATGGCCTGTTAGGCCTGCCGGCCCGCGATCAATTATCCGTTGACGTTCCGATCAGGAACGAAGAAATAGGTCACTACGGCCTCACCATGCGCGAATCACAAAAACCCCTCGTCTATCAGGCTGCGGAGGCTTTTCGACGAGCCTGCCGAGAAGAGTACCCGCCTGGGATCAACGGGCTTTTCGCGCTTCAAGGAGCGGTCGCATACGACGCCGATGACCCTGAGAGTAAGCGTCTGGCGTTCTACGTGTTCGATGTGAGTCCCCGAATACCTGGTTGCCCGTGCGTGGGCCCAACATCACCTGAGATGCGCCGGCTCACGCTAAAGTACCGCGCTTTCCTGAAGAAGTACACCCTCGACCGGATTGAGACGCCCATGGACCTTCCAATGCTTGAAATTAGAGTTGCGGCGGAGACGGGAAGGCTGGCGGAGATTGTCACATGATATCTAAGGAAGAGATCGCGAAAATACTCGCCGGGTACGACCAACACAGGCTGACTGTGGCAACAATCGGATCTCATTCAGCGCTTCAGATCTTCCACGGCGCCAGACAGGAAGGACTGCGCTCGCTCAACATCTGCGTGGAAGACCGGCGAGCAACATATGAAGCCTTCCCGCTATCGAAGGCAGAAGAGTTCCTGATCGTCAAGGATTTCAGAGACCTCTTGATGCCTGAGGTTCAAGCAAAACTCGTCGAAGAGAATGCGGTCGTTGTCCCTCACGGGAGTTTTGTAGAGTACGTCGGCCCTCAAGAGATTTTGGATCGATTCGCAGTGCCCATGTTCGGGAATCGCCAGAGTCTCGCTTGGGAGGCTGATAGGCATAGACAAAGGATGTGGCTGGAGTCCGCTGGGCTCAAGATGCCAAGAGAGTACAAGGATCCATCGGAGATCAATCAGAGAGTCTTCGTCAAACTCCCAGGGGCCAAAGGTGGTCGCGGGTTCTTCACGGCCGACACGGAGCAAGAGTTCCAAAGAAAGCTTGCTGAGAGAGTCAGAAGAGGAATTGTGAAAGATGAGGACGCCCGAAGCATTGCCATACAGGAATTCATTACAGGCGTACGCTACTACCCACACTACTTCGCTTCCCCGATGTGGCAGTTTGGGTTGCCTGTTGGGGACGGGAGTCTGGAGCTGCTGAGCATGGATAGGCGAATTGAACCCGTCGACGAATGCTATCGAGGACTACCAGAGATCCCGGAAGAGTTCTTCGATTACACGGTCACGGGTAACCAGCCAGTCGTGGTCAGGGAGAGCCTTCTCACTGAAGTGTTGAGAATGGGTGCTGGGACGGTCGAGAAATCCAGAGAACTCTTCCCGCCCGGCCTCGTCGGGCCGTTCTCTCTGGAGACGGTATATAACCCAAACAGAGGCTTCACGGTTTTCGAGATCTCAGCACGAATAGTCGCCGGAACTAACTTGTATCCCATGGGCTCACCCTACTCGGCATACACCTATGGAGAACCCATGTCGACCGGGCGACGCATAGCGCGTGAGCTAAAGTGCGGCTTGGAAAGAGGAGAACTGGACCAAATCATCTTCTGAGGGAAATGTAGCTCAGCACGGAGTTCCAAACCAAGCCCTCAAGACATCCAAAGACAGTCGAAAAGAGATGACGGGCGCCCGGTTAGGTGACATTTCACATTCTGAGCCAACGAATTCCTGAGTGGACAGAAGCAACATCACAACTTCACAAAAACATCCGCAGATAGCCGAAAAGGGATGGCGGGCCCGGTTAGGTGACATTTCACGTTTCGAACCAACGAAATCTTTGTGGACGAAAACTACGCTAAAGGTCCGCTGAACATCCACAGTTAGCCAAGAATCAGCGGTGAGTCCGGCGGGACCCGCATCAATCTCAGTGCTGAATTGGTTTCAGAATTCTGAGAGGTTTGAGTCTGCGCGGATTGGAGTCTGACCGACTCAGGAAATCCGCGAGGATCGACGGATAATGTGCGAGTCTATGTCTCTGATTCGATCTCTGCCGATGGATGAGAAACCCATTTGTCGAGCCACCATCGTGAACCCAGTACAGGTCGTGCCCGCAATAGATCGTTTCCGGAACTCCATCCTAGGTGAGTTTCTCAGGCAACTGGAATTCAAGACCGACTAGATCTCCTGCTCCGGGTGGCCTTGTCCACCACGACGAGCAGATCTGAAGCACGGTCTATCAGATCCTGCACCGCCGCCGGTGTCAGCTCCGGCGTGGTTTTTCCCGCATGAATGCGTCGTCCGTAGTCTCCTCTGAGTCTGAGCCGGTACGATTCGCTCAAGATACTTCTGAACCTGTCTGGGATCATCCCTCTGTCGCAAAGCTCTTCAAACTGAGACCTTATCTGGCCATGGATAGGACGAGCATATCGACCAGACTTCGCGATAGCAGCAGCTGCGGCGTTCTCGACAGCAAGAAAAGCTCGATTGCTTGCAGTCTCCATGTCGCCCTCTGCGAGGTTCCTTTTTGCAGATTCCAGTTGGCTTCTTGCGAGACGCAGTTTCTCAGCGATGAAAGGTGGCACTATTGAACCCTTCTCGATTCCTCGAATCCTCGTCTGACGAAATCTTCACATTGTCTAAGCATTCTCCAAATGCTTTCCCTGTCCACAGATGACTTTGCATGTGCTGCCTTGTTTCTTGCTCTCGACACATCGTTAAGCAGGGTCGCAATCGCGGGAGAATATTCTCGCATTTGAGAAGCAAGGTTGTGCCTTGAACCCGGCAGTCCTCCTTTCAATATTATGTAGCCCCGCGAAGCCAGTGACATAGCCAACCCAACAAGCTCCAGCGTTGTGTCCAGCGAGCCGGCCCTGAAGTTACGTTTTGCGTCCTCGATCTTACTTCGTGCCTCCTCCAGATCTCGCATACCGACCGCTGACGATGGAGATGGCAGAGGCTTGGACAGTAACGGAATCAGAAAGCCGGTGTCGTGTAGAACTACTCCTTCAGCAAGGGCATTGATTATGAGATCATCTCCGAGGCTGTACATTTCAAGGAACTCATTCTTGGTTAAAATGTGCTCCTGCGCTAATACTCCGTAGAACTTGGACACGGAATCCAGTTGCGTCCGTAGCTCCTTGATCTGCCTTGGGCTTTCATCGAAGACCAATAGTAAGTCTAGATCGCTTTCGGGTCCTGCTGTGCCCACTGCGGCAGACCCGAATAGGATAGCAGAGCGCAGACTATCCATGGAGTCGCTTGTTAGTCTCCCGATCATTTCTTCTAGAGCGGTTCTTAGGTTGGCAGGGATCTCAAGCCTTCTCTCCGCGGTAAATAAGTCGAAAAGTGATCTTGCCAGTGAGTTCTCTAGATTCGCTTTGTAGAAATGCTGCCTCCCAACAGTCCGTTCCTGCACAACTCCTCGAGCAACCAGTTCCTTCAGAGTCCTTCCCAGGGACCCGACCCCTACTCCCAAGTCCTTGACTAGCTCCTTGAAGAACCACTCTCGGTAAGGCCGCCTAAGCAGGCACCTTAGTGTCTTGATCGCCACCTTTGATCCGAGAATCGTGTCGAGCAGCATGAACCTTCCTTGTGCATCCGAGACTAAAATGGGTTCCGTTTTCAGACCATAGGGTCGCTTTTCGGACCTTTGGGTCCCGTTTCAGAACCTCGGCTCATGGCACCCGAAGTGCTGAAAGAGGATGACGGGCCCGGTGGTACTTGCCCCTAACAAGGGGCAGATACTTCTCCGCAGCATTTCAGGAGGCCCACATCGCACTGAACCTTCCGTCGAAACCGCGAGGGGCAGGGAATCGGATCCCGCCCGGTCCGCCATGAATTCCGTCCGGGTCCTTTTCTGCTTGGCTTTCGACGGGCTCCTGACTATAAGGCTAATTCCATGTCTGCTTCTAACTGTAATCTTGTGGCTATCAGTGAGCTGCTGAAAGCAATGTCCGTACCTTGAGTAACTCTACCATTCTCCTTGATAGGTCGGTCAAGGCGGGCAAGTATCTGAGTTGTCATCATCGTCATCTGACTCCACGTCAGCAACACCATGTATCTCGTCCGCATCGTAAGAGAACTTCATGTAGTATCCTATCTTCTTCCTCAGCTCCTCTGATGTAATCCCGGCTTCTTTGGAAAGACGGAGAGTGATCGTCCTTTCATCTCCCTCATCCTCCTCAGTTCCGTCAGGAATACGCTCCTCTGCGTGTTCTGTGATGGTCACCATATCATCTTGCACTGAAACAAGCCTGTGGGTTGAACCGTATTTCTCCGCCCAGCGTTGCGGTTTCAGTTCAGGGCAGCTCTTCGAGTGACCTTCCGCTAATCTCGCTATATTGCTTAAGGATCTCTCGCTCCCTGCACCGATAACCTTGGCGCACTCGATGCAAAAAACGCTGTCGCACTCTTCGCAGTGTCCTACGATGGGGTCATCTATCGCCTTGATGAGGAGGCACTCCCCAAACTCAGGGTGATGCTCCTCCTCATCATAAAAGCAGTCGTGCGTATTCTGACTTCCGCATCGTGGACAAGGACCGACCATGACGGTGGAGATGAAAGCCCTTTCGTTTAGGTCGTCTGACGACATTTTATATCTCTGCTAGCGGACCGGGTTAGGTTCCGACGTGCCATTATAAATTAGTTCTTCATGGTAACCAATGGTTGACGGCTATGAGCACGAGGATGTCAGATGCATACGGATCACGCGGCTGGCCAGTGGCCCTCTTGATCACGTAGCGTTAATGATTGGTTTCTCGGGGCACGATATGTTGCGTCGAAAACGGAAGTTATCTGTTCACTCTGTACTAGAGAATCTAAAGGAAGAGGACCTAGGGTCGTTGTGCGGTGAGGCTGTCCTCAAGAGAGGATTCGACTATTATAGGCAGAAGCGTGTCCTGCACCCTATTATTGGCAATGATCACATGCATGCGGACGTTGCTGGAAGCTCTTATGAACCCTACAGAGTCGAAATCAGAGCCAAAGGCAACAATATCAAAGATCTGAGTATATCATGTACCTGCCCGTATGAAGATGGGGTATGCAAGCATGCGATAGCCCTTCTCTACACGTGGATAAGAGCTCCCTCGATCTTTTCAAGCACTAAACTTCTCGATACGAACCTTGAGAGATCAAGCAAAGAACAGTTGTTGAATATCCTTCGGAACCTCCTCGAAGAAGAACCTTCTCTCATCTCAATAATCAAATTCTACTCGGATATTGACCTTGGAGAACCAGGCGATATTGCAAGAATACGCAATGAGTTGGACGGAATTTTTGGCGGATACGTAGACTACAGGAGCGTAACCGGTTTCATAAGAAAGTTGAATAGGGTAAACCAGATCGCTGATGAACTCGCTTCAAAAGGAGACTACGAGAAGGCCGACACAATTTGTAGCCTCATCGTTCAAAAGTGCGTCAAGGAGGGTGGGATCGTCGATGACTCCGATGGAAGGTTGGGAGAATTCTTGGATGCCGTTGTCACTCTCTACGGAGAATGTGTTAAGGCGACAATGGACACCGAGGATAAGAAGAGGCAATTCCTAGACTCTTCTCTCTCTTTGTATTTGAGTGAAGACACAGTCTACGAGGATTGTGTTGAAGACCTGATCGTCACTGTCTTCAAACATGATTTGGCTTATCTTGAGCGCTTCCTACTGGAGAGACTTGAGGAAGCGCTCGATCCAAGAAGTCGTCCTCATGGGCGCCGAGAGAGGGTTAGACGGTTGGAGGCTATCCTACTCGACGTGTATGAGAAGCAGGGAGACTATCAAAGGTACATATCACTTTGTAGGCGAAGGCTTTCAGACCACAGCCAAATGCATCTCGTCGAGAAACTTGAAGAATTGGAGAGGTATGAAGACGCACTTCAAGTTTGTGACCAGGAGATCAAAGGTGGAAAAGACAGAGGCTACTTCCACAAGGAACGGAACATGCTGTTTGAAAAGCTAATGACACGAGACCGAAAGTAGCCATTGCACCAAGAGGGTGCTACGAGATTTCGCATGAGACTGTAGATCTCCATCTATTAATCTGAGCCCATTTCTGGCGGCAATTCTGTGACGATCCCGCCGGGCTCCACAGCGTTTTTGTTGCTGGAACTGGTTTCAAAATTCTCAAGGGTTCGAATCCACGAGTTACAGGGGTCTAATGTTGTTGCTGTTCGAGCCAATTGTCAGGTTCAAATTATGACGCCCGCAAAGTGCCCTACGCACACAGACGACCTGAACGACGGACGAACCTTGACGCAACGAATCATGTGTCCCCTGTCTGCTAGTCGGAGATCCTCCAAGGAAATGCACATTGTTGGATCCTCCGCATGTTTCGTCAATTCACGATATTCCCCGAGTCTCCAGCCTAGAGTGATTGCAGGTCTTTGATGAACTCATCCCTTGGTATGCCTGACTCCGCTATGATCGCGTTTAGGAACCCGGGCTTGATTTCACGATGAAGAGGAACAGTCAACCAGATCGTCTTGTCCCCGACTCTCTTCCACGCACCCATATGAGAGCCTCGGCCCCGACGGATGCTGAAGCCGTGCTTCTGCAGGACCTTAAGTACGTCTTGGCCGGAAACCTTTCTCGGAAGCTTACTCATTATGCGGACCGTTATGCGGTACGTAAATTAGGCACCTTAAGAAGACTCTTGCGCGATCAGTGACTGCGTCGGGCAGCGTGACGCAACTATGAAGTTCCACATAACCCTTCAGAAGGAGCCCCAAGACGGCTACGTGGTCCGTTGTCTGGAACTGCCTGGAGCAATGAGTCAAGGCGAAACTGAAGAGGAAGCTCTGGCTAACGTCAGAGACGCCATTCTTACTATTCTGGACATGATGCGGGAACAGGGTCAAGCACCTACGGTAAACCCGGCGGAGATCCGCGAACTTATCGTAGCTTGACGGTCCCAGCACCCTCACCGCGGCCTATTGACTCATTCAAACTGTCACACCATGATTTAGACATCGAAAAGACAGACCGCTCGTGTGAGGTGGCAGGCCCGGTTAGGTGACATTTCACGTTCAGAACCAACGAAATCCGGGGCGGACGAAGACTACGCCAAGACTCCACCAAAAGTCCGCAAAACGTCCGCAGATAGCCGAAAAGAGATGGCGAGCCCGGTGGGATTCGCGGTATTTTTGTCGCCGGATTCGGGTTCGGATCCTCACTATGGTGAAAGGCGAGAGTTGCCTATCTAGGCCTCTGAGTGCGGAACCAGGCTACGACTCGATCCATCGTTGTTTCACGGGCTTTCGGGTCGGTGAGTTCGTGGTCAGCACCCTTCACAGCAAGAAGCTCCTTCGGTTCCCTCGCCAGTTCAAAAAGACGCTCAACCCCTGCCAAGTCGATACCTTCGTCCGCCTCTCCTGCGATAACCAAGAGTGGTCGAGGAGAGATCTTCGATATCTGATTCATAGGGTTGAATTTCGCTCCGTCTTCGATCATCCATCCCAAGATTTTCTTCCGCAGGTCGGGATTAGTCAGACCGTGCAAGGCATCCGGGTCATTTCTTAGAAGTTCATCTACTGCGGGTTGAATCATGGGCGAGCCGGCGAAGGCGAGGGTGTCATAGACAGGTGCGCGAACACACACGCAGCTGATCCTCTTGTCACGGGCCGCGGAACAGATAGCCACTGCTCCACCGTAGCTTGCTCCATAGACTCCAACCCAGCCTTTGATGGAAAGTTCCGACTCCAATAGATGAGTAACAGCATGCTTTGCGTCTTCGATCTCTCTGGATAGACGGAATATCCCATCGCTTCTTCTGAACCCTCTGAAGTCGAACGTGAGAACAAGGAAGCCGGCTGAGGCGAGCTTGGACGCGACTCCGCTTACCTGATCGCGCGAGGCAGGCAGACCGTGGAACTTGCAGACACCGGGAAACGGACCTCCTCCGGAAGGCACAACAAAATCTCCCCTCACTACCTCTCCGTCGGATATGAACTCCGTCGGGACAAGCCGGACAGATGACATATGAAGCTGAAAAGTGCGTCATGGGTTATATCTGTTGTCGGATGCTTCCCTCTGCCCTCTCCGATTTAATCCGTCAGTTTGCGCTTCGTTGCAGTGTGCAAGACCTTCAGTTCTCAAGGCAAGAAGCGAAAGGTCTCGGCGTAAACCAATCTTGGCGGGCCCGGTTAGGTGACAATTCACGTTTAGAACCAACGAAATCCTTGTGGAAAGAAACTCCGCAAATAGTCCGCAGAATGTCCGCAGACAGCCCGGAGATGAATGGGCTCGGTGGGACGTAATTGTAATTCACGCCAGAGCGGAGATGCCCGCGGGCTACTGGTTGGCGACCGCTGCGATAGAACCGACAACGCCGCTTCTGCACCAGGTATGAGCTGTCTGTCAGTGGTCGGTGGGAGTTCTCAGGGCACATCTAGGTTCTCAAGCTCCAACAGGATCTCCCTGCCTCTTTCGCCTCGGAGCCCCTCGTCATTATACCGAAGCTAGGTGGCAAGAACCCGATGAGCCTGTTTATTTTTGAGCAACGCAACAGTCCAAGCCATGGATGTGTCACCTGCAATGGGGAAAGTAGGAGAAAAGGTACTGCCACTCATGGAAGGTGGCGGGCCCGCGGGGGCTCGCACCTAATAAGGTTCGAATACCCCAAAAGATCTCTCTCAGTCGAAGACTGTTGAGACGCTTCGGGCAATCACGCGGTCCTTGCGAGGTAGGGTATCCAGCCCTCATGAGGTGGCTGGATATTCATCTCCCACAGTAGACAGAGTAGTTCTCCCCTGTGGTGCGTCTCCTCTAGGACAAGATGAACCAAGATCTGTTCGATACTATCCCTACGCTTTGTGCCGTCCGGCCTCGTATACTCAAAAGTTTTGTTGAACTCCTCTTCACTGAGACCTTCAAGAACCTTGCGGGTCTTCGCTTCAACCTCTTCCATCTTCCTTCTGATTGAGTCTATACTCGTATACTCCTCAAAGCCATATGAGATGAATTTGCCTCCCCTGCTAGGGATGACGGTGTGAAGATACCAGTCCTCACAATTGATCATGTGGAGGAATATGTTTCGAAGCGAATGAAAGCTCGCCTCCCTATTCTTGACGAGGTCCCCCCACTCCAGCTTTGACAGGGCATCAAGATACTTGTGCCTCAAATCCACGTTATACGCCCACATTCTGCGGACATCAACCAAGGTGGTTCACCGCGACGAAGCGCCAAGCCGGCATGTATAAACCCCGTCGTTGGTTAGGTTGAGTGTATCACTCTGGATTGTGAAATAAGTGGCAATGGCTCATCGGTTCATCACTCACCCTCGTGTCCCAACGACGAATTGTGAGGGTCACAGAGGTTGAGGGTTCAAGTCCCGCCCGGCCCACATTATAGAACCTTCAATCCGGGATGTTTCTTGACCTGTCTCTATGTGAGAGCCTGATTCTGGCGCCTTCATTCTTTGCGGTCTTCGTCATTCTGCTCGAGCGTTTAAACCTGTCAACCTAGCGCTTATTTCAAGTTCGCTTCAAGCAGTATCGCGCGCGACAAGCTAGCTGTAGAGCAGCCACTCCTTCATCTCTGACTGATACAAAGCAAGTCGGTCTGGAATGCATACTATTGTCTGTGGGCGGTTTGGAGCCTAAAACAGGTAGGGTTCCGAACCTGACTGGGTCTG
>Ga0315289_10002815_pt1 | contig 26555 bp, 16 predicted proteins | sample YL17G11_40_MG_FD_203452 | JGI IMG/M metagenome (GOLD analysis project Ga0315289, IMG submission 203452) | Sediment microbial communities from Yellowstone Lake, YNP, Wyoming, USA - YL17G11_40 | ecosystem: Environmental > Aquatic > Freshwater > Lake > Sediment | place: USA: Wyoming | collected...
ACGGGAAAAAAGGTCTCTTCTGATAAATATTTCTCCCAACAAAGAGACAAATTTTGCCTCTCCAACAGGATATTTCAAAGGAATAGTTTTGAGTATTTTCGCTGTGCTCCTGAGTTGTTTGCCCAGAGAACGCCCTCCGGGTGATTTTATACACAGGATAATTTTATGCCATTCCTGTTGAAATATGTGTAAAGATCCCTCCCTGTCTTTGGCTAAAACATTGAGTGTATTCCTTATGTCATCAAAACAATCGGGGATGGCGGCTGCCTTCAGCGCAGTGGTGATAAAACGAGAGCCCAGCCCCATATATCCGTTTTCGCTTGTTATAGAAAGAAGTGCCACATTCCTTAGGTGATTTTTTCTGATGTGATTTTGCAAGAATACGCCGTATTGGGAAAAACGACAGTTGCCTCCGACCGTGGGCATAAAGTACAAGACGATCTCGTCTTTATTCTTATGCTCTTGCAGATATTTCATCAGGCTGCCGCAGGTTAGAATCAAAGGCAGGCACTCTTTGCCGCTTGAATACTGCCGTCCGTATTTTAAGACATCATAATCAGGCACTTGCAGGGCCGAAGCCTTTATGCCTACGCGGTTAAAAACCGCAGTCAATGCCTCCGTGCCTAAATCTCCCATCGAAGGTATAAGCAGATGAACCTTCGGATCAAGAAGATCATAAATCTTGTTATCCGAAGAAATAACTTTGGCTTTTTTATTCCGGTAAATTACCTGGGCCGGGCTAAAACCCTTTGCCAGTGACGCGTGAAAATAAAGATTAAGCCTTTTTAAACGACGGTAGCGTTCAACAATATCCAGGAAAGCTTCGATACGGGTATTCACTCCGGCATCGGCGGTGTGGCTGTCTATCTCTAGGGTCAAAGATGGCTTATCCTTCATTATATCCCTGAAATATGTCAGGAGAAATGAATCCGGCCCGCAGCTAAAGTTTGTAATATAAGTGCCGAATAGCTGCGGATGCTGCTGCACGAAGCTGGAAGCCTTCAAGATCATCTGGCCAAAAGCCCAAGTAAGATTCCTGCCGAAAAATTCAGACGGGCCCTTATAATCGGTGAACTCGTAAGGCAGGAAATCAAAAGGAATGACGGTAACACCGCGGGAGGCAAATTTATGCGGTATACCTAAATTAACATCCGGGCAAAAAGCATTGTAGGGCCTGCCAAATAAAACCACCGCAATCTCCTCGGGATTATTTTTTAACTGCTCAAGGAGCCCCTGGCCGATTTTTTTCAGCCGCGCAACAAATTCCTCCTCTGCCCGGCATGCCTCTTTGTAGGAAATTACCGCCCTTTTCTTTCCCTTGCCGAGTTTCCTGGCAAGACGCACAAAATCTCTCGTTTTGGATCGATACCCTTTAGAAAAATTAAGCACAGGACTAATCAATTTCTCTTCGGGAAGGTGCTTCTTAAAGGCGGTCTTCAGGTAATAAGGCTCTGCCTGTAAAATAAAACAGGTGGACTGATGTTCCGGTTCACATGAAATTGCGTTCTTCACGGGAATCTCGGTTATTTGAGGCAGAAAAATATAGTCTGTTTTCTTAAGAATTAAATCTAAAAATAGGCCATGGGCTAAAGCCGCTGGATAACAAAAAGAGGAACCCTGAAGCTTAAGGCCTTCCGGGCTGACACTCGAAGGCAAAACCACTTGAAAACCTAAACCTTTAAAAAAATTGTAATAAAGAGGAAAGAGGCTGTGAGTGAGAAAAGAGAGATTTAACCCGATTGCTTTAGCAGCTGTTTTCTCTTCAGCTTCACCGCAATATCCTTCAAGGAGATTCTTCTGGCGCAAAATCACCAGGTCTTTCTTGGCCGTATCAAAGCGCAGATCGAAACGCAGATTATAATATTTATTGCACGAACCGCCAAAAGGATAAATCTTGCCTTCCAGTTTCATATTGGTGATTGCGCATTTACGGTCACAGCCATCGCCTGTGCCGGCACAGGTAAAAGAGCGGCCGTATTCTACAGGGCGTTCAGCAAGCGCCTTTAAATCAAATTTCTCTTTTTTACTTATCCCCAAACTTAATCTTTCTTTTGTCTCAAGCGCCACGCCAAAAGCACCCATTAACCCCGGATAGGGCGGTACAATGATATGCTTGCCTATCAATGCGGCCATAGCCAAAGGCACTGCCCTGTTATAACAAACTCCCCCCTGCATAAATATTTTTTTGCCCAAGGGGCGGGAGCCTTTAACGCGGTTAATATAATTCATGCAGATAGAGTAAACCAGGCCTCCGACAATATCTTCCTTCTCTGTGCCTTCGTGCATTGCTGTTTTTATATCGCTGGAGATAAAAGCTGCGCACTGGTCGCTAAAGTTTGGGCTCACCTTGTTCTTTAATGCGACATCTGCTATTTCCTCCATTTCTAAACCCAGGACCTCCTTGCAGGCCTCTTCCAGAAAAGAACCCGTCCCTGCGGAACAAGCCTCATTCATGGCATAATCGCAAGGAACGCCATTGACCAGGTGCGTGTATTTGGCATCCTGTCCGCCTATCTCAAAAATAGTGTCCACCCCTTTGTCAAAATAAACTGCTGCCTGGGCATGAGCGATAATCTCGTTGATTATATCCTTGGTCAAGGCGTGCAATCCGGCAATCTGCCTGCCTGAACCGGTTACTCCCAAACCGACAATTGCGATATCCTGCGGCAACTGCTGTATCAGCGCCCTGTAACAATTCCTTGATGCTTCAACAGGCTGGCCGTTTGTCCTAAGATATACCGAGGCCACTAAGTCATCGTTTTCCAATTTTAAAACAACTGCCTTGGTCGTGGTTGAGCCCACATCCAAGCCAAGCACGCATTCGTCATTGGTCTTTGCCTTGGCCAGGCCCAAAGACTTAAAATTAACCAGGTGCTCAGCTTTTTTTAAAGGAGGCAAAACTCCAAAAGACGATTCCTGTTTACTGAAAATATTTTTCTTCTCTAAAATCTTGCATTTATTCTTCATTGCCCATAAGGCAGCTCCCAGCGCCTCAAAATAGCAGGACTCCTGCGGTATATGCATTTGCGGAATATATTTTTTTAAGAAATCCATAACGATCCAATTCTGTGTCAAGCCCCCCACCACCATAATTTTATCTTTACAAAGGTTGCCCAACAGCTCAACTGCTTTGTTGGCGATCATCTCGCAAAGCCCAGAGACCACCCGCCCCACTGGCTCGCCGTAATTAAGGGCGTGCGTACAATCGCTTTTGCAGAATACAGAGCACCTGCCTGAAACCTTAAAAGGGCTGTTATCCCTGGCAAGGCTCATTGCCTCTTCTATATTTATATTCATTCTCCTGATCTGCTGCAGAAAGAACTCGCCTGTACCTGAGGCGCATTTACTGCCGGTATGCGCGGTAGAAATCCTGCCTTTTTTATCCAGTACATACACCATAAATGTTTCTCCGCCGCAGCTGACCAGGGCGTCAAAGTGCCTTTTGTCTTTATTTGCGTACATAAAGGCGTATTCGCATGCCTCGGGTTCCGGAATCACCGAAAGATTCAGAAAGTCGCACAATCTTCTGCCTGTGGCAGCCACCGCGTCAAATTCTTCAACAGGCAAAGACTCCAACATTTCATTTAAAATCTTAATGGGATTGCCTTCATGGCGCCTGGAGAAAAGAAGCCGGGTGGCTAACGGGCCTTTATTCTCAACCGCCTCTACAATGCTGATAGTTGATGCGCCTAAACAGATACCTAGTGTCTTCATATTAATGATAGATAAAACGTTGCATAATAAAAACGCAAGCCACGCCTACTGCTGCGCTGACAAAGCGCCTGCGATACTCAAAAATATCATCCTTGACGCCACGGTAATATTTATTCATCATAAAATTCAAGATATACGCAATCCAAGTTCCGATCACAACAACAATTAGTGAACTGAGCCGGTGATTAGTTTTATAAAAATAAATCGGCATCCCAGCAATAAAGAGAGTTGCTACAACAGAACAGACTACTTCTAAGACTTTTCTGTGTTGTTTCAAATAATTATCAGCTTCCAGGGGACGACTCACATAATTAGCGAAGAAATAATTGCAAATTATCGCTAGTTGCGCAGTAATTGAAGTTAAATAAGGCAAATATACGTACATGTGATCTTTTTGAGTATTCGCAACAAAAAGGAAAAATGTAGGAATAATCCCTATATATAACAGCACCTTCACTTGGAAACTAGCTACCTTCTCCTTCCCTTCATAATGTACAAAACTAAGGATTAATAAATAATACAGGATTTGTGCTAAGAAGAGCGGAAGGAACCAATAGTAATTACACAAACTCAGCGCTGCATAGTTAAGCATGATCATGGCAATCAAACCGCTGGTTTTTAACAACCGCGGACGGATATACATAATTAATCCCACAGCGATGAGCATCAACAAAATCTCTGTCTGCCAAACCACCACATTCAATGGCTGTTTAATAAACTTTGCTAAAATAAAATAAGTTCCGAATGGCACGATAATATTATCACTTCCCGAAAGAGAAATTGCTTCGAATCCGGTTACTAACAAAGCGATAATAAACGCAATTAATACAGATTCGGTTCTACCTATGTTTGTCAATAAAAGCAGGGGTAAATGAATACACAAAAATGTAACAAATAAGAACGCAATGGAACCTTCGAGGCTCTTTAAACTCCCCTCGACATCAAACTTTATAACGCCATATTTTCCACCTACCAAAGCAGCCATGGTATCTGAAACAGCCATTACTAATATTGAGATAAAATAAATAACCGGTTTTGTGCTACTCAGTAAAAATATTAGATACACCGCTAGAGGATAATAAAGACCGCCAAGCGACTTTCGCTCAACGTCATGGACTGATTTTAAGATACCTTTTCTTTTTGTAATAAGCATAATAGCGCAGAAACTTACGGACAGGGCTAATACTGTCCAATGAGATACAAACAGATACGGAAAAGAAAGCGCAGTTAATCCCCCTAATAAATGCACCGTTTTTCTTGACACCTCAGCGTTAGAAGGAATAAAGCGCCTTACTGTTTCTCCTATGAGGAAAATCAGGATATAAATTCCCGCGACAATCAAGGCAGTAATTACCTCTTTTTGTATATCAATCATATCGCCTCCCCAATTATTAAGGATTTATAAAAAAACGCCATATCCTCTTTGAATAGTTCTGATGACTCTTGGTCTAAAAATTTTAATTTCATCTCTAAGCTTTGGATATGTTTTCTCTCGGCTAGCATATTCCAATATACAAGACGTGCTCCGGGTTTTGCATAATCTAAAATATGCCTTATCTCTTCTTCGTATTGATTGTAATTCATATATTCAAATATGTCTGATAAATTAAAACCATCGAACTTCGTCTTCGAATTCCTTTGAAAAGCTTCCTGCAGATTACCTTTAAAAACAACAAGCTTGTCTAGATTATTGCGAATTACATCGTAATTCTGGCGCCTGAGGTAAAACGGTAAAGAATTCCTAAAATTACCCGTAAGAATGTACTCAAGATACGGATTAGTATCTGTCGGCAGCACGGTGAGGGCATATTCTGCCCTTTTAAAAATCCGGCTCGCAACATCTGTTTCTACATATTTAAAAAATTCCGGATCGCGGCCAAGCTTACCCATCATTTTACGGCTGAAGAATATCTTAAAAAGTAACTTCCAGCGTAAGGTATTCCATTTCTGATTATAAAAAGCAGCCCTTTCATTATAATCATGGACACTTAAAAGACGCTCGACTTCCTTATGATTATGGATTAAAGGTAATATATGTTCTCTAAATAAACGGAAGTAGTTTTCGAACTTACCTATATGGATAATGCCTTTTTTAATAAAACCGGGATGCTGATCCCAAAATGATTTAGTCTCAAGAGATAAATCACCCCGTAACCGTTGATAAAGATTGCTTCTATCAACCGCTTCATTTACCCCTAAAAACTCAAGCACTTCTTCATAAGATAGGTTTTTGAATGCTGCTTTGCGAATTTCTACACACGCTAGTTGCATAGGATTAATATCAATTGCAAGCACCAAGGATGGACTTTTGCTTAGCAGAGATAATGAATTATCTCCTGCTGAGGCAATTGAAAGATACACGCCTTCTTCTTTGACGTTAAGAGCCTTAATAAGGATATCGGCATCTTCCCAACAACTTGCATAACGGATGATGTCGAATCTAGCTCTCGTTTCTATGTTCTGTTCTTGTATACATTTAGCCATTATCGTCCTATTTCTTTCTTCCGTACATAAGGTGGGCCTGAGCAAATTGGCCCGCTGCCATAGCGCCCATAATTGAAATCTCTCCCGCCAAGACCGTTGCCGCGCAGATCTCCGCAAACTTTCTCGCGGTACCCTCACCTTTACAACCAAGCAAAGCAAGACATTCGCTTTGTGTGGGAAGTTTTGTACCGCCCCCAACCGTACCCACTATAAGATTTGGTAAAGTAACACAGATATATAAATCTCCATTTTTAGTTATATCTACCCTTGTTATACCCATTGAGGCTTCAGAAACACAAGCTGCATCTTGGCCACAGGCAATAAAAATAGCGGCCAAGCCATTAGCATAATGCCCCTGCACACCGATTGAGCCACTCTGGACTCCTCCGACAAAAGACATTTTCCAATATTCCATCATCATTTCCGGAGTAGTATGAAGAAATTTCATAAAGATATTCCTTGGAATTGTTATTTCTGCCGTAACTTTTTTTCCACGCACAAATAGGTACGAAATAGCTGTTGCTTTTTTATCTCCAGACATATTACTCTCAATAAAATAAAACCGTGGCTTGATTGGTGACTGTTCCATGATATATTTACACACGGCTTCGGTAGCTATAGTAACCATATTTTGACCTGCCGCGTCGCCTGTTGTATATTCAAAATTAATATACACTTGATTACCATCAACCGTAATCTTGAAATCTTCGAGATTGCCGTGTGAAGTGGTAGTTTTAGCGATTTCCTGAAATTTACTAAATTGTTCAACTATCCAAATGAGAAACTTACTCGCCTCAATCAGGTCATTAAATGCGAAACCGGGGGCTCTTGAAACTCGTTCCAGCAAACAAAGAACCCGTGCTCCGCCACTCAAACTAATAATCTTTGTTCCTCTATTGTATGAAGCAACTAATGCGCCTTCAGTGGTAGCAAGTGGCACATAAAAATCCCCGTGCGCATATAACCCATTAATACGCAGAGGGCCAATTATTCCCACGGGAATTTGCGCTAAACCAAGATAGTTCTCGATATTCCCCTGAAAAATAGTGGGATCTTCTATGTGCTTTCTGCCTGAAAGATACTCAAACTTTGCTCCCTGTTTCTCTAATGTTTCAATTCTTTTGGCTTGAGTTTCTTTAGAAAGTACTCCTTCGCGGTGAATGCTCTCTGGCAAGGACTCTTCGTCAGGAAGACGAACTTTAAGCCTTTTTTCGAATTCTTCCGGTGACTTATGTTGTAATATAAATTCAATTACTCGCTTTGAAAAATCTTTAGAAATAGGCATTACCCACCTCCTAAGTTAGGGATAACTATCTTCTCGAGTACTTCTTTTCTCTTTACTTTTCTTGTAGACGTCTTTGGTAACTCATCAAAATAAAGCATAAATTCAGATATCTTCTTATATTCTGCGAGGTTTTCACTAAGTTTGTTTATCTCAGATGAAATCTTATTTTTAATAAGTGCTTTTTTTTGCCTTTCCTCTTCAGTAAATTCATCGGTATTCGGCACTATTACAGCAAATACCTCTTCAGTTCCGGCTTTTAAGCCGCTCGTGGCCTTTAGCCCCACCACACACATTTCTTTAATTAATTTGCTCTTAGACATCACTTCTTCGATTTCTTCCGGAAAAACCTTTTTCCCGCCACCAAGGACAATCATATTCTTTATGCGCCCCGTAATATACAAAAACCCATCGTTATCAATATACCCGATATCTCCTGTATAAAACCAGCCATCTTTAAGAACCTCATCTGTCTTTTCTTTATTCTGATAATATCCCCGCATTACATTTGCCCCGCGTACGATAATTTCTCCTTCGTGGTCACTCTCCTGATTTTTTACGATCTTAACTTCAACCTCTTTTAAGGGAATGCCTACGGATGTATATTTTCTCTCTGAGAAAGTATTTACGGTTATTACTGGCGAAGTCTCGGTTAGTCCATAACCCTGCAATACATTGAATCCCAAAGCATGAAAATCTTCTTCTACAACAGGGTCGAGTGGGGCCCCGCCAGATACAAAAGCCCGCAAATTCCCTCCAAACTGCTGATGTAACTGACCAAATAATAATCTTCCTGCGCGAATATTAAAATTTAGCAAAAACTTAGAAAAACTAAGCATGCGGTAAAACATCTTTCTCTTTCTGACATTCATATCTTCAATCTTTTTCATAATGCCATTGTGAAACATTTTTAAAACCAGAGGAACGCAAATCATGGTTGTAGCTTTGATCTCCTGCATAAGCTTAATTATAACTGGGGGTTTTATGCTATCGCAATAAGTAATGCATGCTCCTGCATATAGAGGAGCGATCAAGCCTCCGGTTAATTCCAGCATATGATTTAGAGGCAATATAGAAATAAATCTATCATTCTGGCTGAAATGTATGTAATTATTAAGGGACAAGGCTTCAAAAAGAATATTGTTATAGGTGAGCTCAACTCCTTTTGCTACTCCCGTAGTTCCAGAAGTATAAACGATGAGTGCGGTATCCTCCGCTTGGATATCCCGGTGTGCGACTTCTTTTTCAGGAACTTTAAAATCTTTAAGAAACAATACACCTTCATATGGCATACCATCAAGACAAATTACGCTCTGAAGATATCGCAGCCTTGGTTTAATTTTTAAGATTGTTTCTAACAATTTCTTTGAGACAAAAATACACTTGGCTCCCGAATCATTAAGAATAAATTCTATCTCGGCCTCGCTTAGTTTAATGTCCATGGGAACCACAATTCCTGCGCAAGAAACTATCCCGAAAAAAGCTATAGACCACTCAGGCCTGCTTTCAGAGAGTATGGCCACCCTATCTCCTCTACCAACACCTAATTTTATCAGGTTGTAAGCTGTATCTGCGGTGCGAAGACCAAGCTCAAAATAAGAAAGAGACCTAAAACTATCCCCCTCTTTTATCCTTACTGCGGGGGCATCCCCGTATCTCTGATTAATCGTAACTAAAAGTCTAATTATGTTTAGATTTTTAGGATTGATTTTGGACATTATTCGTTCCTTCTTTATGATGGTGGGGCTTAATCTGTTCCGCGGGCACACCAAAATACACTGCCCCTGGTTCTACTTTGGTATTTTTCAAAAGAACCGCGCTTGCGCCGATAAGGGCGTTATCTCCGATTTCACAACCCGGTAGAATCACAGCGTTCAAACCAACAGTAACATTCTTTCCGATCTTCACTTTTCTTAGTTTTAATTTACCCCGTTCAACTGCATGACAGATAACAGTTGCCCTACCTCCGATTACCGTATTGTCTCCTATTTCCAATAACGATGCATCGGCTATGGTTTTTGAATTTATTTGCACGTTTTTACCCAACTTGGCACCTTGAAGCCTCAATAAGACATTAGCAAAAGGGGTAAGCAATATAAAATCAATAAAGGTAAAACTTATCATTAATTGCAATCCACCACACAAAGCCCAATTTAAAGCGCCCCAAGAAAATATGGGGTAATCCCCCTCCTTCAATTTTAGACTAAAAATTACTCTCGTTAAACCGATTAATATAATTAAGGAAAACCCGAATAAAAAATAAGCAGCGGATAAACTAATACCTAAAACGAAAAATCTTAATACGCTACTCATGCCAAACGATAGTGACCAAGTTTTTATTACTAAAGCTATACCGGGAATTAAGGCCAGAGCAAAGAATATCGTACCGATGGCATACATAATCAATGAGAAAAAAAGCTGACCAATTGTAATGAGAATGCTCTTCATTTTTCCTCCTCCGGTAATGTCTCTTTAAACCATGTTTTTGCTTCGGTCATAAACTGTTCATAATAATCCCTTGTTAAATACTCTGCGTGCGGCCCGTTTTTAATGATGAGTAACCTTTTCTTAGACTGTGTTTTATCATAAAGCGCTTGCGAATGCCACGGCTTAACTACCCAATCTTTTTCCCCGTGAATATAACAAACTGGGATATTTACCTTATCTATATTATCAATTGGTTTTTGTTTCTTACGCCAGAAGGCCCCCGGCCTGAAGCCTCTTCCTTTTAGCCCGTCCGGAGTAAATAAAGTATACGCCAGGTCGCCCTTCAAATCTAAATTCCAGAAATTATAATCAATTTTATCAGGATCTGATGCTGCGCTTACGCATATAAGCGAATCAACTCGTTTATCCTGCGCTAAAACGTTAATTGCCACACTTGCCCCCAAAGAAAAAGCAATCATCCCGGTTTTCTTATATTTTCCTTCTATATAGTCTAGAACTGCCTTTAAATCTCTACCTTCATTACTTATCCAGCTAAAAAGGCCTCCGCTCTTTCCGTGGCCTCTGAAATCAAACATAAATACGTCATATTCATCCAAAAGACTGTTTTTTAACTCTTGAAGCAAAACTGCATCTTTGCTATTGTAAAACCCATGCGCAATTACAACAACTCGATCGTGATTATTCAATGCGTGTTCATAAGAAATCTTTTGCCTGTCCTGCGTTATTAAAGTGTCTTTCAGTAGCTCCATAATAAACCCCGCGTTATTTATTTACCATTTTCGATACGGCTTGTCATTTTAGATCCTTCTTATTTAATCTTCACGTAATATATTGTATCATATTTTGTTTTATTATCTTTAGGAATAACAACCTCTCTGTTTTATGCTCGAATTCCTAGTTTATGTTCCAATCGCAAACTAAATACAGCTTTCCTAATGGCTCAATAGCCATAAACTAGCGACCATAAACTAAGAGATATTTTGGCAGAATTCAGAGATTATTTCGGTAGATTTGCGGATGTTTCGGGCAACGGAAACATATAAGCGGAGATTACGATTTACCTCAGTGGAAATAATGTCCTAAGTCTTTAACACCCTAGGACATAAAAATAGCCATGATCACGTTGAGTAATCATGGCTATTCACCTCTCTCCTCTGTACAGGAGAGAGAATTTACTGGGGTCCCTCTCGTATAAGCCGAGGGAAAACTTCTCGCTATTTACAGGTATGTATTATAAGGCTGGATAAGGCGATTATCAAGGAATTTAGCAGCCCCCCTTATCTCCCTTTATTACCGGCGGACCTATTCGATCGTAATTACCCGAAAAGCGGTGCAGCCTGCAGGCAGGAACTTCGCGTTTGTTTCAAACGCAAACAATAATCCTTCGGGATTTCCTAATACGCTAAGCGGTATCTTGAATATTGCCGACTCTTTGTTGACTTCAAACGACGCTCCCTCGGGATTGATATATTTATCCTCGGTGGCATTTAATATGCGGAACTTATTGTATCTGGTAAACACCAGGATATTCGGCATATTAGCAAAAGGGACATCGTCTCTGTATCCGGCGATAAAAAAGAGAAAAGCTAATCTCTGCTTTAATTCTTTCGGCTTCTTAACCCTGATCCAAAGAGAATCATCCACAACCGCGTAACCAACCCACTGCATATCAGCCGTAAATATATCTTTTTCCCCGGGCTTGGCGGATAATTCAGAAGAGCGCTGCTTCTTTAATGCAATATAAGAAAAATCTCCGAATAGCTCGTTCTGGCGCACAAAGGACATAAGATAAAAAGCGCTGATGCGAGTCTGGCTCTTGTGGGCCGACATTGCTTCGTGCTTCTTATTTATTTCCTCCGGAGTCAATTTAAGTTGATGCCAATCAACAACCGGTAAAACATCTCCGAAGAATTTTTCCGGCGGCTCTATTACAAGATCCGGATGATAATGGCGGGGAAGCGGCCAGCCCGGCACATGGACAATGTACGGGTATATCTTTGTCTCGGGGATCTTATTGCCTAAATCAGCAAGGGAAATCATCATATATAAATAATAGGCCCAATGGTCGCCGTTGACATCCGAAGGATGCGAAACAAAGATCTTATTCGGCTTAAAATCTGAAATGGCCCTTTTTAGGTCCTCGATAATATTGTCTGCGGTAAATTCTTTTTTGTAACCTGCGCTCCCTTTATAGGGGACGGATGACTTCCCGCTGAATGAACTCCTGTACGGCTTAGTGTGGTCCCAGTTAAAGACAAACATCTGGTCTGTCCCGTGATCAGGATAACCTAAGAATAAAAGGTCTTCTTCTTTCACCCCGAGCATCTTCATCGCGTTTTTTGATTCACTTATACGCTGATTCCCCAGATTGATAAAATCGCTATTCCTTAAGAAAATAAGCCTGACGGGGAAAAGAAACTTATTATAAAAAACAATTGAGAATATATTATTATCTCCGCAGGTCATATACACTACTTTTACTTTGGCTCCTGCCTTAAGCGCGCGCTGAGTGACGCCTGCGCATCCTATAATATCATCGTCGGGATGGGGGGCGAGGATAAGGACGCGGTCGGTTTTTTCAAACGGTTCGATAGATGGAATTTCCTTGGCGCGGGCAAAAGTCGAAGATCCGCCGATAAAAAAGAGTAAAAAGAAAACTGAGATTATAGATCGACAAAACCTTACTTTTATCATAATGAAGCGCCCCCTAATTTGCTATTTCTTATTGAAAACGCGATTTTTCATAACCATCGTATAGCCATATTCTCCCGTGTCCTTGATTTTAAGGGGCAGGCGGTCTACATCTTGGCTAATCCAGATCTCAAACTTACGCGGCTGACTGGTAAAGTGATAGGCTTTAAACTTTCCTGCCGGTACCACAATTTCATCAATAGAAACCAGGGAGATTTTATAAGTGTCCGGCAAACGGATGGTAAAAGTCCACCCAAGTTCCAGGATATCTACGGTGCGTAGATAAAACGGAAGCAGGATTGCATTATGAATTGGCCCTTCTGCCTGAAAACGGTATTCTTTTACCTCTTTATTGTCCACGTACTTTTTGATGAGGAGAGAAAAGGTCGCAGGGGTGTATACTTCAACTAAATACTCTTTGCTGAAGAGAAACGAAATATCTCGCTCTACCCTCAATGGTAATAACGTCTTGGGGTCGCAATATATTTTTTCTAGATCGTCGAAGCCTATGACACCGGTCCTAAACGTAATCAACTTTACTTTTTTTCCCTCGAGAACAACGATCCCCATGTCGTTATATTCGGCAGTGCCCAAAGGGGATATTGCGTATGTGATCTTTTCTCCGGTGTAATCAGCGGCTGTGGCCGCCTGAAACCGACTTGCCAGAATCAGCAAAAACATAGCCTGAACGAAAAATCTTATTTTGGGACACATAATCTGTATCATGCCTTTGATGCGCTCTCGTGCGCCTTTTTTCGCCTCATGACAAACCAAAACGTAATAAAATAGAATACTACCGCCAACGCCAAACCCAAGATCACGCTACCAATAAACAGGGGATAGTAAAAATGGAGTATTGTCTTGTAAGAGAAATATTTAAAGGTTTGCCATTGAAGCGGCGGATAATTATTACCGAGGACCAACCTCCCTATGTTATACCCTCCCCAGGTAATAAAGGGAAACGTGAGGATTGTGGAAATATTGGTGCCTAGTAAAATAGCGATTTTATTAACGCGCTTGATCGATAACGCCGCAATGATAACCATGATTGTATGAAAACCATACAAGGGCGTTATAGCAATAAATACACCGATTGCGACACCCAGCGCTATCTCGGGGGGCGAGTTATGAAACCTTAGGAGTCGAAGAAAACGCTCCTTTAATGTCGGCTTCTCTTTTGTCCTGCCTTCTGTTGAACCTTTAGAATTCTCCAAAGAATATCACTTAAAATTGTTTACCAAAAACATAAAAATTAATCTCTTTCCCTAAATACGGTTTGAGGTAACTTCTTTTGCTTTGAAAAAGGATTGTAAAGCCCATTTTGATAAAGAAATCTTTTGCGCCTTCTGAAAAAGTGCCGAAATGCACTCCTCCCACCCGTTGGTCTTTTAAATACGCTTCAAAGGTTTTAATAAGCCTCTCCCCGATTCCACCCATCCTATAACCTGATTCAATATTAATGTGAAGCATCGCGGGAAATATTCTTGAAAAATCGGGCATTGAAAACTCTCTCTTACAAGCGCTCTTCAGACAATAAAATATGAATCTCAGGTTGCCTATATTTAAAAAAACTCCTCTTCGTAGAGCTTTCCAGATTAAGAGAGGGAAAATCTTTTTACTGCTAATACGCTCCATAATAGAAACATCCTTTGTGCCGATGATGTATCCGACTACCTGGTTATGCGCGATAGCAACAAAACAAGATTGAGGTTCATAATCAGTGTAGTACAATGTGAAGGCATCGGCGAGAATCTCGTCGTCTGAAAAAACTACACCCCGTTTCAGCTCGTGAAAAGCAGTTTCGCAACTAATACGACGCAGATGTTCTCTGTCGTGAGGAAGAAATTTCCTAATAATTACAGACTCAAGCGTATCCATTTAAATCTCCCAAGACCCTGTCCTTATCATACATAATTATACCTTATTACTATAGGTTTTCAACGAACTTAGGTAAAACTTCGTAATTAATTTGAGAAATAAACTGCTAATAAACCATTCACTACGCATAGCACCAATCAGAGATAAATAGCGCTATTTGGGAGATTTATAGGGCATAAAAAAGCCATGATCACGTTAATCAATCATGGCTATTTGCCTCACTCATCCTACGAGGAGAAAGAACTTAGTTGCCCCGGCTCATAAGCGCTCCCAAAATTTTCTTAAGAAAATTTTGGGGCATTCGCCGGGGTGATTTTCATACATGGAAACAGGGAAAAATCAGGGTCCCTCTCAGGTGTCATGAGGGAATTCCTTTCTTGTTTAGACAGGCGTATTATATGCCTATAATCTGTTATATCAAGGATTTTGGGATCAGAGAGGTTATTCCTCGTGATTTGTGGTCTCCAAAGAGGACAAAATACCTGCGAATTTGTCCGTTTTGTCCGATTATTTTTGGCTGTAAATTGTATAACTATTTAACAGTTAAAGCGTTATGTTTTGTCCACCGCGGAGAGGGGGACATATCGTCACTTATGCTTTTCTCACTCTTAAAAACCGGTTATATTTTTTTCACCGGTCGCCGCCAAGATTTTATATATCGTTTGTAAGCTTAAACAATTCTTCTCTTAATCCCTGGGCAATGGTTTCATAATCGTCTTTCATGTTCTCTTCCCTTTGTTTTAGTAGTTCTTTTCCCAAACACGGTTTACCAAAGATAATTTTTAAGGGATAAGGTTTAGGCAGAGAGCTTGTTCTTGGCCAGGATTGATGCGAACCTTTTATATACACCGGGACCACAGGAGTGTCTAATTCCTTAATTAATATCCCTACTCCTTTTTTAAATTCCTTAACCTTCTCATCAACAGAACGGAGGCCTTCAGGAAAAATACAGACAATCTTTTTATGAGAAAGCAGATATGAAATTGCCTGCATGGCATCAGTTAAATTTATATCCGGATTAATCGGCAGGAGTCGTGCTAATTTTAATGCCCATTTAGACAAAGGATATTCAAAAATATAACTAAACCCCACAAAGTAGGTATTTATTGCTAATTTTAAAGGAAGGCTGCTAAAGACTACAAAACCGTCTAAGAAGCTGGCATGGTTTGGGCAGATTAAATAAGGCCCATCTTTTGGCAAATTGCCTACTCCTTTTATTTTTAAAAGCCAGAAAATTCTAAACATAAACTTAAAACTGCTCCTAAATATATAGGTAAGTACCCAATCTATAATCCTGGACTTAATTCTAATTTTTTGCAAGATTTCTTCTTTGGGTTCCTCTCTTAAGATTTCAGCCCAACTCTTCTGTATAACTTTGGCTTGATAAGGTTTTAAATTTTGAACTATCTCTTGGATTCTTGTTATTATATCTCTTACTGTAGACACATCATAAACTACCTCATCAGGAATCTTTAAAGATAATAACGCCTCAAGTCCCAAGCCCAATTCCACGCGAGTCAAAGAATCAATACCCAAATCTATTTCTAAGTGGCTATCCAGATAAATAGGCTTTTTGAGTTGACCGGAAAGATATCGCATTATCTTTTGGGCAAAATCCTGGCTTAGAATTCTTTTATCTTCTTCGCATAACCCTGCCTCTTCTATCTCCCACAAAGCAGGCATGCCTAAAAAATATTTCTCTCTAACTTCGTATCTTTTAATCTTACCCATTGCAGTGCGCACAAGAGCTTCCTTAGTAAGCGTAAAGCCCATGATATGCCTATAACCAGACAGATCTTTTGCCAGATTCTCCAACTCCCAGCGAATCTTGGTGCGGATATTCATTACATTTTTTTGTTGAAAATATTCCAAATCTGGAACTACCACTGCGAACAACGAATCTATCAAATGCCCGAATCGTTCTTCGCTTTTTTGCAGGACGCAGATTTCCTTTATGTACGGGCTTTTACTATAATACGCTTCTAACTCTTCAGGATATATATTTTTGCCGGAACTTAAAACAATAACCTCTTTCTCTCTTCCCGTAATAAATAAATACCCATCCTTATCTATATACCCGAGGTCGCCAGAGTAAAACCAACCATCTTTTAAAACGCTCAAGGTCTCTTCTTCTCGTTTATAATAGCCTTTCATAACATTGGGACCTTTAATTACTACCTCACCTATGCCCTTTTCATTGGGATCCGAGATTTTCAATTCTACGTCTGGGATGGCTTTACCAACAGAGCCTATCTTTTGCTTCTTTAACGGATTAAAGGTCGCCACCGGCGATGTTTCGGTAAGTCCGTATCCATCGAGTATAGTAAAACCTATCTTCACAAGGAATCTCGCCGCTTTCTCATTTAACTTGGCGCCGCCACAGGCAAAAAATCTTAAACTTCGGCCGAATGGCCGATGTATCTTTGGTAAAACCAACTTGCTTAAATTAATTCCGCTATACCTTCTTATCTGCCACAATATCTCAATTAGCCCCAAAAGAGGCATCCTGACAAAAAGCGGTATTTTTTTCATCCCCTCCAATATATGTGTATAGAACATATAAAAAAGTTGCGGCACTCCTACTAGAATCGTTACCCCGGCCTCTCTCATACAACCCAACAATTCATCGCTCCTGAGGCTCGAGGTATAAGTAACCCGTGCCCGGCAAAAAAGGGGCGCGATCAGCGTAACCATAAAAGGGTAAGAATGGTGCAATGGTAATATCGATATGAGGTTATCCTTGTCCGTGATAAGTCTCAGTTTATCGATACTTTGAAAATTTGAATAAAAATTTTTATGCATAAGCATAACCCCTTTGGGCCTGCCGGTAGTACCTGATGTATAAATAAGTGAAGCGATATCTTCGGGAAAGACTTCGGGCCATACGGTGCCTTCAGGCGGGGTGGATTTGACCTGCGCTAGGCCTATAAGGTTCTCTTTTTCAATATCCAGATCCAGTATAACGATTTTGTTCAGCCGGTCTTTTATCTTATGAAAATTTTTCGCCTGAAAGATAGCGTTGGAAACAAATATGATCTTTGCGGCGCAGTCATTGATAAGATTCTCTATTTCTTGTTCGGTCAACTGTGGATCTAAAGGAACACAGGTCAGGCCCGCAGCCATTATACCTAAATAGATTATCGCCCATTCCGGCCGGTTCTCTATACATATAGCCGCAAAGTCGCCCTTTTTAAAACCCTCCCTAATAAGAAATGCGCCTGTCCTTAGAGAGAGCTCTTCTATTTCCCTATAGGTCCATTTCTCCCAGACAGGGCCTTTCTTCATTTGAAGGCATATCCTATCTGAAAACCGAGAAGAGACTTGAGCAAATATCTTATGGATAACCAAATCTTCCCTCATATCTTCCACCTACCTTGGCAAACCCCGCCCTTTCTACCGGGGAGATAAATCATCAAGTAAGAAAGGGCGAGGTAAATGATTTTTGGAAAGCTTCCTATTCATGCGTAACAGGAAAATAAGAGCGAAAACGATGAATAGATTTAAACTAAAGAGCGCTATCCGGTACCCAAGCTCTCCCAAAGAAGAAAGAAATAATAATATCACTCCCCAAAAAATAGCCCCCACCACGCCTGAAAGATAACCTACTATATTAAATAAACCAAATGCCTCGCCTGCGCCTGAGTCATAAAATATCCCTCCCTCAGGACCCATTTTACCAAAACTGTCAACCAAGGTCAGGATTTTCATAGTCCGGGCAAAAAAATACCCTTGGCGCTATATTTCGCCAAGGGTTATGATTGTGAACTCTACGTGACTCATCTTCTTCCTGCCTTGTCAGCTTCTCGTGAGCTGCGCTTAAAGGTCTTCTTATATTTCCATTAAGTTTACCACCTAAACCGGCGTTGACAAGGTTAAAACTTTAAACAACTCTTGAGGCAAATTGATGGAAATAAGGGGCCTCTTTCTCTGTTGCCTTGCTCCCCTTCGCTTTTTTCTTCTTCTTAGAATGCTTGAAATCCCCCAGTTTCTTCTTTGACGGCCCAAAGCTTTTTCTTCCGTGAGACATATTTCCTCCTTCGTTTCTCTTATTATCTTACGCTGATATCGCTGAAAGTCAATGCGGAATTGTGCTTGGGTTTGATAAATTTGGCAGCTTCTACGTCTATTATAAGTAGAGGTGAATCATGGAAGAAATCCAAGGCTCAAATTTCAAAATCCCAAATAAATCCCAAATCCCAGGCTCAAAATCTCAAAAGCCGTTTAATTTAAGAGAAAGATTGTTCAATTTTTCTAAAAGAATACTGCAAATATGCAAAATATTGCCGAAGATTCCAGAATGCGAGAATGTCGGCAAACAGTTAGCAAATTCAGGAACCTCGATTGCTGCAAATTTTGAAGAAGCAGACGGTTCATTGACTAAAAGAGATTTCATTAACAAGGTAGGTATTGCCAGGAAAAAAGATGATTTAATCCGGAAGAAACAAAAATACGAGGAGTTAATCAACGATACTCAAAATAGAATTGAAACCTGGCTGCAACGGGCCGAAGATACCTTCTCCTTTGCGGAAACAGCCAAGAAACGCTTCGAAACAGGGACATTGGATGACAAACGCCAGATCCTCTCATGCCTAGGTTCGAACCTCATCCTAACAGGCAGAAAACTGCGTATTTCCGTCTATAAGAGCCTTGCCCTCTTCCAAGAGGTCGCCCCAGCGGTACAAAACCTCCACAATCGGTTAGAACCTATGCAAGTCGCTGATTCTATTACAGATTGGGAGACTTTATACGCTCAAAATAAAAAATGGGGTCCCTCTCGTACCTTGGCATAAAGGATTGCCAAGTACGCCCCTTCTGGGGCGTATGAGCCGAGGAGAAACCTCTCTGATTCCAAATAACGCTTATATACAGGAATTACCTTAATATACACCAGATGCTGCAACTTTAGAGAGGTAATTCCTCGCTGATTTCTGGGGTGGTGAGATGACAAAACCCCCTTATATTTTTTGCACCATTATATTCAATAGTTTTATTTTGAGTTTGCAGGCACGCCCAACTGCGCCAGCACCACTGCCAGTTCCTGCCCGGAGATACCGCGCACATTGCGCACGGCTTCGGCCGGATTTTTCTCCCCCTGTTCGAGCGCGCTTTTTAATTCTGTCAGATAACGCTGCTCTTCGCTTCCCGGTTTTGCGGCCTTGATTTTATCTTCCGTGCGTTTGGCTGCCTCTTTGCAGCGTTTGCTTAAGCCCGCGAACGCCGGATCATTAGGATCGGCGGGCAGCGGCGGAGCTTTAGCTGCGTCATCACGGTCCCCGAATAATTCACGGGAAAGACCGCCGAGGTTAAGGATACTTTTATCGCCCGCGTAAATTTCCGGAGCTATATCTGAAGCCCTTATCTTCGGGGCCATAACCTTGCCCAGGCCGGATGAAGCCTGCGCGATAGTAGTCAGCGCCGCATTATTACCTGCCCTATAAGCCGCAAGTTTGGAGCGAATATTGTAAGCTGCGTCGGAATTATCCGCCGGATCCGGCTGGAGCTCCTTGGCTTTCTGCTCCGATTTCGCCTTTGCCGAATTATAGGCCCGGCCCATCAGGGCCTCGACCTTGGCAAGAAAGGTATTAACCTGCTTATCCTTGGTCGCTTGATCCGCGCCGAGCTCAACAATACCTGCCTGCTCCGGCGTCTGGTGCGCCTTCAACGCCTCGATCTGCGCCTTAAGCTGCGGATCGACTTCAATACCGGCAGCCTCGGCGGCTTTCGCCGCGCTCTTACCTATAGTATGGAGGTCCTTAGGATGAGGATTACCAAGGCCTGCGCCCGCTGCCTTACCAGCGTTCGCAAGCACAGCACCCAGCGGATCGTCAGTAACATGAGCCTCGCTTGAGGTCCACTCAATACCGCCCTTGGTCCCAAACTTATCGCTGTGCGGCATAGTGCCGAAAATCACCTCTGCATCAAATGAGCTACTGCCCGGCTTGTCAGCGCCAAAACCCGGCTTCCAGACAGTAGAATCAGTGGTGTTATCGACCCAGCGGTCGCCGTATTCATCCACGCTGTGTCCGCGTTTTTTCATCGCTTCGACGTAAGCTTTGCCCTTCTGATAGGCCTCATGCGGTGTCTTGCCTTGAGGCGTAAAATCCATATCGCTGGCGGCATTTTTCGGAGCGCTACCCGTAAGCGTGATATCTTCTTTTGCGTTAAACCCAAGTTTTTTCAACACCTCTTCGTGTTCCTTGTTACGCGTAGTATCTTTATATTTTTCATTGATGGCGTTGAGGTCCTTATTATAGTTTTCCTTCACCTTTGCCGGATCAAGACCGCGGTGGATATCATTCTCGGCTTTTTGTCTGGCCCCCTCTTTCTCAAGGTTCATCTTCTCGCGTTCAGCCTGGATAGCATATTTCTCACTGACCGCGGCCTTTTGCTGCGGTGTCGCTGCAGCATTTAGTTCTGCCTGATAGCGATGCTCAGGCGTCTTGAAATCATACTCTTTGATCCCGGCTTCGCCTTTTGCTTTAGCTACAGGTTTAAATCCTGCGCCGCCTGCGCCCTGACTGGCCAGAGCAGCACCAGCCTTAAACTTCTGAATGCGTGCGCCTGCCTTCTCAAAAGCCTTATTGGTGCCGATAGACCAGAGAGCCCCTTCGATCGCGCCCCATGCCCCAGCGGGTTCTCCGGTTGCGGGATCTTTTTTAATCGCTCCCTCATAAGCTGAAATAATAACATCCGCCCTGGAGCTGACACTGCGGGTTACCGCCACGGCCGCACCCTTTACCCCGTCCTCGGCAAAACCGGCTGCACCCGCATAACCGATGGCAAGCGAGCCGATCTCTGCCGGCGCCCACAAACCACCCAGCATAATGCCGGTAGCTGCCGCAAACTGCACATTTTCGGCAATGGCTATGCGCTTATCCCACATCTGGACTTTAGCCTGCTCCGCGGCCATCTGCTGCTCGCCCTGATTAATCACCTTGTTCTGTAAATCTGCGTAAATACCGGCCAGCTTCTGCAGCCGGTCGGGAGACTTAATGGCATCATCGATACGCTGTTGCATCTGCTCGCGTAGCTGGACACCCTCTATCCCGGCGACCATATCGCCGACTTTAGGAATATTATCCAGCAACTTGTTTTCTATCGAGAACACCGTAAGCTCCTTGTTGACACTCTTGACCAGCTCCTGATGCTGACGCTCATCCCATTCGGTGGGAGTGTGGATTATCGTACCGGTTCGCAAGCTCTCGGCGATATCCTTCTCAGACTGAGCATTGGCGAAAGAACCAGCAGCCCGTCTTTCCAGCTCCTGACGCCGATCATCGTTCTTCTCCGCTTTAGCGTCAGCTGCCCAGCGGTCCGCGTCGCGGCGCGCTTGCTCTGCCAGTGCCATGTGCTGGCTGATCGCTTCCTTGATGAGTTGCGGGTCGTTTTCCTCCGGCGACGTTTCCTCTGAAACCTCCTTCTGCTTCTGGGGTTGTTCCTGCCCGCCAGGCTGGGGTTGTTCCTGCCAGGAAGCCTTTGTACTTTCGTAATATACTCTTTCTTGTTCCGGCACAACTTTCCAATAGGCTCTCCTAATTGACCCAGCCCCATAATCTACTCTGACATCAGGCGGAGTCGGGAGCCTGAACTTAATTAAGATCTCACCGGCGCCGTTGGGCGGGTAGCTGTACAAATGGGCGGCAACCCCGGCGTTGGACGCCGGAAGGGCCTCCTCTTCTTCATTTGGCTCAAAAATGGTGCCTGTATTTGACGCATAGACGCTGACGATATGTTGTTTGACCGAAGGCCCTTTAACACCATATACAATTTCTATAAAATCGGGTCTTATCTCAGCGGAGACCAGAGGGATATTAGCCAAAGTGACTTCTCTCTTAAGAGTGGGGCCGTCTATCTTGATTGTTGGAGGTTTCCTAAAAACGATTGCTTCGAGATCCTTGAACTCATCAGTGCGGACTTTAGTAAATCGTTTAAAAGTAAATTTTTCGATAGTCTTACCATCCTGCGATATGGTCCCGGAGTTTTCCCAGCGATAGATCGCGCCTTGGTTATCAGGCGAATCGTAATTTTTAAACTGTTCGTTAAAGGTGAACGCATTGCCTTCCCATTCCCATTCTCCTTCCGAGTACTTACCGATGCCTTCTTTGATCGTAAATCCGTTAGCTATAGTTTTAGACTGATAGTAAACAACACGCTCGAAAAAACAGGTCTTTTTTAAAGCATCGAGGATGTTCTCTTCCTTTTCCTTGCCTTCTATCGCCATCGCCTTGTGATGGCGCTTGCGCGCCGCGCATTTGGCGGCCAAAGGATTCGGCGGGTTGCCCAGCGCTTCGATCCTTTTGACCAGGTCGTCGACTTTGGCGCGTTGGGCCTTAACGCTCTGATATTCAACACTCGCCATTCGGCCGGCACTGCTTGTCGGATCACCTGCCACCAGCAGCACTTCCTGCAACCCTACCCCAAGGCTTGAAAGCATGCCGTCGAGATTGTTCATGGTGACGGCCAGTTCGTCAAGTAAAAGAGTGATCTGCTTGAAATATTCCAGCGACGCCTTGATCGGATGATCAAAGTAGGGCGCCCAAAAGGCGTTAAAAGTCATTTCTTCTTCCTGCGACATAGGGCCGTAAAACAGGCGCAGGCCCTGCATGGTGTGGCGGAGCAAAACCTGGTATTGGCCCAGCTCTTTAGCGCCGACAGGCCCGTCATTCTGCGCAGCATCCAGACGCCACGGCGTTCCCGGATTCATAGTTTGGCCCTGCTTGCACGAATTAGCGAGGGTGTAGCCGGAAAACGGGGCCAGCACACGGCCTGCCCCTGATGGTGCGGCGGCAGTAGTAACCGATGTAGCTGGCTGCGACGAAGACTCGGCTTCGGACGGTTGTGCACCGCCTGCGTATTGCGGCGAGCCGGTCGAACGCGCCTCAGTCTGCGCTTCCTCAACAGCGTTCTCTAATTCTGCCAACTCCTGTTTGAACGCCCTGTTGCTGGGATCAAGGCCAACTGCCTTCCTCAAATCACTAAGCGCCTCATTGACAAGCCCCTTTGCTTCATACGCTAGAGCGCGGTCATAATAGGACTTTACCTTATCTTCTTCCTTAGTCCTCAATTCCAGCGACCGGGTATAATCCTTGATCGCCAGATCATACTGTTTTTTATCAAAATACGCCGCGCCCCTATTTTCATAAGCATTAGCAGAATTGGGATTCAGTTTAAGCGCCCTGTTTTGATCCTCGATATCAGCGTCATATAAACCTAAAGAGCGCTGGGCATTCCCCCGATTCTGATAGTAACCGGGGCTCGCCGGATTAAGCTTTATCGCCATATCGTAATCTTCTATCGCTTTTTTAGACAATCCCGGTTCATCCTTATTGAAAAGAGCCAGTCCCCGCATATTGTAAGCCCTGGCGTAATCCGAGTTGATCTGAATGGCCTTGTTCGCGTAAGTAAGAGCTTCGTCATATTTACCTTCGTTGATTGCCTGCCAGGCTTTATCCGCCCACTCTTTCTCAGGGCCGGACACCTGCTCGCCGGCGGCAAAGATCCTTCCGGCACAAAGTAGTGCCACAGAAAAAAGAATACCGGCAACAACTAATAGCTTTAATGTTTTATTCGGGATTTTTCTCATGCTCCTGCCTCCTTACTTACCGGCCCTACGGCTGCTCTACGTCCTTGCCCAACCTCTCGAACTTTTCAGACAACTTATTGAAACGGTCCATCTGTTCGTCGTACTTATTACGCAGTTCCTGTGACTTATCCGCCGGCAGTTTTTCGATCTGTTCCAGGGTCGCGGCCATTTCCTTCCGCAGACCGCTTATTTCCTTCAGAATCGCCTGCCGCTCCTCGTATGCCCGGATAGTAATCACCGGTTCTGGCGGTTTCACCGCCGGTACCTTATCTGGCCGTTGCGCGAGCAAAAGCGCAAGTCCTGCCAGCACCACAAAAGCCGCCGCAGCCGTAACCATGCCCTTTACTGTGCTCGAACGTACCGGAAGCGTTGCCTTGGCCGGAATCGCGGCTGCCATCTCCGGAGGCATGGTAATGTTGTTAGCCCGCAACGCCATCAACAGTTTCTCACCCTGCTGCAGGTATTCCATCCACACATTTACGGTCCGGCTGTCACGCATCCGGATCGCGATTCCTGCCGCCGACCGCATGGTTCCCAGTAGCACAGATCCCATCAGCCTCCAATTGAAGAGGCCGAAGAAAAACATCGTCAATCGGAACCACCGCGGCAATGCCCACACAACAGGCTCCACGGCCGTCATGTCGGAAAACGGATACTCCTTTTCCCCCAGCAGAGTCACCCTCCGGATCCGGTCCGGCATCACGAACAGCGAAAATGTAGCGTACCATAACACCAACACGATGATCGACAAGCCGCTCAGCGCCATGAGCCACATGAAAAGCGTCAAGAAGCCCCACCCGGCCGAGAAATCCAGCAAATGCCACGCCTGATCCGGCGACGCGTTTCTCGGGATGACCAGGATCGGCGCGAGGACAAACGCGCAGGTGAGTAAAACCCCAAGGATATCCGGAAGCACCACCGACCGCAACTGCCCGTAACGCAGTTCGTTTGATCCCTGTCGATGCCAAGGCAGGAACAAATACAGCGCCAGCGTCACAAGGAACACCCAGACTGCGTTTTGCCGCTGGGGGAACACCAGCCATCCCGGCGCATGGCCTAGCGCATCCCCAGACCGGACAAAAGTCACGCTCATGTAGCGCGCCGTGTTATCCTGGCCGATCCGTACATACGCAAACCGCTGTTTGTCATCCAGCCGTCCCGCCAATTCGCTTAGCGGCCTGCTGTCTATGGTAAAGAATAGGTGGTCCGGCGTAAATTCGCGCTCCAGATGCCGAGCCAATACCGTCGACTTGCCGCTTAATGTTTGCGCTGTTTCGTCATACAGCCTGATCCACTCTGCCCCCGATACTTCGATCAGCCGGCCTTTCGTTTCCTTGGCAACATACTCCTCAAGCGTCACGTTGTCCGGGCTCTGTATGTCCGGGCTCTCGTTCATTCCCGCCTCTTTTGCCACGCTTTGCACCGCGGACTTGAAACGTTTCAAATCTTGCCTCTGCTGCCTCGCAAAATCCACTGTCTTCACAGAATACAGCGTTTGCACAGGCCAGATGAGCATCGCTCCCGCCGTCACCATGCCAACTACCAGAACTAACCTTCGCAAGATTTCAATCGCTCTCATAGTTTACTCCCAATCAATAGTCGTTAAACTCTCCGATTATCCGAGGAGAATGATATTACTGGGTCCCTCTCGTATTAGCCGAGGGGAAACCTCTCACTATTTACAAGTATGTATTATAGGGCTGAAAGGAGCTATTATCAAGGAAATTCGAGGTTTAGAGAGGTTATTCCTCGCTAATTTTGTCCGAAATGTCCGGTCTTTTTTGTCTAGGAATTAAGCAACTACTTGGCAGGTAAGGTGTTTCCTTTTGTCCACCCAGAATAGGCGGACATTATGCCACTTGCAAAGAAGAACCATTCCTGGGAGCTTTGGGGAAAGTAATCTTTACGCTTCTACCTAAAGTACGGGCAAGCCGAAGAATCGTATCCAGGGTTAAGTTACTCTCCTGGCCTGTTTCAATTTGTGAGATGAACTGCTGAGAAACCCCCAACTTCCTTGCTAATTCAGACTGCTTAAGATGCTTCTCTTCCCTTAACTCGGCAATCCTCTGAGCAAGGGAAACTTTAGCCCGCTCGATCTCATAGGCCTTTCTGAATTTTTTATTCTTTAACTCATTCTGGAGATGAATATTAACTTTTTCTAATCTTACTCTTTTCATGACAATCACGCTCCTTATGTAATTTTTTCAACCTTTGCATAATCCTCTACTTCGCTTTTACGCTTAAGGCACAGCTCAAGATCGCGGTTAGGTATCTTATCGGTCTTCTTTCTTATAGCATGTATAAGCACAGCGCTATTTTTTAGAAAGAAGAAGTAAAATATCCTGTTGGCTTTCGGCCTTAATTCATAAATTCCTTGACCTAAATAATCCCCAAGCGGCCGGCGCAAATTATGCCCCTGATTCTTAAGTTCAGCTATATATGCAAAAGCCTTCACGCGATCAGCTTGAGAAAGTG
>Ga0315289_10002816_pt1 | contig 26554 bp, 27 predicted proteins | sample YL17G11_40_MG_FD_203452 | JGI IMG/M metagenome (GOLD analysis project Ga0315289, IMG submission 203452) | Sediment microbial communities from Yellowstone Lake, YNP, Wyoming, USA - YL17G11_40 | ecosystem: Environmental > Aquatic > Freshwater > Lake > Sediment | place: USA: Wyoming | collected...
AACAACCATCTCGTCTATCTCGACGGAGTGACAAGGGCAGCCCTGGAAACAGGCGCGAATTTCTTCCTGAACCCGAGCTGGTCAACCATCATCGCTGCCTGCTGCTACGCCAGGGAAATTCCCAATCTCTCTTTCAAGATATCGATGCTCCTCTCCACTCAAAACGCCATCCAGTTGCGGATGCTCTTGAATATCTTCAAGGAATACCTGCGCGATGACGGGACAACGCCGATCTACGAGATTAACATCGGAAATGCCGCAACTGCCGAGACCTTTATCCAGTGCTACGACGAGATCGAAGCCTCTGGCCTTCCTAAAATCCATCTTGCTGCCCATCTCAGAATCAACCCTGATTTGGGCCTGGCCGATTTCAACTGGACTGAGAATGCCTTCAAGGTGCTCGATGCTGGCAGAGATTTGACAATCAAATACGAGAGCGACGGAGAATCCCGTCCTTATGACACCATGCAAGCCTATTTCCTCTCTGATGAGGAGAGGGATGAAAAGGCTGAGCTCGTTGGCGACGTTATCTACCATAAATGCCTGCGCTGCGACAAAGATGCCAGGGAAATCATGAGAAGAGGGCACGAGGCGAGGTTTGCCAGGGTTTCCTATAAGAAATGAATCCTTAGAACTTGACGAGTCCAGAAAGAATCAGGAGATGAAGGATGGATTTGGGCATCAAAAACAGAGTGGCTCTTGTGGCTGCAGCGAGCCGCGGACTGGGAAAGGCAATCGCCTTCCAGCTTTCGAGGGAAGGCGCAAAGGTCGTCATCTGCGCCAGGAATAAGGAAAGGCTTTTCAAGACCAGGGATGAAATCGCAGCAGGAACAGGCGGGGAGGTAAAAGCTTTCGTTGCTGATGTCGCGGATGGAGCCGAGGTGAGGAGCCTGGTCCAGCAGACTGTGGAAGCCTTCGGCACTGTGGACATTCTGGTCTCGAATGCCGGAGGACCCCCATCAGGGATGGCTGAGAACTTCACTCCGGATGACTACCAGAAGGCTCTGGAACTCAACCTTTTGAGCACTGTCAGCCTCTGCTATGAAGTCATGCCCTTGATGAAGAAGCAGCGCTGGGGAAGAATCATCTTCATGACTTCAGTCTCAGCCAAGCAGCCGATCGAAAACCTCATTCTCTCCAACACTTCGAGGGCAGGCGTCCTGGGCTTCTCCAAGTCCCTTTCAAGCCAGCTCGCGCCTTACGGGATAACTGTCAATTCTGTCTGTCCTGGATACACCAGGACGGAAAGGGTCGAAGAGCTTGCCAGGTCTTTTGCGGAAAGCGGGAAGGGCACAGTCCCTGACTACTACAAGAATATCGAGAAATCCATTCCCATTGGCCGCTTGGCAAGCCCTGAAGAAGTTGCCAATGCCGTGGCTTTCCTTGCTTCTGAGAGAGCGAGCTATATCACTGGCGTTGCCCTTCAGGTCGATGGCGGCTATATCAAATCTCTTTTTTGATGAACGGCAAGATTTGACGTCAACGTAATGTTTTGTATGTCATCGCGAGGTGCGAAGCGCCGTGGCGATCTCATTATTAAATAGATAATGAGATGGCCACGCTCCTTTCAGGAGCTCGCCATGACAATATAACAAATTTTATTGCGTATATAATTGCTAAAGGAAGGGCGAGATGACAGATGATAAAAAAAATTGGGAGGGAATCCCTTTTCCTGAGATGATACAGGGACTTCCTGAGGTTGACATTTCTCTTAAGGGAATACGGGGCTGGCTCCTCCAGAGCGAAGATAAGCAGGTCGTGTTTTTTGATATAGAGCCGATCGGCGAAATGCCAGCTCATTCCCATTGCGCCCAATGGGGCATCGTTGTCGAGGGAAAGATGTCGCTGACCATAGAGGGCGAGACCAAGGTCTACCAAAAAGGAGACTGGTACTATATTCCTGAAGGAGCCGTGCATTCCGCCACATTCCTCACCAGGGTCAACGCCATCGATATCTTTGACCATCCGCAGCGTTATAAGGTAAAAAAAGCATAAGGCTCGAAAAGCCGATGATAATCAGGCTATCAGAGAATTAGCCCCTAAAGAAAGATGGAAAAAATCGACAACAGGCAAAGAGCTCTCCTCGAAGCGCTCTTCGCCGAAAACATGAAAAGCTTCGAAGGCTATGTCATCGGAAAAATGCTGGGATATATCAACGACCCGAAGCTAATCTCATTTGCCGGCGGCCTACCCAGCAGCGAAGCCTTTCCTCTGGACATCATCCACAAGGCAGCTAAAAAATCTCTTTGGAAGGATTGGGAGCTTACGCTTCAATATTCCTCCATTCCTGGAGAGAAGGAGCTGATGGAGGCAGTCATCGATTATCTCAAGAGAGATGATATTTCCATCGGACCTGAAAACATCATGATCACCACCTCCGGACAGCACGGCCTGGACCTGGTCGGAAGGCTTTTCCTGGATTCCCAAGATTATATCGTCGTCGACCTCCCCACATTCGGGGGCGGCCTGGCTGCTTTTGAGCTCGAAGTGGCTCAATATATCGCCAAGGATATTCAAGAAGACGGGTCTAATGTCAGGGGAATGGAACAAGGAATTGAAGAGCTTTTATCCAAAGGGAAAAAGCCAAAATTCATCTATGTCGTCCCGGATTTTCAGAACCCTTCAGGCATTACAATCTCTTTCGAGAAGAGGCTTTCGCTTCTTTCTTTGAGCAAAAAATATGGAATCCCTCTAGTCGAGGACAGCCCTTACCGGGAGCTGAGGTACAAGGGAAAAAACCTTCCTTCTATTTATTCCCTGGATAAAAACCAGGGGAATGTCATCGGCGTCTATACTTTCTCCAAAATTCTCTGTCCCGGCATTCGGGTTGGCTTCAACATCGGCCCGCCAGAAATCATCGAGAAGTTCAATGCCATAAAAAGCGCCAACATCCTCAACACGCCAAAGCTCAACCAGGACATCTGCACTACCTTCCTGCGGGAATGCGACCTGGATGCTCATTTCAAGAAAGCCATAAGCTATTACAGCCAAAAACTTGATTTTTTCCTCAAAGCCATGGAAGAGAATTTTTCCAAAGATATGGGCGCGAAATGGACAAAGCCTGATGGAGGACTCTTCCTCTGGGTCGAAGTTCCGGAGGAGATAAACACTCTTGAGCTCTACTACATGGCCCTTGAGGAGAAAGTTGCTTTTGTCCCTGGCGAAGTTTTTTATCCCAAAGGCTTTCGCAAATACAACACGATGAGGGTCAACTTCTCCTACCCGACAAAGGTCGAGATTTTCGAGGGTGTGAAGAGGTTGAGCTCTGTGATAAAGAAATATAAAGCCAGGAAAAAAGTTTAGGAATTATGAAAAAGGGAGGAATCATGACTCAAAACCAACAATACGGTCCAGGCGTCATGAAATATATCGAAGAGGCAAAGAAAATTCTGGAGCAGAGGAGAGCCCAGCTTGAACGGGTCAAAAAATTAAAATTTGACACTCTTGCTGTTCACGGCCTCTATACAGTGGAGGAAGCCCTAAGCCATAACCAGGGCTCTGTCATCGAGCCTCTTTATCTTTCCACATCTCAAGCCTACAGGGACTCTGACGAGCTTGAGGCAGCTCTGGCTTATTTAATTCCAACCTGGTGCTACACGCGCATAACCAACCCGACAGTCCAATATTTAGAATGGACTCTGGCTCTGCTCGAAGGCTACAAGACTGGATACGACACTTCCTGTATAGTGACAGCCTCTGGAATGTCAGCCATTATGTCGGCTGTCGACCCTTTTCTGGTCAAGCAGAAAGAAGGAGCGGAAAAAACGAATTTCGTCTCCTCGGTCCAGCTCTACGGCGGCGCCTTCCAGCACTTTTCTGTGCGCAAGATGCAGGAAAGGGGAATAGAAGTCCGCTGGGTCGAGCATCAGGAAGATATAGAAGAATGGAAGGCCAAGATCGACGAAAACACCCGCTTCCTTTATTCAGAAGCGCCGAGCAACCCCCAGCAATCTTTTTGCGATGTTAAGGCGCTCTCGGATTTGGCTCATTCTTGCGAGATTCCTTTTATCATCGATTCAACCTGTGCCACTCCGGCCTTGATGCGCCCCATCGGCTATGGGACAGATATCGTCATTCATTCTTTAACCAAGTCGATAACTTCAGGCGGATTGGCCATCGGAGGAGCCTTGATCAGCCGCATGCCTATCGTCACCAAAATAAAAAACGACCATCCCCTTTTCAAAGAAAGCTTTTCCGAATACGTCAAGCTTCTCCCTCATCGGGATATGGGGCCAGCTGCCTCGCCTTTAAACGCGCTTTTTGCCATGAACGACCTGCGCACGCTGCGCTCCAAGATGGACCTGGTCAGCCAAAACACGGAGAAGGTCGCGGATTTTCTCAGTCACCATCCAAGAGTCTATCAAGTCGATTATTTAGGGCTTGAAAGTTTCTATCTCCACAATCTGGCTAAAAGATACATGAAGCTCGTTGATTCGGACGACGGAAAAGGAAACGAGATAAACCGCTACGGCCACCTGCTCAGCTTCCGGGTTGACGGGCCTGCGAAGAACGCACGAAAAGTTTTTGACAAGTTCAAGCTTATTTTCAGGGCGACTGATTTGGGCCGGATTAAGAGCGTGGCCACGATTCCGGCAATCTCAACACATCAGCAGCAGGGTGAGGAAGCACGCAAGATGGCTGATGTTCCGCCTCAGTTGATAAGGCTCTGCGTGGGTGCTGAAAACTCGGCTGATGTTATCGCTGACTTGGACCAGGCCCTCGCCTCTTTTTGATTATCAAAGATAAAACAGACAACCTTGCCACCTCATCGCTAGCAAACAGATGAACCCGATAAAATCGAATTTATTGGCATCTGATGCAGTAAACTTATATACTCCATTGACAGTTATCATCTTCAGGCGATATGCTTTTTTCGTGCTCAGCAGCAAGGATTCCAAGCTTGAGGGGAGAGAAATCAGCCAATCCTAAAAAAGAAATTCACCTAACCACTTCCGGGGGCAGTAGATTTTTAGCAATTCATATAATCAATTATCCTTCAGCAAGAATACTAAGAAGTTCTTCAGCACAATAGATTCGACTGCGTTTGCGGCCAGATACTTCTTTAAGAATCTCCAGTTTCATAAGACGCTCTACTGATGCTTTAGCAGTAGGCCAGGTTATCTTCAAATAATCGCTTATTCCTGGCACGCTGACAAACGGGTTCAAAAATAGCATATCCAATAACTGGAAACCCGGCGTGGAAACTGAGTCTTTCTGAAGTTGTTGGCGATATTTCTTTTGCAGGTCTAAAATTTTATGACCAGTTTCTTCTGCGACTTTTGACTGTTCTGCAACTCCACGAATATTTTAATAATAAGAAAAGTTATCTAAGCTGTCTTTGATAAGATTTCTGCTTATCAAAATAAATAGTCATTAATTTTGATAACAAGCCTCTGCAACTGGGATAAACTAATTGAACCTTGTTGGCGGGCTCCCTCAGAATGCACGAAAAAGAAATTATTCAAAAATCATCCCACAGGGAGCTACTCTACACCTTTTTCCCCTAACCAGCACGGGTTGGGCGGATGTTGGCAAAAGTCCTTTAAGAACCTTATTCTTTCCTCTCCAGAAAATACCTCATGCCAACAAAGTCAAAGGTCAAAGCATAGGGCCTGAAGAATCCGTGTGAAATCAAGCCTCCGATACGAAACCTGAAAGCATTTTCTAAAGGAAAGGCGCCTGTATACAATCCGCGAACGTTATGCTCCTTGGCGTCGCCAAGCGTCAACTCCTCGACCGCGAATGGAATGACTTTCACTTTCCCTCCTCCGCCGACCCCTTCAGCGGCAAGGCTTTCTTGCAAGTTGATGCCTGCTTCCTTAAGGGTAGATTCAGGGCAGGTGAATCCACCGCCTGCTAACCCCGTGTCCACAAAAAAAAGAAGCGGCTGGCTCTTATTAACTGTTCCCCAGACCACCATGTAGTGGTCGCCGACCATCCAAAAGGGAATCACCATGCTTTTTTTTGCCCGCGCTTCTCGCTCCACTCGCTTCAGGTTTTCCTTCGTCTTGCGACGCAGAACGAGCTCACCCTGGGGATAATCCAGAGTAGGAATGAAGTGATAGAGCAAAACTGTTCCGATAATTCCGTCGACTCGCTTCCCTCCAAAGACAGGCTGAGAGAAACGGCGGACGTCCATGATATGCACAGGAACGTTCTTGAGGGTGAAGTCGCCGAGTGTCAGGAAGTCCACCCGTCCATGCTGGAAGGCCGCTTGCTTTCCGCCTGCAAAAGTGCCTGTCACCGACCCAAACTGCGCTATGTTCAACTCCTTGGCGAATTCGGTGTCAATGATGACCTCAGCACCGCCTGTATCAATGAAGAAGTTAACAGGCTCGCCTTCATTGACTCGCACCTGGATAACTGGCAATGGGTCGGTCATAACGAACTTCAGATGACTGGCTTCAGCTTTCCCTTCGAATTGGTAGGGCGTGATGCCTTTGAAGCTCTCAAGCTTGTTCGCGACCGCTTCTTGACCAGTCGCACGGAACAGCGGTGCGGCTCGCGTGAAGTCATCCTGGCGATAAAAGACTTCTGCCATCAAAGATTTAGGAGCTTGCTCTTCAGGCTTAAGTTCGATGGCTTTAGCTAACCACTTCTGGGCATCATCCAAGCGGTTAGCCAGCAGAGAAATGCTGCCCAAGCGAACAGCAGCCTGAAAATTCGCGGGCTCTGCAGCCAGAACTTTAGTGTAGAGCTTCTCTGCTTCGACAAACTTTCCTGCCTTGAATAGGCTATCGGCAGTTTCAAGCTCGCTTTGCCCACTTTGAACCTCATCACTCCTCAGCGTCGCGCCTCCCAGCAGGAGTAGAATTGCAATACAAACAACTTTGAATGGAGTCATGGCCTGCTCCTTTCAAATATATGTGAAAAGTAACTAAGTTCAGAAACCTTTCTGACTCTCAAAGATTAAAGCAGACAACCTTTGGCTCTGTCATCTCCAGCAGCGCAAACTTAATCCCTTCCCGGCCGAGGCCGCTCCATTTCACGCCGCCGAATGGCATCATGTCGATGCGGTAATCGGTGGAATCGTTGACCATCACCCCGCCGACCTCGAGCTCCTTGATGGCCTTGAAGGCATTCTCCAAGGAGCGGGTGAAGATGGCTCCGTGAAGACCGTACTTGACGCTGTTGGAAAGCTTGATGGCCTCATCCAGAGAGGAAACCTTATAGAGATTCACCACTGGCCCAAAGACTTCCTCGCAGTTCAACTTGGCAGCCTGAGGCATGTTCTTGAAGACAGTTGGCTCGAAAAGAGTCCCTTTTCTCTTTCCTCCGCTGAGAAGCTTGGCACCTTGCTCGATGGCTTCCTTGACCCATCTTTCCACCCGGGCTGCTTCTTCCTCTGTGATCATCGGCCCCATGTCTGTCTCTTCATCAAGCTGAAAGCCAACCTTCATCTTCTTGGTGCGCTGGACAAACATCCTCTCGAACTCATCGTAGACAGCTTCATGGATATAGATTCGCTGGACGCCGATGCAGTTCTGGCCCACAGCCCAGAAAGCACCTGAGACAGAAAGCTCGACAGCCTTGGGAAGGTCAGCATCGTCCATGACAATCACCGGCGAGTTTGAGCCGAGTTCCATGCCTATTTTTTTCAAGCCTGCTTTTTTGACAATGTCCAGGCCTGCCTCGGTTCCTCCAGTAAAAGAAATCATCCTCACTCTTGAGTCTGTGACCAAGGCATCAGCGATTCTTGAAGCACGGCCGGTGACGATGTTCAAAATCTTCCAGGGAAGCCCGGCTTCGACCAGAGCCTCTCCCAGTTTTAATGCGGAAAGAGGGGTGACAGTCGCTGGTTTGAGGACAACAGAATTTCCGCCGGCAATGGCTGGCCCGACTTTATGGGCAACGAGGTTCAAGGGGTCGTTGAACGGTGTTATGGCGACGATAATGCCGATGGGAAAGCGGCAGTAGTAGCCAACCCTGTTTTCCGACCCGATACGGCTGTCAAAGGGAATGGTCTCGCCGACAATCCTTCGCGCTTCTTCAGCGGAGATGGTGATGGTGTCGATCGAGCGGCTGACCTCTTTGCGTGCCTCGCGGATGGTCTTGCTTCCTTCAGTGGCTATTGTCCTGGCAAACTCCTCCTGGCGGCTTCTTATGATTTCAGCGGTTCTGTTAAGAACCGAGATTCGCCGGTGAACAGGAAGGTCGCGGTTAATTCTAAACCCTTCCTCTGCTGCTCCGATGGCTGCTTCCACATCCTTCTTATCCCCGGCAGGGACAGTGTCAATCAATTCGTTGTTGTAAGGGTTGCGGACTTCAATCTTCTCGACCTTGTCAACCCATTTTTCTCCAATGAGCATTCTCATTTTCTCGCCTCCATTTTTATTTCCAGAGAATAAACGACTCTTTCATAAAAATCAACATTGAAAGGTGTTGGGAGATAGCCTCGCTCCCAATCGGATTTTTAACGCCATCTCCATTCGCTCTTCTCGGCGGCTGCGTAACTCACTTCGTTCAGACATACTCGCCGATCAGAAAAAGGGACAGTCCCCTTTTTTTCATCGCGTTAGAAAAAAGGGGACTGTCCCCTTTTCTGCGGTTGAATTTTGGGTATCGTTCATTTAGAATGTTTGCAAATGGAAAAAATCAGGATTAGCGGGAATAATAACCTCGAGCTAAAAGGGAAAGTCAAGATCAGTGGAGCCAAGAACGCTGTTTTACCCGCCATCGTTGCCTGCCTCTTGACCAAAGAAAAGGTCCGCCTGAAGAATGTCCCTCTGGTTAAAGACGTCTTCACCATATTAACCCTGATGAAAGAGCTCGGCGCAGGCTACCAGTTGAAAAAAAATTCTTTATCCATCCAGGTCAAAGACTTCAAATCGGCCGAAGCTTCTTATGAGCTGGTCCGGGCGATGAGGGCATCCATCCTCGTCCTGGGTCCACTTTTGGCTCGCTTCGGAAAAGCTGTTGTCGCTTTACCCGGCGGCTGCGCCATAGGCTCGCGGCCCATAGACCTCCATATCCACGGGCTTGAAAAGCTGGGCGCCTCGATAAACCTCGAGCACGGCTACATCAAGGCTGAAGCAAAAAGTCTCAATGGAACAGTGATAGAATTCGAGAAGAAAACAGTCGGAGGAACTGAAAACTTGCTCATGGCGGCTGCATTGGCCAAAGGTGAGACAATTTTAAAAAAATGCGCTCTGGAACCAGAAGTGACAAACCTCTGTGAGCTGTTGATCAAAATGGGAGCCAAGATTGACGGCGCTGGAGAAGAGACCATCCGAGTCAAGGGAGTCAAAGAGCTTGGGGGCGCCTCTCATGACATCATCCCTGACCGGATTGAGGCAGGAACTTTCCTCGTTGCCGGGGCTTTAACCAAAGGGAATATCATCCTGACTCACACTCGGCCTGACCACCTCGACGTTATCATTGAAAAATTGAGGTATTCAGGCGCAACGATAGACAAGCTCAACAATCATTCTCTCCGGGTTATCGGAAGCGAAGAGATCAAGCCTCAAGATATCACCACTTCCCCCTACCCAGGATTCCCGACGGATATGCAGGCGCAGTTTATTGTCTTGATGACTCAGGCTTCAGGGACATCAATCATCACCGAGACCATTTTCGACAGGCGCTTCTCCCACATCAACGAACTCCTCCGCCTTGGCGCCAATATCGAAGTCTCTGGAGATAAGGCCGTTGTCAAAGGAAAAACTCCGCTCTCCGGAGCAGAGATCATAGCCACTGATTTGAGGGCTTCGGCCTCTCTTGTCCTGGCGGGTCTGATTGCCAAGGGAGAAACAATCGTCAACGATGTCGAACACCTGGACCGTGGCTATGAGAGACTTGAAGAGAAGCTCAAGTCTCTCGGAGGCCGCATTGAAAGAATAAGAGAATAGGAGAAGAAGCCTTTAGCTTCTCAAGATTCTCTTTCCATAATTTGAAGTCTAAAAAATGCCATACTTGGTCGACGGCAATAACTTGATGGGGCATATCTTCCCCCACAATTTCAGGGAAAAGCAAAGCAAATACAACCTGATCCATGACCTATTGATTTTTCAGCAACGAAAAAGGACAAGGGTTTTTGTTGTTTTTGACGGAGCTGCTGAGCCGGGCCTGGAGAAATTTCAGAAAAAAGAGTTTTCAATCATCAATCCTCCTTTGGGCCAGAAAGCTGATGGAATCATCAAAGAAATCATTTCCCGCGAGACAGACCTAAGAAGATTCTTCGTGGTCAGCTCGGACCGGGAGATTAAAAGATTTGCCAGGTCAAAAGGAGCCAAAGCTTTGAGCTCGAAAGAGTTTAACCGTGAGCTCAAAACGGCCTTGAAGCAAGACATAAGGTTCCAGGAATTCCAGAAAGAAGTCTCAGCGCTTTCTCCCCTCGAGATAGACCACTGGCTTATGATTTTTAAAAACAGAAAATGAACAATATCTCTATAATCGGCGCCGGGAGGCTGGGGACATCGCTGGCCTCTGCATTTGGAAAGAAAGGATACAGCATAAAAGCACTCTCTTGCAAAAAAAGTTCTTCGGCAAAAGAGAGCCAAAAAATCGTCGGAAAAGGCAAGGCTCTGACCGATAATGTCCGAGCGGCAAGGCTCGGAGATTTAGTCTTTCTGTGTCTGCCGGATGAAGAGATTGAGAAAGTCGCCGCACAACTGGCAAGCTCTAATATCGATTGGTCGAAAAAGCTTGTCTTCCACTGTTCAGGTCTCCTCCCTTCAAAAATCCTCAAGCCCTTAAAGGACAAGGGAGCCTTGATAGCCTCCTTCCATCCTGTCCAGTCCTTTGCCCAAAAAAAAACCGACCCGGCAGACTTCAAGAGCGTCTATTTTGGACTCGAGGGATGCAGCAAGGCTCTGACTTCGGCTCGAAAGATTGTACGGAAGCTCGGCGGTCATCCTTTCATTCTCAAGGCGAAAGACAAAGCCATTTACCATTCAGCCTGCAGCATAGCCTCCAACTTTCTGGTTGTGCTTTTAGATATGGCCGTCTCCTTGCTCAAGCAAACAGGCTTGAATGAAGAAAAAGCCTTCCAAGTCCTTCTGCCCTTAGTTCAAGGGACTTTACACAATGTAAAAAAATTTAACATGGACACGTCTCTGACCGGCCCTGTCATCAGAGGAGACCAGAAAACTGTAAACAGCCATCTTAAAGCTCTCCGTGCTTTTCCTTCCTATCCTGAAACATACCGGAAGCTGGCTGAGCAGGCTTTGGAAATAGCAAGAAGAGAAAAGAGATTGTCTTCGCAAAAAATCAGGGCAATGAAAGCCCTGCTCGAAGAAAGATAACCTCCTCTTCAAGCTCGATGCCAAACTCTTCCTTCACCCGCCTCTTGAGTTCCTGGGCAAGGCGGCGAACATCCTGGGCTGAAGCATTCCCTTGGTTAATGATGAAATTCGCGTGGCCCGGATAGACAAGCGCTCCTCCCACCCGCATATTCTTCGCGCCAACTTTTTCCAGATAATAGCCAGCAGGAACTTTCTTTCCGTCCGGAAGGACAACGTTCTTGAAATAGCTCCCGGCATAGGCTGTCCCTTCTGGGGGATGCTTTTCCCTGCGAACTTCCAAATTGCCCTCAACCTTCGCTTTTATCTTCTCTCTTCCCCCTTCATCAAGCTCAAAAACAGCCTGCAAGAGGATTTCATGCCTTTTCTTGAGAATGCTCTGGCGGTAGCCAAACTCGAAATAATCTCTTTTGACTCTGACCTGCTCACCTTTTTGATTGAGAAGCAGAGCTTCTTTTAAAAAATCCCCGATGCTTTGGTCGAAGGCGCCAGCATTGCCAAAGACAGCCCCGCCGATTGTCCCTGGAATTCCCGCTAAAAATTCAAACCCGGTTAGCTCTTCTTTTATCGAGAGTTGAAGCACATCACTCAAAAAGCTGCCGGAGAAAGTTTCTATCTCTGTTTTACCCCTGCGTTCCTTTCCGGCTGCCGCGTTTTTTACAATCAGGCCAGGGAATCCATCATCATCGAACAAAAGGTTATTCCCCCCTCCGATAAGAAAATAAGGCATGGAGGTCGAGCGCGCCAAAAGAATCGAGGCCACAAGTTCCTGGATTATTGAAGCTTCAAAAAAATAGTCGGCTTTGCCGCCGATTCTAAAGTTTGAATGATCCTTAAGAGATACAGATTCTTCTAAGGGCTTGCCAATCTTATCCAGAAAAACAGCAGGAAAATCTGCTCTTCTGTCAGCCATTTGTATTATTCTATATGACCTTCACTTAAATTTCCAAATATTCTCTATTTAAGTATGAATAAGATTTTGGCATATTTTTTGCTTATTGATGTTATGAGCTTGGATTTTTGGCTTCTTGAAGCTCTGGTATTGACATTTATTTCAGAGAAGGCTATTATGCAAAAAATTTTATGCGAGGTCTAAGAATGAGAAAAATGGGGCTGATAGCTTTAGCACTAATCCTTTTTATTTCTTCTGTGCCGGCTCAAACCGAGACTGCCAATGAAGATTACGTCAAAGCGATGACAACCGCAGACCCGGCTCAGAGGGCTAATCTTCTCAAAGAGTATTTGACGAAATATGCCGGGAAAGGAACCCAATACGAGAATTATGCCAACGGCAATCTCTGCCTCCTTGCTTATCAAGGAAAGACAGCCGAAGAAACCATAAATTATGGTGAAAAGGCTCTGGCTTTGGGCGGCCTGGATGACCTCATTAAGTGTCAAATTTTAATCACTCTTTCAGGAATTTACGGCGAGCGCGGACAGAACTTAGAAAAAGCGAAAAGCTATGCTTCCCAAGCTGCGGAGATCGCAAAGGCCAACGGAGGCAAAGAATCTGAAGAAAAAGGTCGGACTTCATGGGAAAAGCTTTTAGGCTATGCTTACTTTGCCCAGGGACAGGCCTTTGACAAGGCTAAGGACGCTAAAAGCGCCGTAGGCCCCTACATAGAGTCCTACAAAATCTTGAATGACAAGCAAATCTTGATTAATCTGAAAAAAGTGGGAAAGACGCTCTATGAATTCAAGTTTTACAATGAAGCGGAAAAAGCTTTTGCAATTGTGGCCGAGGTTTTTAAGGATTTTGAAAGTTACAGCCTCTACGCCAGGATCCTTCACCGGACAGGGAAGAAAAATGAAGCTCTCAAGTACTATAAAATGGCCTATATGAAACAGAAGAGCGGGGAAACTGCCTTTAACATCGGAATCATCGAAGCTGAAAACGCAAAATCAAACCCCGCACTCGCCCAGGAGGCCCTCCAGTACTTTCTGGATGCCAGTTTCTTATCGGCTGCCCATTCGCAAAAAGCGATGGGACTCGCCGAAGACCTTTTCTTCAACACCTTAAACAAAGACCTCAAATACAATGAAAAAGCCAAAGAACTCCAGGAAAGAAGCACAAAACTGGAAGAGCTCACCAAAACCTTTAACGAAAAATTCGGGGAAAAAAACGAAGAGGACTTGACAGAAGCAGAAAAAAAGGAGATGCAGAATCTGAACGCTCAGATCGAATCCGAGAAAAAGGCCATCCAAAAACTCGGTGATGAGCAGAAGCTCGCTCTGGACAAGTGGAATGTCCAGATCGAAGAGGCAAAGAAAAGATTAGGCATCAAATAGAGCCAAGCTGACCCCTGCCTGCATTTGAACTTTTCTCTCTCCTGAGATATCATTCAAACATCCGCAAAAAAAGGAGACAAGCTTACAAACAATCATAGCCGGGGATGAAATGGCAACAAAAAAAATCTCTCTCATTCAGGCCAAGCATGAAATTCAGAAATTGAGAGAAGAAATAAAATATCATGAAAAAAAATATTACGTCGATAACGACCCGCAGATTTCTGATTATGAATTTGATAAGCTGGTTAAAAAACTGATGGAGCTGGAGAGGCAGTTCCCGGAACTCGTCACTCCTGATTCTCCAACTCAGAGAGTCGGCGAGCAGCCCCTCACCGGCTTCGCCACCGTCGAGCACCGCTCCCCCATGCTCAGTCTGGACAACTGCTACAGCCTTGAGGAACTAAGGGAATTTGAAGAGAGAATAAAAAAAATCATTCCAGGCGAGAAAATTAATTATGTGGCCGAGCTGAAAATTGACGGCTTGGGCATTTCTGCCATTTACCGCGACGGAAAGTATGTCCAAGCTGTGACCAGAGGAGACGGCTTCAGGGGAGACGATGTCACACCGAACGTCAAGACAATCAGAAGTATGCCTCTCTCCATTAAAGACTCACGGGAAATTGAAGTCAGGGGAGAAGTCTATCTTCCTTTTCCATCCTTTCAAAAAATAAACCAGGAAAAAGAAAAAAAGGGAGAGCCCCTCTTTGCCAATCCCAGGAACGCAGCCGCCGGTTCCCTTCGCCAGCTTGACCCCAAAGAAGTCGCTTCACGAAAATTGGATGTTTTCCTCTACTACATTTTTATCGAAGGGAAAGAGCAGGCGACTCAATGGAAAAACCTGCAGACTCTGAGAGAGCTGGGCTTTAAAATCAATCCCAACTCTCGCCACTGCCCGACGCTCAAAGATGTCATTTCCTTCTGGGATGAATGGCACGAAAAAAGGGACAGCCTGGAATATGACGCTGACGGAATCGTGATCAAGGTTAACTCCACCGAGCAGCATGAGGCTCTGGGATGGACAGCCAAGTTCCCGCGCTGGTCCATCGCTTTCAAATTTCCGGCAAGACAGGCCACAACCCAGATAGAGGATATCATCATCCAGGTGGGAAGAACAGGTGCCCTGACTCCGGTGGCGATTCTGAAACCTGTCAAACTCTCCGGAATCACCATCAGCCGCTCCACTCTCCACAATGAAGATGAAATCAGGAGAAAAGACATAAGAATTGGCGACTATGTCCTCATCGAGCGAAGCGGAGACGTCATCCCCAAAGTTGTCTCGGTCATGAAGGAAAGGCGAACAGGAAAAGAAAAAAAATTTGCTTTCCCTTCTAAATGCCCTGTCTGCCATTCGGCAACTTTTAAGCCCGAGGGAGAGGCCATCTCTCGCTGCACAAACCCTTCCTGTCCGGCAAAATTGAGAGAATCCCTGCTCCATTTTGCCTCGCGCAGAGCCATGAACATCGAAGGCCTGGGGGATGCTCTTGTCGACCTGCTCATGGCGGTTGCACTGGTCAAAAATATTCCGGATATCTATTCTCTGAAATATGAGGACCTGGTGAAGCTGGAACGAATGGGGCCGAAAAGCTCGCAGAATTTATTGGATGAAATTGAAAAATCGAAACACAGAGACCTTGATCGTCTGATTTATGCCCTCGGAATAAGGCATGTCGGGGAACGCACAGCTCAGGCTCTTGCTACCCATTTTAAGAGCTTAGAGAGATTGGCCAAGGCAACCTTGGGAGAACTAACTCAGGTGGAAGATGTTGGCCCAACTGTGGCTGAAAGCATTGCTTTCTTCTTTAAACAGCCTGAGAACGTCAAGCTGATAAACAAGCTAAAAGAAATGGGCCTTAATTTTTCCTGTAAAGAGCCACGCCGAGGCCGCGGGCTTCCCTTGAGCGGACAGACTTTTGTTCTTACGGGAACTCTTCCCTCTCTCACCAGGGAAGAGGCAAAAGAAATCATCGAGGAGATGGGAGGAACTGTTTCCTCCTCTGTGAGCAGCAAAACGACGTATCTGGTTGCGGGTGAGTCCCCCGGCTCCAAGCTTGATAAAGCTCAGAAGTTTGGCATCCCAACGCTTAATGAAAAAGAATTTTTAAAAATAGTTAAGAAGACCTAGTCTTCCTTCTCCTTTTTCCTCTTGGACAAGACTCCCATTCGGAGTATCTGTCTAATTCCCTTCTTTTTGGGCTTTTCCAAGCCTAATTCATGGAGCGCAGTTTTGTTTTCAGGCTCCATCTCCAGAGCCTTTCTAAACATCTTTGCGGCTTTAACAGGGAGGCCAACATCTTTGTATAATTTTCCTAGCTCAACATAAGTTTCTACGACCCATGGCTCCAAATCTATAGCTATCAGGAAATCCTCCTCGGCTTTCCTCTTTAAAGCAGGAATTTTCATCTCGATCATGGCCAGGAGAAGAACATAGTTGCCTTTGTTCCTTTTCAGCCTGAGAGCTTCTTCCATGGGGACCAACGCCTCCTGATATTTTCCTTGGTTATAAAGAAAGTGCGCATGGCGATACTTCATCTCCGCTTTCTTTTCTGGGTCCATTTTTTCTTCTCCAGAGGGAGTCGCCTTGCTGGGTTCAGGGCGCAAGCTTTCTTTTCCAGAGATGAGAGCATCGTAAGCTCTTGTTATCTGACTGAAGACCTCCTCGATCATCATTTTTGTATCTGCCGGAAGATCTTGATCAAAGCGATCTGGATGATATCTCCGCGCCAAATTAAAATAAGCCAGCTTTATCTCGCTTTGAGAGGCGGTCCGCGAAACATTGAGAAGAGCGTAGTAATCAAGGCTCGGAAGATTATTGCTAATTGTGATCACCTCGTTTAACCTTCTCCCTGAATCGTCTGGAACAACTTCTTTAGCCTTCTCTTTTTTCATTGAGATCTTTTCTTCCGGAAAACCGATGAGGTTCAAACAATAAAAAAGATAAAGGCTCGTCCAGAATGGCCTGGGACGAAATTTTGTGGAACGAAGGAGTGAGGCGCCGGTGTGTTTTCCATCAATCATCCCCAACAGCTCTCGCTCCTTTATTTTCAAGCGGTCAATGCAGTCCATTGTCTTGGGAATGAGAACTTTTTGCTCCATGAATTTCTTTATCTCAGGATCGTAGCTCACCCGTCTTATGCCTTCCTCGATCAGGTCAATGACATTTATTTTCGTTTTAAATTCTCCTTCAGTGAACCCGGTCTTTTTTTGGAACTTAAAATTGCCTTTGAAAACAGGAAACAGGTTCAATACCGTCTCTTGCATTTGATACATAAGGCCTGAATGCAGATCTTTCTCGGTTATAATGCCGCTTTTGACCAAAATTTTTCCTATGCTCTGCATCGGCTCGATGAATTGGTCGATTCTGGAATAGACCTCTTCAGGAATTTTCTTCATCCTGAATAAGAATTCTCCCAAGAATTCGCTGGGTTGATTGGTTTTGGTGAAGACTAATAATCCGGCCTCGAAGAAGAGATATTTCTGAATATCCTTATAATTGAAAATAAGGCGGCCGCTATCTTTGTTAAAGTAGATTTCTCTCAGGTAAGATCCGATATGTTCCATTTTTTAATATTATTATACAAAGAATGGGGAATTTTCAATTGTTTATTTTATAAAAAGGTAAAAAGGGGACAGTCCCCTTTTTTATGTTTATGATAATGACGCCAGCGAAAAAAAAGAAAAAATAAAAAAGGGGACTGTCCCCTTTATTTCTATGGGGAATTGTGATAATTTTTCAGGAATGAAAGTCGGTTTGGTTCAAATGACACCCCACTTGGGGGATGTCGCCAAAAATCTTGCTCTTCATCTCCATTATATCGAAAAAGCAAAAAAGAAAAATGTCGACCTCCTTATCTTTCCTGAACTCAGTCTCACCGGATATACACTTAAAGATCTTGTTGAAGAAGTCGCCCTTTCCCCCAAAAAAAATCCTTACTTCGGCCAGCTGCGAGCCGCAAGCCGTAAGCTTTCGCTCGTTTTTGGGTTTGTGGAAGAAAAGGAAAGAGGCCTTTTCTATAACTCGGCCGCTTTTCTATCCGGAGGAAAAATCCTCCATATCCATCGCAAAGTTTTTCTTCCGACTCATGGGATGTTCGAGGAAGGAAAATTCTTCGCCTCGGGAAAAAGTTTCCAGACTTTTTCGAGCCCTTATGGAAGGGCAGGCATGATAATTTGCAGAGACTTTCTCAGCTACGGCGCAAGCTATCTCCTCTTTGCTGGAGGCTCGGAAGTCATCATCGTCATCAGTGCCGCTCCTGGACGGGGAATCTATGGCCATAAAGGCTATGAGACAAGCCGGATGTGGGAGCTGATGGGCGAAGCCATTTCGCGATTCTCCAGCGCCTTTGTTATCTATTGCAACAGGGTCGGGTTTGAAGACGGAAAGAGCTTTGCTGGAGGCTCATTCATCTACAATCCGCTGGGCGAGCTCGTCGCCCAGGCTCCTTACCTCGATAAAGATTTTCTCGTTCAAGACATTGACCTGGATGATATCCGGCAAGCACGAAAAAAGTGGCCATACAAAAGAGATGACAGGCCGGAGGTCATCCTTGAATCTCTCAAAAAAATTGTCTCAAGCCATGAAGATTAACGCTCCTTTTGTGGAAAAAGTCCTTGTTTCGTTCATTAAGGAAGAATTATTCAAGTTCAACTATCATAAGGGAATCGTGGGACTCTCCGGGGGGCTTGATTCCTCTGTCTGCGCTTCGCTGACCGTGAAAGCGCTGGGAGCGAGGAATGTCATCGCCCTCATCATGCCTTATGGAAAAGCGTTCAGCAAGGATGTTGAGGATGCCCGAGATTTTGCCGGGCTGCTGAGGATAAAATCAAGAATTATCGACATCTCTCCCATGGTCGATGCTTACTTCTCAAAATACCCGACTGAAAACAGGATTGCCAAAGGAAACAAGATGGCCAGAGAAAGGATGTCCATCCTCTACGACTTTTCAGTCCGAGAAAAAGCATTGATATTGGGAACGAGCAATAAAACAGAGTTGCTGCTTGGGTATGGGACAATCCATGGCGATATGGCCTCCGCCATAAACCCTTTGGGCGACCTCTATAAAATTCAAATCAAGCAATTGGCGCGACACCTGGGAATCCCTGAGAAAATCCAGAAAAAAGTGCCCACTGCAGGTTTATGGCCAAGACAAACAGACGAGAAAGAAATTGGCCTCTCTTACCAGGAAATCGATGCCATCCTCTTCGAGCTTGTGGACAAAAGGAAGCCAAGAAAAGAAATCATTTCCTCGGGACACAAGGCCGAAGATGTGGACAAGATTGCGCTCCTCATCAAGAACTCTGAATTCAAGAGAAAGCTCCCTCCTATCCCCAAAATCTCTGCTCGCACAGTCGGCCACGACTTTCTCTTCTCTTATGACTGGGGAAAATAGGCCATGGAAGGGAAAAACTCAGGGGGTAAAGTCCTGGGCAGGCTCCACATCGTCGCCACACCTATCGGGAACCTTGAAGACCTGACCTTCAGGGCATTGAGAATTCTCAATGAAGTCTCTGCCATAGCCTGTGAAGACACCCGGCAGACGATGAAGCTTTTAAATAGATACGGCATCAAAAAAAGGCTGCTCAGCTATTACCATCCCCGTGAAAGCCAGAAAATTCCCCTTATCATCAAAATGCTCAAAGAAGGGAAGGATGTGGCTCTGGTCACTGATTCGGGCACTCCTGGCCTTTCAGACCCTGGTTATCCCCTGATAAGGGAAGCCATAAGGCAGGGGATAACGGTCTCCCCTGTTCCAGGCGCATCAGCCCTGACAGCAGCCCTTTCAGCTTCAGGCCTTCCCTCTCATAGATTTCTCTTCCTCGGGTTTTCTCCCCCGAAAAAGGAAGCTACAAAAAAAATGCTTCAGTCCTTGAAGGAGGAAGAAGCCACTCTTGTCTTCTACATCCCAACCAGAAAGCTCCTTTCTTTCCTCGAGGTCTGTCAGCCAATATTGGGAGACAGGCAAATTGTCATTGCCAGAGAGATAACGAAAATCTACGAGGAATTCCTCAGAGGAAAAACTGAAGAATTAAGAAAGAAACTTGAAGGAAAGATGATAAGGGGCGAAGCCACAGTCTTGATCGAAGGAAAAAGATAAGAATATATCTCCTTTTCCCAGTGTCGAAAGGCTCCGGCAAAGTGGTTCGAAAGCACGCCGCTTTTGCCCCAGCGAGTCAAAACCGGCTCGGTTCAAGGCTTCGCTCTCCTCGACCTTCGGTCGAGGAACCATGCCCGCTCAGCCTTTCACACGGCTTTCTCACCACTTTCCCTTCGCTTGGCAACATAAACCTTAGGCTTGGGCAATGGTCAAGGCCTTAACCTCTTTGGCCCCTGCTTCCTTCAAGACCAAGCTGCACTCGCGAACTGTCGAGCCCGTCGTATAGACATCATCGACCAGGAGAACAATTCTGCCTTTAATCTTTTCCTTTTTTACCACGCGGAATGCGCCGCGAACATTCTTTTCTCTTTCTTTCAACTGGAGGAATGTCTGAGGCGGCACATTCTTGGTTTTCACCAATACTCCTTCCAAGAGTTTGACCTTCTGCAGATTGGCCAGCTCTTTGGCAATAACTTGAGCCTGGTTAAACCCTCGCCTCTTTTCTCTCTTTGGATGAAGGGGGACGGGTATAATGGCATCTAATCCCAACCATATCTCTTCCCTTTTAACTAGAGTTTTATGGACCAAGCGAGCTAGGTCCTTCCCTATAATCCAAAAGTTTTTGAATTTATAAAAGAGGATCAAATCTTTGAGCTTTCCACTGTACCTGCCAAAGGAACGATGGCAAGAAAAAGGCGGCCTTTCCACCAGGCAATTCTGACAGAAATGAGGCTCTCCGGCTCCCTCAAAAAAGCGGCCGCAACACAGGCAGTAAGAAGAATAGAACGGCTTGATTCCCTCCCAGCAGGAGCGGCAGATAACTCTTTCGCCGGGAAATTCAAGGAAAGAAGAGCACAGCTCGCATAAAGAAGGGAAAAAAATGAGCTCAGCGAACTTTTCCCATGAGGAAATCTTCCGCCGAAGAGAGAAGCTCAACCAGATTCCTTCTGCTCTTCCTTCTCCTGGCACTCGATACAGAAAGGGGCCCAGGGAACAACATCCAGCCTCTTTTTGCCTATCTCTTTGTAGCACATCTGGCAAAGACCATACTCGCCTTTTTCAATTCTCCTTAGCGCGTCATCGATCAAAAACAGCTGTTCTCTTTCTGAATCAGAAAGGCTGAAAAGAAATTCTTTCGTGTAGGAACTTTCGGCTTTATCCACGACATCCTGAGCTATCCCCGCTTCCACTTCCTTAGTTTCATTATGAGCTTCGCTTATTTTATGAATGATCTCTTCTTTCTTTTTTAAAAGCTTCTTCTTGTAAATTTCTCTTTCTTTTCTAGTCAAAATCGTCCCCCTTATTTGGCATAATGTCTCCCTTTTATGATGGTCAAGGAGCGATAGACCTGCTCCAAGAGTATGACTCGGCTCAACTCATGAGAGAAAGTCATTCGGGAAAGCGAGAGAAAAAAATCAGCCCTTTTTAAGATTCTCTCATCCAGGCCCAAAAACCCTCCAAGGACAAAGGCGATAACACGTCCGGAGCTTAAGGCGACTTTCTCTAAAAAGCGAGCAAATTCAAGGGAAGTCATTTCCTTACCCTCATCAAAGAGGCAGATAATATAATCATCTTTAAGGTGTTTTTCAAGCTCAAAAGCTTCAATTTCTTTGATTCTGGCGGCAAATTTCTCATCAATCCCCTTTCCCTCCTTTGACTGGATGAGCGGACATTTTGCTAACCGATTGATTTTCTTTAAATAATATTCTTCTAAGCTTCTTATCTCTCTGTTTCGTGTTTGTCCTGGCCATAAGACCTTCAACTTCATGGCGAATCGAAAAAAGGATCTCTTTCCTTTTCAAAAAATTATCCATAAAAAATAACGGTAAAAATAAAAAATGTCAATATGTTTTTTATATTTTTTTGCATCTTTGCGTGATGAAGAACAAAAATATTGGATTAGGCGGCGTGTTTTCGACTCACTCAGCCGGAGCCATTTAATAAGAAAACTTGAGCGCATCCCCCCATAATTTTTCCAACGAATAATATTCTCGGGCGTTCCTGGAAAAAACATGGACGATGAAATTTCCATAATCCATCAAAATCCATTCAGCATTCTCCACCCCTTCCACGCCTAAAGGAGCGATACTCTCCTTCTTCAATTCCTGCTCGACACTCTCATAGAGGGCGACATTCTGCCTGGTGGAATTTCCATGCATGATGACGAAAAAATCGGTGAAAGAGCAAATCCCCCTTAAATCCAGGACAATGAGCTCCTCTCCTTTCTTCGCTTTGCCGGCTTTGGCGGAAACCCTCACTTCGCGAGGAAGGCTTCTTTTGGAGACCGTTTTCTTAACTCTTTCTCTCGGCATCTTTTACGTTTGGTAAAGCCTGTTATCCATTATATAGGCTTCAACTTCTTTGGAAACCATATCTTTTATCGATTCCTCTTTTCTGATTCTCTCTCTCACTTCGGTCGAGGCGACGTCCAAGGCATCTATGGGCAGAAGGAATATTTTGTAGGATAGAAGCAGTTCATCTCTGACAGGCTCGGACTCGGAGAGTTTGTGCATTTTTCCCTGGTATTTTCCTTTTAGGGTTTTCTTGGCGTCACCCAAACGATACCCAGGCCTGTCGATGACCACAAAATAACACTCCTCGAGCACCTGCTCATAATCCTTCCATGTCTCAATCTCTAAAAAAGCATCAACACCCAGGATGAAGAAGATCAATGCTTTGGGATGAAGCTTCTTCAACTTGTTGAGAGTGATGATCGAATAAGATTTTTCCCTGGCTTCAACCTCGATCGAGCAGGGGACAAAACTTGAATAGGGGCGCAGGGCCAGTTCGACCATTCTCAAACGATGGCGGGCGGAGACAATCCCGGCCGATTCTTTATGGGGAGGAATATAAGAAGGGATGAAAAAAATCTTTTCCAGAAAAAACCTTTTTTTCACTATTTTGGCTGCCCTGAGATGCCCGGAATGAATCGGGTTGAAGGTTCCGCCAAAAAGCCCTATCCTCTCCTTCTCCACTAATTTTTTCCTTTTTCCATAAGCCCTAATGTCTTGGCTATTTCAGTGATTAACTCCATGAGACCCTTTTTCTTGAGGGCAGAAATGGGGAAAAATGGAAGCCCCTCTTCTTCAGCAAGCTTTTTTACAGCCTCTAACCTCTGCCCGTTGCGCCCGAGAAGGTCAATCTTGTTGGCGGCTATGATCTGATGTCTTTTGACCAGCTTGGGGCTGAAGGCCTCGAGCTCCTTGAGAACTATTCTGAAATCCTGAACCGGATCCCTTCCTGTATAGGGGGAGACATCGAGAAGATGGAGCAAAATTTTCGTCCTCTCCACATGCTTGAGGAATTTAATTCCCAGTCCATGGCCCAGATGAGCCCCTTCGATCAAACCAGGAATATCGGCGACAACAAAGCTCTTGAATTCGCCCAGGTCGACGACTCCTAGATTAGGGGTGAGAGTCGTGAAGGGATAATCAGCTATGAGCGGCTTCGCCGAAGATATTTGGGAGATAAGGGTTGATTTGCCGACGTTAGGAAAACCAATCAGCCCGACATCAGCAATAAGCTTGAGCTCGAGGATGAAGTCTCCCTCTCCGCCAGGCTCGCCCTTCTCCCACTCTCTGGGCGCTTGATGAGTCGAGGTGGCAAAGGAGGCATTGCCGCGTCCGCCCTTCCCCCCTTTGACAATCAAAAATTCTTGCCCCGACGATATAAAGTCAAACAGAACTTCTTCTTTCTCAGCGCGCCGGACAACCGTTCCTACTGGAATTCTCAAATAGAGGTCTTTGCCTTTTTTCCCTTGGCGATTGCTTCCCTCGCCATGGGCACCTCTTTCGGCACGGTTTATGGGATGGAAACGAAAATAGGCGAGAGAATTTAAATTCTCATCAGAGATGAGATAGATGCTTCCTCCGTCCCCTCCACGACCGCCATTAGGCCCGCCACGAGGAACAGCCCATTCCCTGCGAAAGCTCACACATCCATTACCTCCCTTTCCTGCGGAGAGAGTCACCTTGACCTGGTCAACAAACATATTTAGCGGAGTCCAGACCTCCTAAGCAGGAATAATGGAGACAAATTTTCCCCTTCTACCTCTGGGTCCAAATCGGACAATTCCGGCAATTTTGGCGAAGAGAGTATCATCCTTTCCTCTTCCGACATTCAGTCCAGGCTTAAAAGGCGTACCCCTTTGACGAACAAGGATGGAGCCGGCGGAAACCAATTGTCCGCCCGACCTCTTAACGCCGAGCCTCTTTGATTGGCTTTCTCTTCCGTTCTTTGCGCTTCCAGCAGATCTTTTATGAGCCATGCTCTTACTCCTTCTTAATTTTTTTGCCTATCAGCCTTTGCCGCGGCCTTCGCTGCTACCTTTTTCTTGGCAGGAGTTTTTTCCTTAGGCCCTTCGGCTTTGAGGGCTTTGGCTTTCTCTTCTCTGGCTTCTGGCTTTTTTGCCGCCACTCTTGGCTTTCGAGGAGCTATTTTCTCCTTTTCCTCTTTCACTGCTTCAGCTGGCTTTTCTGCCGCTTCTTTTGGACCAAGATTGATTTCTTCAATCTTTATTCGAGTCAGCTCCTGCCTGTGCCCTTTCTTCCTCTTGTACTGCTCCCTTCTCCTCTTCTTGAAAACAATGACTTTTTCGTCTTTAAGGTTTTCAATAATCTCGGCCTTCACCAGGGCATCTTCAACGAAAGGAGTTCCGATGAGGGTCTTTTTCCCATCCTCCACAAGAAGGACTTCATTAAAGGTGAATTTTTCACCTTTCTCCTTGTTAAGCTTTTCAACGCAGAGAACATCTCCCTCTTGAACCCTGTACTGTTTTGCTCCTGTCTTTATAACCGCAAACATTTCATTGACCCTCGATGTTTTGAATGTTTTTTTAATTAATGGACTCTAAATTTAACATAAGGCTATTTTTATGTCAATTATGCGCTTTCCTTGACAAATAATAATCTTTTCTCTACTTTAGTTATGCTTCTTTTGGAAAAATCTCTAAGACACCGGGCGGTTAGCTCAGGGGTAGAGTACCGGTCTTACAAACCGGGGGTCGCTGGTTCGAGCCCAGCACCGCCCACCAGAGATTTTTTCTCATTTACAGAGGAAAATAGGCTTTTCTGGTTAGTTTTCCTTTCAGTCTCTTTACCATAATTTCAGCGTAATTCAACAATTTTTGTGACATATTTGTGACATGGGTTCTATGGAGGACTTTCTCTTTATGAAGGACACATGACTCTGGATCATGCGATCTAGGTTCGAATCCTAGCTTCCCAGCCAGCCTGATTCAACCGTTTTCCGCTGGAAAAGCCCATCTTTGCCTTTCAACCGTGCTACCATAGCTTCAGCGCTGATCAGTACAATTTGTCACATATTTGGCACTCGAGGAGGAGTCTGTGTTAAGAATTTGACTTTTTTTCTATAAATTATTATTTTATGCTCATCCCAGCGGAGGGAATAAAGGGTCATGAAATGCCCTAAATGTCATTTTGATAATCCTGAAGATACTCGCTTTTGTGGTAACTGTGCTGCTCCACTCCATCCATCAGAGGAAATCTCTGTACCCACTGAGACTTTAGAAGCACCCAAGGAAGAATTAACAAGAGGAGCTACTCTTGCTAATAGATACGAAATTATTGAGGAGCTTGGGAAAGGAGGCATGGGCAAGGTCTATAGAGTTGGAGATAAGAAAATCAAGGAAGAGGTCGCCCTCAAACTCATCAAGCCTGAGATCGCTTTAGACAAGAAGGCTATAGAACGCTTCAGCAATGAGCTGAAGATGGCCCGCAAGATCGCCCACAGGAATGTGTGCAGGATGTATGACCTTGGTGAGGAGAAAGGCACACACTACATCACTATGGAGTATGTGCGAGGAGAAGATTTAAAGAGCATGATCAGGATGTCAGGGCAGTTAGGAGTGGGAACTACTATTAATATTGCCAAACAAGTATGTGAGGGATTAGCAGAGGCCCATCGCTTAGGAGTTGTACATCGGGATTTAAAACCTCAAAACATCATGATAGATAAAGATGGAAATGCGAGGATTATGGACTTTGGAATAGCCCGTTCTGTTAAGGGAAAAGGGATAACAGGTGCAGGAGTAATGATAGGGACTCCTGAATACATACCCCCCGAACAGGTAGAAGGGAAGGACATTGATCAGCGCTCTGATATCTACTCGTTGGGTGTCATCCTCTATGAGATGGTTACAGGACAGGTTCCTTTTGAAGGGGAAACGGCACTGAGCATTGCCATGAAGCACAAGGGAGAGACTCCCAAGAGTCCCAAAGAACTCAACCCCAATATTCCTGACGACCTCAGTCAGCTGATCCTGAAATGCCTAGAAAAGGAGAAGGCCAAAAGATACCAGAGCGCCTCTGACGTGCACTCTGAGCTTGAAAGGATTGAAAAAGGCATCCCGACAACAGTCCGAGTGACTCCCGAGCGAAAGCCCCTCACCTCGAAGGAGATCACGGTGAAATTCACTTTGAAGAAGCTTTTTATCCCTGCAGTTGCAATTGCTGCTCTTGCCGTTATCGGAGTGCTCCTCTGGCAGGCTGTTTTCAGGAAAGGCTTCCCTCCTTCTGCTCCTTCGCAAAGTTCGGTCGCTGTTCTTCCCTTCATCGACCTCAGCCCTAAAAAAGACTACGAGTGGCTGTCGGACGGGATATCGGAAGCCATGATCAATGCCTTGAGCAGCCTCAGGAGTTTGAGGGTCCCGGCGCGAACTTCCTCGTTTTTCTTCAAGGGGAAGGAGCTGAATATTCAGGAGATCGGCCAAAAGCTGAAGGTGGAAAATGTGCTCGAAGGGAGTGTGCAGGTGGCCGGAGACACGCTTCGCGTCAATGCCCAGCTCGTAAGTGTTAAAGATGGCTACCATCTCTGGTCGGATAAATTTGATCGCAGGCTGGAGGATGTGTTTTCGATCCAGGATTAGATTGCCCGGGAGATTGTCAAAGCCTTGAAGGTGAGGCTCCTGGGGGA
>Ga0315289_10002817_pt1 | contig 26543 bp, 24 predicted proteins | sample YL17G11_40_MG_FD_203452 | JGI IMG/M metagenome (GOLD analysis project Ga0315289, IMG submission 203452) | Sediment microbial communities from Yellowstone Lake, YNP, Wyoming, USA - YL17G11_40 | ecosystem: Environmental > Aquatic > Freshwater > Lake > Sediment | place: USA: Wyoming | collected...
CCCGACAAGATCAACCGCGTCCACGGACAGACGCGTCTGGATCAGCTCGTGCGGTACATGAAGGAACACTCCGATGTGCAAATCCTGGACCTTCGGCCCGCCCTGCTGGAGTTCAAGAAGATACATCTGTGCTATCAGCCCCAGGAGAGCCATTGGAACGGCGTGGGAGCATTCGTGGCCTATCAGCAGATCGCCCGGCGTTTGCAGGCGTGGTACCCGAATCTGCGCGTCATCGCGCTGAGCGACTGTGAAATCCGCCAGCAGGAGAACCCGTACACGGACTTGCTGCGGCTCCAGGGCCGGGAGAACACCCGGACGATCATGGACAACGTCCGCCCGGTCCAGGGCTTCGCGGCGAAATTCCGACGGGACCGTCCCCCCGCCAATGGCAGCGAGTTGTTCTACAGTCATCGAGAAGATGCGCCGATCGCCAGAGCGCTGGTGGTCTGCGATTCCTTCATGACTCTCATGATGCCGTTCCTGGGCGAGCACTTTGGCGACGCGCTGTTCGTCTGGGGCGGAGGCGACGGCTTCGTTCCGCAGGACGTGCGGGAATCCAGACCTGACGTGGTCATCCAGGAAATCGTGGAACGCAGCCTCTGCGAGATCACGCCGAAACCCCTGGAGACGTCCCTCGCTCCCGCCTGCGCGCCGCCGGCACCGGCTCGTCCGGAAGAGGATAGTTCAACACGACAATAGGCTCGTCGTCCGCGCGGGCCCGACTTACCGACGACACCCGGATCAATGGCTTGCCAAGCGGGCCGGCGTGCAGTAAGCTGACGCCTCAAATAGAAAATGAAACAACGGCGATTCCCTCTGGAGATCATTTGATGGTACAAGAGCGACGCGATTTCCTGAAGATGGCTCTCGGGGTCTCGGCGGCCCCCGTGCTGGGGGCGCAGCGCCCCGCCGTCGGCGCCGAACGGGTCGGCGCGCGTCCGCCGATTCCGTCCACCGGCAGCAAGATCAAGAGCATCGAGACGTTCACGAGCGGCTCGCTGAGCATCGTCCGGGTCCGCACCGACAGGGGCCAGGAGGGCTACGGCCAGATCGCGCCGTTCAACGCCGATATCTCCGCGACGGTCCTGCACCGGATGGTCGCTCCGAAAGCCCTGGGCAAAGACCCGGCGGCGCTCGAGGCCCTCTCCGACCGGTGCATCGAGGACAACTACAAATTCCCGTGGTCGTTCGTTTGCCGGGCTCTGGCCGGACTGGACACCGCTCTCTGGGACCTCCACGGCAAGACCGCCGGCAAGAGCGTCTGCGCGCTGCTGGGCGGGCAACCCCGGCCCTTGCCGGTCTATGGATCGAGCATGAGCCGCGACATCAAACCGGCGGACGAGGCCGCGCGACTCGCACGTCTGCGCGAGGAGAAAGGGTTCCGCGCGTTCAAGATCCGCGTGGGCAAGGTCTGCGGCCACGATGAGGACCAGTGGCCGGGACGGACCGAGGAGTTGGTCCCGACGGTTCGCAAAGCGATCGGCAGCGAGGTCGCCTTACTGGCCGACGGCAACAGTTGCTATACGGCCCCCAAGGCCATTGAAGTGGGAAAAATGCTGGGGCAGAACAAGGTCTGCCATTTCGAGGAGCCCTGCCCTTACTGGGAATTGGAGTGGACCGCGCAAGTGGCGGCCGCTCTCGAGGTCCCGGTCGCCGGTGGGGAGCAGGACAACGACTTGGCCCAGTGGCGGCGCATGATCGGGATGCACGCGGTGGATATCGTTCAGCCGGACATTTGTTATGTCGGGGGCCTGACCCGGGCGCTTCGCGTCGTGGATATGGCGGCCCAGTCAGGTCTGCCCAGCGTGCCGCACTCGGCCAATCTCTCGCTGGTGACGGTCTTCACTCTGCACATGCAGGGAGCGATCAAAAACGCCGGACCTTACGTCGAGTTCTCCATCGAGCCCACAAGCTGGACCGATAATCTCTTCGAGCCGGCCTTGAAAGTGACCGATGGGAACGTCCGCATCCCCGACGGCCCCGGCTGGGGCGTGACCATCAGCAAAGACTGGCTCGCAAAAGCGGAACGCCAGGTCACCCAAAAAGCGTAATGAGTCGAAGGAGGACAATCATGAAGAAGTATCGAATGCACATGCTGATCGTGGCAGGGATTGTAGGAAGTTGCATCATCATGGCAGCAGCCAAACAGACCGGCGGAAAAGCGGAGTTCTCGCGGACGACGATCGATCTGGGCATGGTCGTCGGCGACGTCGAGAAGACAGCGAAGTTCTACACCGAAGCCCTGGGCTTCAAAGAATTGAGCGGCTTCGATGTCTCGGCCCAGATGGCCAACGATACCGGCCTGACCGACAATCGGCCGTTCAAGGTCCGCGTGTTCGCGCTGGGCGAGGAGCCGGCCGCCACGCGGCTCAAGATCATGACGATTCCCGGCGCCAACTCGAAGAAGGTGGACAACCAGTACATCGGATCGAGCTTGGGCTTTCGCTATCTGACGGTGTCCGTCGCCGACCTGACCAGGACCCTGGAGCGGCTCAAGCAGAACGGCGTCGCCCCCGTCAAAGAGCCCTACCGTCTCAACGGCAACAATTACCTGGTCCTCGTGAAAGACCCGGACGGCAATACCGTCGAGTTGATCGGGCCGCGGCCGTAGCGGCGCACGGACGGTCCGGACAGAGGACGAACCGATGAACGACTTCGAACAGTTCGGTCAGCTCATCGACAGCGGCACCTACGGTATCTCCATCGTCACCCACGAGGAGCGGTATGCCCTGGAGATCATCCGCAGGACCGCGGCCAAGCTCAAACGCGACATGTGGATCTGGACGGTCGCGGAGGGCGTGCGGGATGGGGCCATCGACGGCAGCCCGTGTATCGCCGACACAGACACGCCGGCGGCGGGACTGAGCAATCTGGCCCGGGCCAAGCCGGGGTCGCTGTGCGTCACGCTCGATCTGGGGGAGCATCTGCGCGGCGGCAAAGCCCTCCGCATCCTGCGCGACATGGTGGACAGCTTCCCCAAGACCGGCATCACCATCGTGATGATCGACAGCACCGACCACCTGCCCGAGGTCGTCAAAGCGTACACGAAGCGATTCGAGCTGTCCTATCCCGAGGAAGAGGAGTTGCGCCAGATCATCCGGGCCACTCTCCAGCGGATCAATCGCGCCAAGCCCATCGAGGTCGGCATCACGCAAAGGGGTTTCGACGCCGTCGTCCGCAATCTGCGGGGGCTGACCCGCCGCCAGGCCGTAAGAATCATCAGCGACGTCGTGGCGGCCGATCAGCAGTTCAACGACGATGACATCAACGTCGTGATCGCCAACAAGCGGCGGATGATCCAGCAAGGCGGACTGCTCGAATACATGCAGACCCCGCTGGACCTCGACGAGATCGGCGGGATGCGCAACCTCAAGCGCTGGCTGAAGCAGCGGAAGGATGTGTTCAGCGCCGAGGCCAAGGCCTTCGGGATCACGCCCCCGAAGGGCGTCCTGATGCTGGGCGTGCAAGGCGCCGGCAAGAGCCTCTGCGCCAAGGCGATTGCCACCGCCTGGCAGCAGCCGCTGCTGCGGATGGACCCGGCCACGCTGTACGCCAGCTTCATCGGAGAGTCGGAGCGCAACCTGCGCGAAGCCTTGCGCCAGACGGAGATGATGGCGCCGGTGGTTTTGTGGATCGATGAGATCGAGAAGGCGTTCGCTTCCGCCGCCAGCCGCAGCGCCGACGGGGGCCTGTCGCAGAGGATGTTCGGCACCCTGCTCACCTGGCTGCAGGAGCATCAGGCGCCCGTGTTCTCCGTCGCCACGGCCAACGACATCGAGGCCCTGCCGCCGGAGCTGTTGCGCAAAGGCCGGTTCGATGAGATCTTCTTCGTGGATCTGCCCACGCCGGAAGTGCGAGAGGAGATCTTCGCGATCCACCTGCGGAAGCGTAACCGCGACCCCGCGCAGTTCGATCTGGGCGTGCTGGCCGAGGTTTCCGAGAACTACAGCGGCTCCGAGATTGAGCAGGCGGTGATTTCCGCCCTGCACGAGGCGTATACCCAAAAGAGCGATATCGACACGAAACGGATCGTGGCGGCCGTGCAGGGTTCGCCGCCGCTGTCGGCGACGATGGCGGAAAAGGTCGCCGCCCTGCGCCGCTGGGCGAAAGGCCGGTGCGTTCCGGCGGATTGACGGAGGTTGACGGATCGGGGAAGGAGAGTCTTGAACATGGCCAGGAAAACACGGATTGCTTACGCCATTGTTGGCCTCATGACCGTCGTCTTGGCGGGTTGCGTGGAGCGGAGACTGACCATCAACACCGAGCCGCAGGGGGCGCGGGTCATTCTGAACGATCAGGAGATCGGCGTTTCGCCTGTGACGGTCTCCTTCAACTGGTACGGCGACTACTGGGTCCGCCTCAGCAAAGACGGCTACGAGACACGGGACACCCACCGCAAGCTCAAGGCCCCTCTCCACGACCACTTTCCGCTCGACTTCATCGCGGAAACCCTTTACCCCGGCCAGATCGTCGACGCCTACGAGTGGACCTTCGAGTTGGCGCCGAAAGTCTATCCCACACGGGAGCAGCTCATCGAAAACGGCGACTCTCTCCGAAGCCAACTCGAACAATGAAGTACCTGACCGTGGAACGGATACGCGGCTCGTTTCATCTGACGTCGGATGTCCCACATGACGAGCCGCGCAACCGACAGACGCTCGACGATCGTAAGAGAGGGACTCTCAGCCGAGATTCTGGCGGTACCAGTCGATGGATTTCTCCAGGCCCTCGCGGAAAAGCAGGACGGGCTTGAAACCGATCAGCTTCTGGGCGGCGGTGATGTCGGCGAGGGAGTGCTTGACGTCGCCGGGACGGGAGGGTGCGTAGAGGGGCTGGACGTTCTTGCCCAGAAGCCGATTGATCATGCCAATGATGGCGTTGACCGTCACCGCCTCGCCGCAGGCGATGTTGATGACCTCGCCGTGCGTCTCCTTGGCCCGGGCGGCCAGCAGATTGGCCTGCACCACGTTGTCCACGTAGGTGAAGTCGCGGGTCTGCTCGCCATCGCCATAGATGGTGGGAGGCACGTCCCGCAGGACGGCGGTCACAAAGGCGGGGATGGCGGCCGCATATTGACTGGCGGGGTCCTGCTGAGGCCCGAACACGTTGAAATAGCGCAGGGCGATCGTCTCCAAACCGAAGACCTTGGAGAACACGGAGCAGTAATACTCGCCGACGAGTTTGCCGACGGCATAGGGCGACAAAGGATTCGGGGCCATCGTCTCGACCTTGGGCAACGTGGGCGTGTCGCCATAGGCGGAGGAGCTGGCCGCATAGACGAAGCGCTTCACGCGGGCGTCACGGGCGGCCAACAACAGGGTAAAGGTGGCGTCGACGCAGTGCTGATGGGTACTGGCGGGGTCGTCCACGCTGCGCGGCACCGACGGCAGCGCCCCCTCGTGCAGGATGACGTCGATCCCCTGGACCACGGCGCGGGCCACTTCCGGCACGCCCATGTCGGCCTCGACGAACTCGATTTTGTCCCAGACCTCCGCCAAGTTGCTGCGTTTGCCCGTCAGCAGGTTGTCGACGACCCGCACGAAGCATCCCTCGCTCACCAAGCGCCGGCAGATATTCGAGCCGATGAATCCGGCTCCCCCCGTCACCAGGAATCTCTCTGATTTATGATTTATCATTTATCATTTACGAATTGTTAGTTGATATTTACGGTTCACGACAACGATCTAATGTCAACCCACGAGATCATAAATCATCAATCATGAATCATCAATCATAAATCCCTACGCTCGTTGCGGCTTGAGGTAGCGGCGGTAGGCCCGGAACTGCTGGCGGAAGTAGCCGCCCTTCATGGCCTCGGCGCCGAACAGCACGCAGCCCACCACCCGGGCGCCCACTTCTTCGAATTCGAAGATCGTCCGCTCGGCCACCCCCCCGCGGGTCAGGGCCGCGTGGAACACCAGGAGCGTCGCATCGACCAGCCGCGCCAGCATCTTGCTGTCGCTGACCAGCAGAACGGGCGGGCTGTCGATGATGATGCGGTCGTATTCCCCGGCGACGCTCTCGACCAGTTCCTTCATACGCGGACCGGCGAGCAACTCCGCCGGGTTCAGCATGGGTGCGCCCGCGTCGATGAGGTTCAGGCCGGCCACCGTGCTGGGCCGGATCGCCTCCTGGCACGTGCACTCCTCCATCAGGAGATTCGTCAGTCCGACCGGCCGATGCTCGCCAGAGGGATCCGGCGGGAAGACGATGTGCAGGCTCGGCTGCCGCAGATTGCCGTCGATCAGCAGCACGCGCTCGTACTTGGCCGCAAACGCCGCCGCGAGATTGCAGGCCAACGAGGTCTTGCCGTCCCCGGCCTGTCCGCCGGCGACCAGCAGGGTCTTGAAAGGCTCGCCGGCCGACAATTCCAGGTTGGTCCGGCACCGGCGATAACTCTCTCCCAGCAGGGAATACGGCGCTTCGCGGACCACGTCACAAAGGTCGATATTGTCCACGGCGCGGTCTTCGTAGGCGTCCGGGATGACCCCCAACAGCGGGATATGCAGGAGGCGCCGCACATCCCGCGGCGTCCGCACGAAGTCGTTGAGCATCTCGACGAGCAGCGCCAGGGACAGCCCCAGGATCAAGCCGAGCATGACCCCGCCCGGGGTCCAAAGGAAAACACTGCGCGAGAGCACCATATCCAAAGGTTCCGGCGCCAGACCCACCGACTGCACCTTCGACGTCTCCGGGTCCTCCAGCAGGATGCGGTACTTCTCGATTTGCGTCTTGATCTGGTTGAGGGTCTCGATGCGTTCGTCGCGCACCTTCTGAATGCGCTCGTACTCGCTGCGCGCCTCGTCGAGCTTCTTTTGCTCCTCCAGGGCGGCGGTGCGCAGTTTCTGCAATTCCGCGAGTCGTTCCTCCAGGACCCGCAAGCTGTCGCGCGCGTTCATCAAGTTGGCCCGCCGGGTCTGCTCGGCGATCTCCAGCCGGCGTTCTTCGCGCCTGGCCTTGGTCTCATCGATCTGCTCTTTGGTCTGGCGAACTACCCGGTGCGTGTCGCCGAACTTGGTCAGCCGGCCCGACAACTGCGCCTCCAGCACCGCCAACTGCTGGGCCAGGGCGACCATCACCGGGTCCCCCTCAATGACGTGCTGGATCTGCTCCGTGATCGGGCCTTCGGCCAATTGCCGCAGGTTGCCGATGTCCGCCTGAAGCTGCTTGATCGCCAGGCTCAGGTCGCTCTCCTGCTTATCCAGTTCGTTCAGGCGCAGCGTGATCGTATGCTGGAAATAGCGTCCCGCCGGCCGATCCAGGTCGGTGATGCCGGTGCGCCGGGTCACATTCTGCAGGTCCGCCTCGCTTTGGCGGATGTCCTGTTCCACGTCGCTTTGCCGTTTGGTCACGTCGGCGAGCTTCTGCCGGACATCCCCCTTCTCCGTCTCTCCGTGCCGGCTGATGAACAGGTTGACCATCTGGTTCACGAGCAGGGCGGCCTCGCTGGGGCTGCCGCACGTCATCGAGACCACGATGTGCTCCGCCTCGCGGTGCGGGAACACGGTCAGATGCCGGTCCAGGCACTGGACCGCCTTGGCGACATCCACCCCGCCGTTGGTTTTCTGGCGGTACCATTTCGTCCGGCGAATCTCGTCCCTTTGCAGGAGTTCCTGCAGGGTGCTCTGACTCTTCATCAGGTTGGCGAGCGCAACGCGATGGCCGTAGCGAACATCCTGCTGCACCTGGGCGACCACGATGTCCATCGGGTCCGAGACAATGGGAGGCAGGACCTTGATCGCGGTTTCGGCCCGGTAGAGGGGCAGGTACCGTCGGACCAGATACCAGCCGCCCGTGCCCGCCGCACCGCCGAGGAGGGTCACAAACAGGATCAGCCAGAGATGCCGGCGCAGCATACCCAGGGCCTCCTTCGGCGTCAGGGCGTCCCCGACGCGCAGCGGCGCTGCGGGCTCGGAAGCCCCTTTTGCGCCCGGTGATCTCGGCATCCTGCCGGCGGCCGCCGGATTACTTGTGGTCATGCTGCTCTCCGATCCTGCGTGGCACGGGCATCTTGCCCGTGATTCCCAACGTAGCACGGGCATCTTGCCCGTGATCCTTGATTCATGGGCGGGACGCCCATGCTACTTAGCCAATCGCTCGACGGCCGAGTTGATCCGCTGCCGGGCGGCCTCGGACATGACGGCCCCTCCCACTTCCAGCGCACGACGGTAGGCGGCCAGGGCCTTGCCCCGTTCCCCCAACGCTTCATTCACCAGGCCCAGATGCTCGTAGACCTCCATCGGTGCCTTCCCCCGGGCCTCATACTTCTGGACCGCCGCCGCCAGTGACGGAGCGGCTTGAGCAGGCTGTCCGTTCCGGTACAACAGATAGCCATGCGTATCCAGATAGTTGGCCTCATTCGGATTCTGCTCGACCGCCGTCCTGGCGAACTCCAGCGCCTCGGCGAGTTTCTCATCGTTCTGGGCCAGTAAATAGGCCAGATTGTTCAGGACACTGCTGTTTTTCGGCCATTTCAACCGCAGACTTTCATAAACGCCGATCGCCTTTTGCAGATACATTTTATCGGAAGTTGCGTTATAGGCCGCGGTGAGCAGTTGCGCCTTTTGGGCCGTGTATTGCAGCCCGGCCTCGGTCTGCGGTCCGGCCGACCGGATGCACTGATCGATACCATCGATAGCCTCGGCATACTTCCCGACGCGGAGGTAATGCCGCCACAGGAGCCGACTGTCCTTCGACTCCGCCAGCAGTCGCTCGGCCGTGTCATTCTGCCCACGGGCCCGGTAATACTCCGCGTGGCTTTCCAGCGCGACCTGGCTGGCCGGATCGAGTTTCCGTGCCTGCTCGAACGCCGTCTGGGCCATCGCAAAAAAGGCATTCTGCTTCGCCTGATCCTTCTCTTTCAAAGCGATTTGCGTCGCCAGTTTCCCCAGGGCCACGGCATTATCGACGCTCGGAGCATTCGCCTGGATCGTCTGGCGCAGGGCCACCGCCTTTTCCGGCTCGCTGTCGCTGAGGAAATCGACGTACGCGTTCAGCAGGGTCGGGTCGCGCGGATCGAGCCGGACGGCCTGATCCAGGGCCTGTCTCGTCTCCTGCCTCTGGTCGGAGGATTGACTGGCGCCGAGCGTGCGGTCGCGGGCATACAGGGCCTTGGCCAATCCCTTGGCCACCAGGGCGTCCATCGGGTTCAGCTCCGACGCCTTGCGGGCATCCTCGATGGACTCCTGCTCCTTGCCCAGCGCCGCCTTGACATCGCTGCGGAGCACGTAGCCGTAGGAGAAGATGGGCCGCTGCTTGAGGCACTCGTCCAAATGGCTCAACGCGCCGTCATAGTCCTTCTTGGCAAAGGCCAGACGCGCGGCAAACAGGTGGCCGCTGCAATCGTCCAAGTTGCCCCGTTTGGCGGCTTCGGCCATCTCCTCCGCCAGCGGCCAGTTCTCCTGGCGGCGGGCCAGATCGAACAGATGGCCGGCCGCCACGTGACGCGGGCTCATCAGCTTGGCGGCCCCATAAACCGAGGGGTCTTCAACGCCTTGGGAGGCGGTGGCCTCCAGCACGTTGCGCCATTGGGGCATTGCCTTATCCAACTGCTGAGTCTGTTCATAGAACAGCCCCAGCTCCAGGCTCCGGCGGACGGGATCGGCCACCGCGCCGGCCGCCTGCTCCTGAAGCTCCCGGCGTCGCGCCGGCGGACAATTCCGCGGGTCCGGCTCTGACGAGAGACCTCGATAGAACAAGGCCGTGACGTTGTCCGGGGAGTGCTTCAGGAGAGCCTCGGCCATCGCCTTGGCGGTGCTCAGGTCGCCTCCGGCGATGAGCAACTCACACAGCTCGGCCGTGTAGCTCTCCCCCACGGCGTCCGGATTGACCTGCAGCAAGCGCTGGACGAGTTCGGCCTCTTGTTCCTTGTAGCCGCGCAGCTCGTCCGTCAGGGTACGCCCCGCCGCCGCAAACAACTGATTGCTCTTGGCGCGGGTCAGGTCCAGATTGAGCACGACCGTGTTCGGGTCACTCGGTCTGAGCTTGGCGATCTCTTTTTCCGCTTCCGCCAGGGCACCTTTCGCCAAGAGGGCCTTGAGGCGTAGTCCCCGGCTGCGGTCGTTGCCGCCGAACCGCTCGTCGAAGACACCGGCAACGTTGAGCGCCGTGTCATACGAGCCCGTCCGCAGGAGCGCAGCGCCGTAGTCCAACAGAGCCTCGGGTCTCGCATAGACGATTCCGCAGCCCAACGCCGTCTGCAGGAAATCGATCACCGCGCCCGTCTCCCCAGTGCGCTCGAAGATCTTCGCCAAAGTCCACGACAGGAAGGGATCGCGCTGCTCCGGCGGGTTGGCCGCCTTGATCTGCTCGTACGCGGCGTAGAGGCTCCGGACCGCCTTGCCGGTCTGGCCTTTCGCCAGGTCCAGCATCCCCTGCCACTTCACCACTTCCAGATCCTCGCCGCTGCCCCGAAGCTGGCCGATCTCATGCACCGTCTTCTCCAGCCGGGCCAGGAGCCCCTCCCCCGTCGGGTCCGACGTCGGCAGCGCCAGAAGCCGCTCCACACAGCACTTGCCGAGCAGCGAGCATAGGGAGAGCCGATGGACACGATTGGCAAACTGCAGCGGCCCGGACTTGTCCCGGGCGCCCGGCAATTCCAGAGCCTGTTCCGTCAACCCGATCGCCTTGTTCAGGGCCGGCACATCGCCGTAGACGGAGAACTTGCGGTAGTGGTAACTGGCGGTCAGCATCGGGTATTCGACGTTGCCCTTGTCCAGCGTGTGAGCCTGCTCCGTGGCCTGAATGGCGCGATTCAGCTTTTCCAGCGCGCCGGCGGAATCCAGATAGGCGGCGTAGAAGGAGTAGAATTGCCCCAGGGCGGCAAAGACCAGCGGACTGGAGGGAAACTTCTGCGTCAGGCCTTCGTATTGCGGCTCCAACGCCTTCATCTGCTCCCGGGCCGCCGTGATGCTGCCGCGCTGCGCTACGGTCAGCTTGCGCGTCAGTACATTGATATGCGCCTCGGTGGCTTGGCCGGCCGCCCGCACCGCTGCGGCCAGAACATCATCCGCCTGCTGCTCCGCGGCATTCTTCTGATCCGGGTTGCCGCGCGAGGCCGCCGTCTCACCCTTTTTGACGAAGACCTCGGCCAGGTAGCGATAGACCTGCACATTGTTCGGATCGAGCTTCTGGGCCTGCTCCAGTTCGTTTTGGGCCCCCTGCAGAAGCTCGCCCGGCGACGTGACCGCTCCCATCGCCGCCAATTCAAACGCCGCCCGGCCCTTGATGAAGTGCAGATGAGGACCCAACTGCCGGGCCCCGTCGCGCCAGGGGCGGTCATCGACGGTTCCGAAAGGCGGCTCCCACCTGGTCTTCTCGTCGTTGCTCAAGCCGGTCTTCTCGATCAGCTCGGTCGCCTTCCGAGCCTGCGACAAGACCTCCTCCCAATACCCGCTCATGCTCCGCCCCGCGCTGCCCAGGCCGTCGGCGAGAAGATAGGCATACTTAAGCTGTCCGAGCCGGGCCTTGACGTTCTGGGGATCGGACGTGAGGACCTGTCCCCAGCAGGCCTGAACCCGGTCCCATTGAGCCAGCTCTCGGTACACGTCGGCCAGCTTGAACAGCAGGTCGATCTTGCCTTCCGACGAGCGGGTCAGGCCGTAGGCCCGTGTGTAGCTTTCGCGCGCGGTCTGGTAGTTCTGGGCCGCCCAGGCCGCGTCGCCATCCGCGATCAACGGGGCAGGATTGCGATTCAGGCGCAGAATGACGCAGACTGCCGCCAGCGCAAACAGCAGCAGCACCGTCGTGCCGAGCATCGCGACCTTCTTGTTTAGACGCCTTCTTCTCGCCATCAGGATTCCTCATCATTCCAGGTCGGGCCAGTGCTCCTGCTCCAACAGGGGCAAAAGCACGGCCAGAAGCCTTTCACCGGCCGCCGTCGCCGCTTCCCGCGTGGGAGCCGTGGACGACTGGTTGAAAACCATCTCGATTTTGCAGAAGTAAGCATGCTTGCTGAAGAGGTTCTTGTTGAGCGCCATGCGCGCCTCATCCCGGCTGCCGGCATACTCGCCGTTGACGCGAAACAGATACACGACGGGAGACTGCGGCACGGACAGGGACACGTCATGGGAGACTCTGTCGAAGAGCAGGTAGCGCCCCGGAATCTCGCGCAGGTCGCCTGCCGCACCGATCCGGAAAGAGACCGCGTTGGTCGCTAATCGTTGGTAGCCCCCGCCGGTGTAACACTCTTCGGGCACGTGCGGCACGCGGTCCGGCTGCTGATAATAGGTGATGAACAGGAGCATCTTCCGCACAGGGCTTTGGACGGATTCCCGCGGGTCTTCCAGAACCCATTGGATGTAGTCCCGGGTCCCGAGCGATTGGAGGATGTCCTCATTCTCGATGGGGACCTTCGCCGAGACCTTATAGGGCGCAAGCCTTCCCTCCTCGATGGCATCTAAGGGTCTCTTCAGAGGCAACGGCTCTTTCTTCAGGTACAGGCCGAGCCGCTGCGTCGCCAGGGACATCCCCACGCCGGCGAGCGCCAGTACGACCGTGCCGATCAGAAAGGCAGGCTGCCGGTATGCCGCAAGATTGCGCCGCTGTTCATCCATGGTGGGACCGCTTTCGAACAATCACCTCCGCGCCGGTCTGCTCGCCTTCTTCCACGAACAGACTCGCCATGAACCACCCGAGCACGCCGTAGAGGCCGAAGGCCAGAGGCAGCATCGCCAGTCCGAGCAGATCGTGATAGAGGCCTTGCGTGAACCTCGGGTCCACCAGGACGTAGAGGAGCCCGGTCGCCGTCACGCGGACGATGTTGCAGAGAATCGCGATCGGCACCGTGCTCAGCAGCAGGATCGTCCGCTGCCATCCGGGCCGGTCGTGCAAATAAGCCATGGCCACGCCCAGGGCCAGGAACGCCATCAACAGGCGCATGCCGCTGCACGCCTCGGCGACGTTCAACGCCGGCTCCAGCCGCTGACCCTTGTACACGAGATCGATGACCGCGCCGGTGGTCGTCGCATCGAGGTTGGGAATCAGGTTGAGAACCGTGGTCGCCACTACCGCCGACAGGTGCCGCATCGGCAGCGTCAGGCCCACGTAGTAGCGCCGCGGCAATGGGATAGCGAAGAGCAGAAAGGCAATCGGCAGCCAGGCACAGCGAACCAGGCGCCATCCTCCCAGAAACAGAACCACCGCCCCCACGGCGGCGATCATGGAGACCGGTCGGAAATAGGCATATCCGGCGGGACTGACCACATTGAACGCGTAGAACACCAAGACCAGCAGCAGAACGAACAGGCCAAGATACTCAGGCCGGGTCTGGCCCGGCTGCAGAGGCGGCGGCCGGCGGCCGTGCAACAACTCGACCAGGGGGTCGCCCACATATTCCAAGGCCAGAATCTGCCGCTTTTTCTGATGAAGGAAATAGAGGCTGAACAGAGGAATGAGAAATCCGTGCGACCAGTTCGGGTCCGTCGCCCACAGGTGCACGAGATTGGCCATCTCGCCGCGAAACAGAAAACCGAACAGGCTCCCAAGAACCAGAACCTTCACGAAGCGGTGCATGCCCATCAGAAACCGCGAAACCAGGGAAAACCTGTGCCGTAATCGATGTCGGCAAAATTCCGGTCGTAGACGAAGCCGAAGCCATAGGTCGCCCGGAACGCATTGCGCAAGACCGCCCGCCAGCGCGCCGTCACGTCGGTCCCCACGTTGATCAGATCGTTCGGCTTGATGAAGAAGTCGGGCTGCTCGCCGCTGGCGATCTTGTCCAGATTGACCATCACGATTTCCTCGCGGGCGGTGCCGATCCGCCGGATGACCTCCACGTTCTTCGGACTCGCCAGAGGCCCCAGGCCGCCGGCCGCCGCGACCGCCATCTTCAGCGTCATCGGCCGGCCCGTGATGTCAATGTACCCACTGCGATTGACGTTGCCCATGATAGCGAACTCGCCGATGATGTCAACGGGCACGTGGATCGTGTCGCCCGGCTTGATGATGATGTTGTAGCGCGGGTCGCCCGCGAGGAGCTTGTCGGCGGGAATGCGGATCAGACGCGTCTGGATCGCCTGCTCCCACTCTTGATCCATCGGCAGTTTCTTACGCTCCACCGGCCGCGTCATCTCCGGCGGCTGGGCTGGGACCGGCGGCTGGGCGGCTTGCGGCTCCCCTTTCGGCACGGGGGTCCAGTGGCCGTCGCGGAAGGTCCACTCGATCCCACCGGCCGACTCGGCTTGCGCCGCGGCGGATTTCTCACCCGGCCCTGCGGGCCGGCTCTCACCCTCCGTGATCGTGACTTGGACCCATTTGCCGTCCCGGAAGATCCATTCGGTCCTCTCTTTGGGCTTGGACTCCGCCGGCACGGGCGTAAGCTCCTGCGTTTCTCTGCTCGTATTGAGATTGCCGAATTCCACCGGGGACAGGATGCTTGGCCCCCCCGCCGTGGCGAGGGCATCGCGGGTTCCCAAACGCGACTCATCACGTTTGGGGCCCCCGCCGCCTCGCTGCGTCAATACGCGAAAGCCCCCGGGCAGGACCGACGCCGTGACCTCGTCTGGTCCGGCGTTGGGGGCCGCAGCGCCGACGACTTTCGTGCTCTGCGGCCAGGCGCTTTGCGCATGAGGAGCGATGAGATCGAGCATCTCCCGCTCCGACTCGCCCTTCTGGGCCGGCTCGGAAGGCTCCGGGATTCCGAATGACGGAGGACGGAGGACGGACGACGGATAGGCCCCCCGTCCCGTGCCCGCGGTCTGCTGTCCCCTGTCTGGCGTCCCCTGTCCTCGGTCCTCGGTCTTCGGTGCGGTTCCCGGCTCGATCAACTCCAGCTCGGGCGCCTGCCTTTTTCTCTCGCCCGTCCCGGCGCCTGCGGGTTGGCCGGCCGCTTCTCCGCGGCGCGAGAGGTAGATATTGCTGACGTTGAACTGCATCTGGGCGCCCGCCGTGGCCAGCGCGTCGGTCAGACGATACTCATAGCGGGGAATCACGTACCGGCTGGGACGAGCGACCGCGTTGCCAAGAATCGAGAACGTCCGCTGCTGGGAATCCAGCAACGTCACCGTGACGGAAGGGTTGCGCAGCACGCTGGGCGACAGGATGTGCTTGATCTCGTCCTCCAATTGCCTCTCGGTCAGCCCGGCCGCCTGGAGCACGCCGACATCGGGAAGGGAGATTTTCCCGGTCTCGGACACGATGTAGTCATTGAGGAGCGGCACACCCTCCTGGTAGAGCTCGAAAATGGAAATCCGCACGAGGTCGCCCGGCTGCAGCGCATAGTCCGCCTTGGCGGCCACGATATCGCTCGGCTGCGGGTTCTGGGCATTTTCCCAGGCCACCGGGGTCTCTTCGGCCACCCCGAGCGAATTCAGAATGACGTTGACCGCCGGCGTGGGACGGAACCGGCCGATCTGGCCGGGGTCCAGGGTCTTGGCACTGCATCCGGCCAGACCCAGGCCCAGAGCCGAGACAGTGAGCAATACCGCCGCCCTGCGAACGCCCAAACCGTAGATAGCAGATCGTAGATAATCCATGCTCACGGTTTATCGGCTCTATGCCCGGCGCGCTTAAGTATTGGCCCCCCCGGAAGGCAAAGATGACAACCAATCCCAAGCGGAATCAGTCGACACGACGATACCGAAGGCCCCCGCAGCCGCGTACGGATGCTCGTTTTCAGTGCTGAAACCGGCGTTTCCGGCCGGTCGCGAATCTCCGAAAGGAGCGGCGGAAATCCTCCGGCAAGTTGAGATAGGCGCGCTCGCCGTGGAGCTCGTAGGCCTTGCGGTCGCGCGCCTTGGCCGCCTCGACCTCGTCGTCATAGACCCCCAGATAATACTGTACGCCGTGACATTGGATTCCCGCCTGCCACTTGTTGTCCTTATTGCGGAACACGCCCACGAATCTGGAGGTCCCGCCGCAAGGCCTGCGGTTGGCCTGATTCTGCCGCGGCGTGCAGACGCGCAGATTGCAGCGCCGGTTGTTCAGGCCATTCCCGTCGACATGGTCTACGACATAGCCTCGGCGCGGTCGCATGATCATGCGGTGCATGTACTTGTCCTTTCCTTTCTCCCGACAGCGCGCGTAGATCGCGCGGCCGTGCCGGCTGGCATACCACCGGTACTTACACAGCTTCTCATAGTCCGCGGCATCGACAGTGGCGAACAGATTCTGTCCCAGCGCGATCCGGCGAACGCCCCGGCCGGACCCGCACGGCGCCGAACGGGCAAGGTCCGGCGCGGGTTTCGGTCGGGACCGCCACCAGGGCTTCGGTTTGAAGTTCCGGCACATTTCGGTGGGCCAGACCTCCTGTAGCGCGCCGGGACTGTCCGGGTGGTTCGTGCACAGCAGGAAGGTGGGCATCCCCGACAGCTTGTCCAAGCGCTGTCGCTGCGGCGTCGGCGGACAACTGTACGCGCACAACTGGCACCGGCCCACGAAGAGCCGGGCGATCTTCCAGTCCCACCACTTCCCCCGGCAGTACTCGGGCCACAGCTCGCTGTCCGGCGGCGGCACGCCCGGGGGCCGTTTTGCGACGACCGTTGTTCTCCCTCCCCCCTTCTCCGAAGCCTTCTGTGGTTTGCCTTGAGCCTTCCGCCTTTTTGCCTGTACCTTCCGCTTTTCCACAATGCTCCCCTTTCCGCTGGCACGGGCGCACCATCGTTCGCCCCTGGCACGCGCGAATAATCATTCGCCCCTACAACCATCTCGATCCGATCCCGACTCACGTCGCCGCCGCCCCGCGTGGGTCCGGGTCGCGACACACCGCGTAGCGCTTCACGCGATTCTGCGTCTATGGTATATTGACCCACGATCTGTGTCAACGAACATTTCAAAATTATGCCACTATTTTGTTATTTCCTAAACCACGATCCCATCACGACTAACGAACGCCCGTGAAAAAACAATGATCCGCTTTAAGGCTAAGCCATGTTTTGGCCACAGAGGGCACAGAGAGCACAGAGAGAAACGATGGGCAGGCACGAAGGTCGGAAGGAAGGAAGTTGTTTCCTTCTTCCGTTTTCCCCTTCTTCCCCTCCTTCTTCTCTGTGTGCTCTGTGATCTCTGTGGCTTCCTCTCCTTCTTAGCTTTCTACCGGGTCGTTGTGAAAAAATGTAGCACAGCCGCCCTCGGCTGTGGTCCCTTGTCATTCCCGCGCAGCCAAATCAACTCGCGCAGAGACGCGGAGACGCAGAGAAGAACGCAACGGCAATCCGGCGTACCTCGGCGTCCCTGCGTCTCTGCGCGAGACATAAGCCAAAAAAGCTGGAAATCCGGCAGGACAGCGTTATGCTTTCCTTTCAGGCACGAAATAGAAGGAGAAGCACCATGCGGAGATTAGCCGTTTTCAATCAGGTATCGCTGGACGGCTACTTTGTGGACGCTATCTGCCGAAGGTCGTGTTTTCGAGAACGCTGGAGCAGGCGTCCTGGAACAATACGAAGCTGGTCAAGGGCAACCCGGCCGCAGAAGTACGAACGCTGAAGGAGGAGCCCGGACCGGATATGGTGATTATGGGCAGCGGCACCATCGTTTCGCAGGTGACGCAGGCGCGATTGGTCGATGAATACCAGGTCGTGGTGATTCCCATCGTTCTGGGCCAGGGCCGGACGATGTTTGAGGGCCTTCATGAGAGGCTACCCCTGAAGCTGACCAAGACGCGGACCTTCGGCAATGGGAACGTCCTGCTATGCTATGCGCCGCGGGCGTGAGGGAGAAAATAGGAACCTTCTCTCGGCGCCAGGGCAATCGCAAAGTCCCCCAAATGGGTGTAAGGAAAGCATCAACCGGGTGGCATCGTCAAGGCCGCAGGCTTTGGCGATGGTCCTGCGCACAGGGAAATCCGCCATCGCCAAGCTCCGAAGAGTCCGCTTGACGCTGCCACCCCACCCCGTCCTGCGACTTTGCGTTTGCCCTGCTCTCGGCGCCCCTTGCCCTTGTGCCGTCTTTCCCCTACAATGCGGCTGTGGATTCACAGGCTACCACGGTCTGCGGAACAGCGAAAGAGAGATGGTTGGATGCGAAGCGCAAAGAGACAGATTGACCCGTTGCCGGACGAATTCAAGTCGCTTGAAGAGGCGGCGGAGTTCTGGGACACACATAGTATCACCGACTATGAGGAATTCCTGGAACCTGTCGAGATTGACGTGGACATCCAGAGACCCCATTTCGAGATCGAAGTGGATGAGGAGACTTTCCTGGCCTTGCGGGAGATAGCCCAGAAAGAGCGGAAGGCTATGGAGGAACTCGCCAGCGAAATCCTCAAGCGAAGACTTGGGACCATCTGAGTGCGGGAGAATGTACTGGGCACCGTCGCTTTTCGTCGTCCTATTGCTGTTAGATGGCACAAAGATCATGTAAGGAGTCTCACGAGCGATGCCAAACCGTGTCCTCTGGACAATTGACAACGAACTTGACGGAAGGACCTTCGAGCGACTCTGTGTCGATCTACTCTATCGCAATGGCTACAGAGACATCGTCCCAATTGAGCCTCAAGATGGCGGTCGGGACGCCGAGGAGTTTCCCAGGCGTGGTCGAGGGCGCGCAGGGGAGGCAACGTTCTTCCAGTTCAGCCTGGAGAAGGGCTGGAAGGGCAAACTGCGCCGCGATGCGCGTAAACTGGACGCTCGTGGAATCGAATTCTCGACCTTTGTGTTTGTGACTAGCCAGAAAGCGAGGGGGGTAGATGTCGACCTATTAACAGCCGAGTACTGGGGTCACACCTACACATTTCACAATCCAGCCGAGTACTGGGGTCACACCTACACATTTCACAATCCAGTGTTTCACCCCCATTTAGCTGGGCGCTCTCAGGGGGTCCGGCCTTGCTCGATGAAATCGAGGGCCTGACAGAGAGCCACGGGGCCGCAGGTCACGTGCGCCATCCAGGGGTCGTCGATGAGCTTGGCCCGGAAACCATCCTTGGCAAAGCCGCCTGCGTAGATGTCCAGGAAGTGCCCGTAGCGGAAATCGCCCGGACCGGTGATGAGGGAGACCAAAGCGGCCCCCGGACTGAGTCCCTTGAGGATCAGCGCCGCCGCCACGCTTTCTGCCCCACGAATTTGTCTGGCCGGCCAATGCCGGTGCCGGTTCCCGGCGCGGTGGTGCTGGGCGTGATTGCCTGGCATGCACCGAGACGGCAATTGACAGCCGCACCCCAGTCGCGTAGACTCAGAACAATCCAATTACTCGACTAAGTTGCATGGAAGGAACTACAGCGCGATGGATGTTGCCTGGACCGAATACTTCCGGTATAGAGCGGCATTGCGAGGATTCGACCTCGACAAGATCGAAGAGATAGTGAAACATTCCGCTGAAAGATATGTGGATACGGCAACGAATCGTCGGGTGGCCATCGGGCGATGTGGGAAGATACTGGTGTTGGTCCCTTATGAGGCAAGCGCCGACGTGGTGACTCCGATAACGGTCCATGCGACCGCGCGCCGGCAGATTACGTTCCGAGTCAAGACCAGGAGGTTTGTTCATGCGTAAGCCTCGGTTAACCTATTTCGAGAAAGAGGATGTTCTGCATCTGGTCGTCAGCGAAGGACCGGAGGCGCAAAGCGTCGAGTTGAGCCCCAACGTCACGGTAGAGTTGAACGATAAAGGGGAACTGATCGGCATTGAGATACTCAAGGCCAGTTCGTTCCTCCGTGACACGATCATGGAATCCGCGCAGGCAAAACTACTCGCGGTTGACTCCGGCGGACCCGAATCATCGCACGAGCGCCAGTAGCCGGAGGGCAGGCGATGCCCGGCTCCGGCGACACGTCGGGCGCTCTCAAGGGGTCCAGCCTTGCTCGATGAAATCGAGGGCCTGACACAGAGCCGCGGGGCCGCAGGTCTCGTGCGCCATCCAGGGGTCGTCGATGAGCTTGGCCTGGAAACCATCCTTGGCAAAGCCGCCGTCGCAGATGTCCGGGAGATGCCCATAGCGAAAATCGCCCGGACCGGTGATGAGGAAGACCAAAGCGGCACCCGGACTGAGGCCCTTGAGGATCAGCGCCGCCACCGAAATACTGGGGACACCGTACTCGTGGAAGTTCCCGACAAGTACGGTGTCCCCCGCGGTCCTCAGAGACGACGAGGCACGGTCCTCGGGCCCTCACGAGAAATCCTTCCTTCCGTCGCTCAGGCGACACCCACCGCCAGCTCGCTCTCGACCATCCGGCGGATCCGCCGGCGGTTGCGCTCCACGAAGGCCAGCTTGTCGGCCAGGCAACTTTCGAGCAGCGAGCCGACGGCGTAGTGGCCCGTCACATCCGCCATGGCCACCAAGGCCACGTATTCCGCAATCCGGAAATGCATCAGATGGTTGACTTTGGCCGCGATGAACAGAGTCCGCGCGATCGGTCCCTTAATCTCGTCGAGCTCCCGGCGGAAATCCTCGACAAAGACATCCTGCATCCGGCCGCTGAGCTTCTGCGGCTGCTCGCCGATGAGCTTGAAGCACCGGTCCAGCGTGCTGAGAGTCTGGCTCTTCAGGAAGATCCGGGATTCGATGGCTTCCTTGATATCCGGGTCTTCGGCCGCTTCGCCGATCTCCTGAAGAATAGTGGCGGTCCGCTCTTCGTTCTGCCTGACGTCGCTGAGCAACCTCACAAACAATTCTTTGGGATCTTGCACTGCCATAGCAATGCTCCTTTCTCACAAATCGTTCAACTCGTTCCACCTGGTGCGAACTCCCCTGCCTTCCATGTACTCTTATAACTGTTTCGGTGAGATTCCGTTCGACCGAAACGCTCAGGAGCGCCCTCATTGTTCCAGGAGAAAAAACTCAGGGGGAACCCGCAAAGGGCGCACGGCGTGCCCAGCCCTGTCAGGGTCATGCAACAGAATCGGCAGGCTTCTGCCCGTGGCGGAGTTGTCGCGCCGCGCTCGATCCATCAGGGCGCCGATCGCGCGAAATGGAAACACGAGAGTTGACGGGGCGGGTCAATGACGTTTCGACGCGAGGAAGGCATATCCCAGGACCGCCAGCAAGACAACGGCCGAAACGTGTTGAACGACGCTTGGTCCCATGTGATGCAGGTGTGACACTACCCCGATATCGATACTGTGAATGAGGGAATCCAAGACAACGCCGGCCGCGAGGGCACAGCCGGCCACCGTCAGGAGGTAAAGGATCGCGGTTCGGCGGCCGAGGGTGTTCCAGATCGTCGCCAAGCCGGCGGCGTTGGTGCCCGGCCCTGTGATGAGGAAGACCAAAGCGGCCCCCGGACTGAGGCCCTTGAGGATCAGCGCCGCCGCCACCGGCACGGAGGCCGAGGCGCACACATACATGGGAATGCCGATCAACATCATCACCAGCATCGCCGGCAGACCTTGCCCCAGCCGGGCCGCGAAGAAGTCGTCCGGCACCACCGTCGAGATCAATGCCGCGATCACCAAGCCGACTAGCAGCGGCTTGCCGATGCCGCGCGGCAGGGAGACGAAGCCGTACTTCATACCGTTGAGGAGCTTGCGTCCCGGTGAAACAGCATGATGGCAGCAGCAGTGTTCCTCGCCATTCTGGACAGGCGGTGAATCTTCCTGCCCTCCGTCCGCCATTCTCAGCGATCCGTCCTCCGTCTTCTGTCTTCCGTCCTCCGATCCTTGTCCGAAGAGATCGACCAGGACGCCGCCGACGAGGCCGGTGACGAGCGCCGCCAAAGGTCGGAAGATGGCAAAGACCGGACCCAGGAGGCTGTACGTAACCAAAAGGCTGTCGACGCCTGTCTGGGGCGTGGATAACAGAAAAGAAATGGTCGATCCTTTGCTCGCCCCGTGCTTGCGCAGGGACATGGCGACCGGGATCACGCCGCAAGAGCAGAGAGGCAGCGGGATGCCGAAGAGCGTCGCCTTCAGCACGGGCAGGAAACCCCGCCCGCCAAGATGCCGCTCCACCAACTTCTGCGAGACGAGGACCGAGAGCAGTCCGGCGACAAAAAAACCAAACAAAAGATAGGGCGACATCTCACCAACGGTCGCCCAGAAATCGACTACCAGCCGCAGGAGGAAATCAAGCATACTCTATCGTTCGGCCTCCACCACGGACCCGACCTTGACCACCTCACTGCGAATCATACTGCCCCGCAGGGAGACGGTGATATCCAAAAAGCTCATCGCTTTGCCGCTGAGGGCGATCGCCTCGCGGGCGATGTGCGTCAGCCCGAAACAGCACGGCACCTCCATATGAACGACCATCAGGCTGCGCAGGTTGTTGGACCGCACGATCTGGGTCAGTTTTTCGATGTAGAACTGGCTATCGTCCAGCTTGGGGCAGCCAATGATAAGGCTGTGGTCTTTGAGAAAGCGCCGGTGGAAATCCCCCACCGCGAAGGGCACACAGTCCGCCGCGAGCAGCAGATGCGCCTCGCCAAAGCAGGGTGCGGTCGGCGCAACCAGGGCCAGTTGAACCGGCCAGTGGGTCAGTTGCGAAGGAGCATCCTCCGGAGCGGCGTCGCTTTCCGGCACCTGATCCCGCCGGAACTGATGCGATGCCATACCCGGACAAGTAAACAAGGGCTGCTCCTTCCGCGGCTGGGTCAGGTGTGCTGTGACCGCCTTCTCGTCAAACTCGGCCGCTTCACGCGGCTCGACAGTGATCGCTCCTTCGGGACAATGCCCGAGGCACGCTCCCAGACCGTCGCAATAGGAGTCGCTCACTAAGCGGGCTTTGCCGTCGACGATCCGGATCGCACCCTCGGCACACGCCGTGGCGCACAGCCCGCAACCGGTACACTTCTCTTCATCGATCCTGACGATATTCCGCACGGCCATTTTCTTTCTCCTTGACCGCCAACCCTCAGACACCAGAGCTATAAGGGTCGGGTGGCCCCACCGAGCGTCGATCGATGAAACCACCCGACAAGAACGAAATGCGAACGTCTTCAGGAACCCAGCGTCGCTGCCAAGTCGTCTTTCACAGAGCCAATCGGTTTGATCGCGAATTTGTCCACGAGCACGCTCAGCACTTCCGGCGTTACGAAAGCCGGCAGGCTCGGGCCGAGACGAATGTCCTTGACGCCCAGGTACAGCAACGTCAGCAGAATCGCCACAGCTTTCTGCTCGAACCACGACAGAATCAGGGAGAGCGGCAAATCGTTCACGCCAACCCCAAACGCCTGGGCCAGCGCCACCGCGATCTGCACGGCCGAGTACGCGTCATTGCACTGGCCCACATCCAGCAGTCGCGGAATGCCGCCAATCTGGCCGAACTCCAGTTTGTTGAACCGGTACTTCCCGCAGGCCAGGGTCAGGATCACGCAATCGCCCGGCACCTGCTCGGCAAATTCCGTGTAATAGTTGCGTCCGGGCTTGTCCCCGTCGCAGCCGCCGATCAGGTAGAAATGCCGGATCTTGCCCTGCTTGACCAGGTCAATCACTTGGCCCGCGACACTCATAACGGTATTGCGGGCGAAACCGATCCTAAGGTATTTCGCCGGGGCATCCTGCGGGAATCCCGGAGCGGCCAGCGCCGCCTCGATCACCGGCGTGAAATCCCGGTCGGTAAGGTGGGTCACGCCGGGCCAGCCCACCACGCCCGCGGTGAAAATCCGGTCTTTATAGCTGTCCACGGGCCTTTGCAGGCAGTTGGTCGTCATTAGAATCGCGCCGGGGAACTTCTCGAATTCCTCCCGCTGTTCTTGCCAGGCCCCGCCGTAGTTGCCGACGAGGTGCTTGTACTTCTTGAGGCCGGGATAGGCATGGCACGGCAGCATCTCGCCATGGGTATAGACGTTGATGCCCTTGCCCTGCGTCTGCTGGAGCAATTCTTCGAGGTCCTTGAGATCGTGGCCGGAGACGACGATGCACTTGCCCTTGACCGGGGTAATGCGGACCTGCGTCGGCTCCGGATGGCCGTAGGTCTGTGTGTTGGCGGCGTCCAGCAGCTCCATGGCCTTGAGATTGATCTCGCCCACCTTCAAGGCTCGTCCCAACAGCTCGCCCGTATCGGTCGGCTTGCGGGTGAGGTAGTCGAGCATCTCGTGGATCGCGGCATAGTGCTGCGCATCCTCTTTGCCGAGGATCTGGGCGTGGTCGGTGTACGCCGCGACGCCCTTGATCCCGTACGTGATCAATTCCTGCAAGCCGGCGACCGTCGCGCCGAGCTTCGCAACGCGTTTATCGATGCCAACCTCGCGGCCCTTGCGTGCCATCGCGCCGAGCTCGTCGCGCCCTTCCCACCAGCGCACGGGGCAGTCCAGCCGCTCCAGGGTCTGGCCGGCCTTGATCGCCGCCTTCTCATAGAGCTTCTGCGCCCGACCTCTCATCTCGGCCGCCTCGTCCATGAACCCCGCCAAACGCGGCGGATCGAAATTGACGTTGGTCAGCGTACTGAACAGGGCCTTGACCGTGAACACGTCCACGTCCCGGTCCCTCGCCCCCAACTGACTGGCCCGGTACGCATAGCGCGAAATGTCCTTGACCGCGTAGATCAGCAAATCCTGAAGTGCCGCGGTCTGGGCGTCTTTCCCGCACACGCCCACCAGCGTACATCCCGTCCCCTTCGACGTCGCCTCACATTGAAAACAGTACATAGACATCCAGAAAATCTCCTTTCAACTGAAGTCAGGCACGAATCATCGTCAGTAACATCTTGAACCGCTCGTCGGCGGTGACCGCGTGCGGCACATTCCCCGGCATGATGACCAGCTCCCCCGCCGCGACGGTGACTGGCCGGCCGCCGATCGTCAACTGTCCTCGGCCGTCGATCACCTGGACCACCGCGTCGTATGGCGCGGTGTGCTCGCTGAGCTTCTGGCCCTCGTCGAAGGCGAACAGCGTGATCGTCCCCACCGGTTTGTCCAGGATGGTCTTGCTCACGATGGAATCCTGGGCGTAGTCGATCAGGCCGTCCAGATTCTGCGGCTGGGCCACGCACGCCTCCAGTACGCTCGATTTCACGCGTTTGTCCGTCATATTCGTTCTCCCAAAGTCCCTTGTGCACCTCGGTCCGACGCCAGCTCCTCCAGCGTGACGCCGCCGAGGTATTCCCCCATGCGGTCCTGTAATTCGAGGATTTTCCCGCGTACCGGGCACGCCTTGGCCCGCGGACACGCCCCGGCTTTCGGCAGACACCGGTTGAGGCTCAGCGGCCCCTGCACCCCCTCGATAATGTCCAGCAGGCTGATCTGGGCCGGGGGGCGGTTCAACCGAAACCCGCCCTTGGGCCCCATGCAGCTCGCCACCAGCCTGGCGTCGTGCAACTGCTGCATCAGCTTGCACGCCAGTTGATAGGAGACTTCCTGCTTCTCGGCCAGCAGGCGGGTGGACACGGAGCTATGGTTCCCTTGATGCTGTGCCAACCCCACCATCAGCCGCAGGGCGTAGTCGGTATTACGTCGCAATATGTCCATTTCCGCTCTTGCACTCGCACTCAGCACTATCGGTAGCAGCACCTGCTACTTGTAGGAGTAATATAGTCCTATTCGCCTGCGTGTGCAAGGAAAATCGAAAAAATCTTCCCCGAGCAGCCAAAAACCGCTCCGGCTGAACCGAGCGAGACGCAGGCCCTACGGCAGAAGTTGGACGCCCTGGCCGCCGGCAAAGGCTTGTGCAATCTCCCAGGCCTTCTGGCGGGTGGAGAGGTCCGGATACCTCGGCGGCTCCGCGATTCCCCGTTTGGCCAGCAGGCGCGCGGCCTGCACACGGGCCTCCTGCGCCAGGCGGGCGGCCTCGCCCAGCACCCGCATCGACTCCTGGGGCGAATGAAAGCCCATGCCGTTGTTCGAGGCGATGAAATCCCAGCGGAATTGCGCCCGACGGAGCAGCTTGCGCAGCTCCCCCAGATTCCCAGGCGTCGTCCCGGCCTGCACGGCGGCGGCCACATCGAAATGGGCGTGCACCAGGGCCTCTTCCGCCGCCAACTTGGCATTTTCGACCTTGGTTTGAATCCCCTCGACCCGACTGCGAATCTCGCCTTCGCTCCAGCGATGACAGACGGCACAACTATTGGCGATGTTCAGCAACGGACTCTGCACGTGGTGGTCCGTGTACTTTACGCCGCCCTCCGTGTGGTACGGCATGTGACAATCCGCACAGGAGACGTTCCGGAACGAGTGGATACCCGTCAGATACAGCTCATAATCGGGGTGCTGGGCCTTGATGATCGGCGTCCCCGAGATCGGGTGCACGTAATCGGAGAAATCCAGCTCATCATAGTAGGCCAGGATCTCCTCGACGGCTGTCCCCTTGCGCCAGGGGAAGGCCAGGTAGTTCTTCCACCCGGCCTTCTCATCGGTCCGGAAATAGTACTCCACGTGGCATTGGGCACATACCAGCGAGCGCATCTCCTGGTGGGTCGCCGTGTTGATGTCCCGGCCCATCGCCGCAAATGCCTCTTTCAGAGCCGGTCGCGTGATCCGCAGCTTGAGCGTCTGCGGGTCATGGCAATCCTGGCACCCGATCGGATGCGTGACTTCCTTCGTCAGGTCGTGGAAATTCGCCGCGTAGAATTCCTTGAGTCCCATCTGGCTCATCAACCGCGGCACATCCGTGCTCTTGCAACTCCAGCAGGTGGCGGCATTGAACGGCCGTTTGAGACGCTTCGTCCCGGTGACATCGGTGATGGCATAGTAGTGGCCGCGTCCCTGCCGGTAGTCCGCACTGAATCCGTAGCCCGC
>Ga0315289_10002818_pt1 | contig 26534 bp, 17 predicted proteins | sample YL17G11_40_MG_FD_203452 | JGI IMG/M metagenome (GOLD analysis project Ga0315289, IMG submission 203452) | Sediment microbial communities from Yellowstone Lake, YNP, Wyoming, USA - YL17G11_40 | ecosystem: Environmental > Aquatic > Freshwater > Lake > Sediment | place: USA: Wyoming | collected...
GGGCGAGATCTTCTATCAGCGCGTGGAGGAACCCGACGTCGCTGAAATCTTCCGCGAGACGGTCCAGGGCGGCCGCGTCGTCGAGCGGCTCCTGTACCAGGACCCCGCCACGGGCGCCAGGGCCCGCCAGGCCGGCGAGATCCCGTTCTACAAGGCCCAGCAGCGGATTGTCCTGGCCCACAACGGCGAGATCGACCCCAGGAGCATCGACGACTCCATCGCCGTGGGGGGCTACTCGGCCCTGGCGAAGGCCCTGGCGACGATGACCCCCGAGCAGGTGCTCCAGGAGGTCGAGCGGTCCGGCCTGAGGGGCAGGGGCGGCGGCGGGTTCCCCACCGGCCGCAAGTGGCGCTCCTGCCGCGAGGCCCGCGGCGAGCCCAAGTACGTCATCTCGAACGGCGACGAGGGCGACCCGGGGGCGTTCATGGACCGCAGCGTCATGGAGGGGAACCCCCACGCGGTCCTCGAGGGCATGATCCTCGGCGCCTACGCCATCGGCTCGTCGAAAGGGTATATCTACGTACGTAACGAGTATCCGCTGGCGGTGGAGCATCTGCGCGAGGCGATCGTGCAGGCCCGCCGCGCGGGCCTGCTGGGCGAGGATATCCTCGGCACGGGCTTTGCCTTCGACGTCCGCATCAACCGCGGCGGCGGGGCCTTCGTCTGCGGCGAATCCACCGCCCTCATGGCCTCCCTCGAAGGCCGACCCGGCGAACCCCGCGCCAAGTACGTTCACACCGTCGAGCACGGCCTCTGGGACAAGCCCACCAACCTCAACAACGTCGAGACGTGGGCCAACGTTCCCGCCATCATCAACCGCGGCGCCGACTGGTTCGCCTCCATCGGCACGGAGAAATCCAAGGGCACCAAGGTCTTCAGCCTCGTCGGCGAGGTCACGAACACGGGCCTCGTGGAAGTGCCCATGGGCATGACGCTGCGGCAGATCATCTTTGAGATCGGCGGCGGCGTGAAAGGCGGCAAGGCGTTCAAGGCCGTCCAGACCGGCGGGCCGTCCGGCGGATGCATCCCGGCCCGGTTCCTCGACGCCCCCGTGGATTTCGACGAACTCACGAAACTGGGCTCCATGATGGGCTCCGGCGGCATGATCGTGATGAGCGAAGACACGTGCATGGTCAACGTCGCACGGTACTTCCTCAACTTCCTGCGCGAGGAATCGTGCGGCAAGTGCACGCCCTGCCGCGAGGGCCTCGCCCAGATGCTGGTGATCCTGGACCGCATCACGCACGGCCAGGGGCAGCCGGGCGACATCGAGTGTCTCGAGCGGGTGGCCGTCATCCTGGAGGGCACCGCCCTGTGCGCGCTCGGCAAGACCGCCGCCAACCCCGTCCTCTCCACGCTCCGCTATTTCCGCCAGGAGTACGATGCGCACATCCTCCAGAAGCGATGCCCCGCGAAGCAGTGCCGGGGCCTCTTCCGCTACCAGATTGACGAGAAGGCCTGCAAGGCATGCGGTGTGTGCCGCAAGCACTGCCCGGTTCAGGCCATCACGGGCCAGAAGAAGGTGCCTCACGTGATCGACCAGGAGAAGTGCACCCTTTGCGGGACGTGCCACGAGAAGTGTCCCTTCTCGGCGATCCTGAAGGTTTAAGGAATCGTGCGGCAAGGGCACGGCCTGTCGCGAGCGCCTCGCTCAAAGGATTCCGGCGGATGCCGACGGTAACGATTGACAACGTGGCGGTGGAGGTGCCGAAGGACGCGACCATCCTGGACGCCGCCCGCAAGGCCGGCATCTGGATTCCGACCCTGTGCTTCCATCCCGCGGTCCCGCCGCAGGCCATGTGCCGCCTGTGCATGGTGGAACTGGACCGCGGCGGGTGGACGCAACTGGTGACGGCGTGCAACTACCCCGTGCGGCGGGACATCGTCGTCAGCGTCTCCAGCGACCGCGCGGTGCAGGCCCGGCGGGGCGTCATGGAGTTGCTGCTGGCCCGTGCGCCGGAAAGCAAGCCCCTCCAGGCCCTGGCCGGGCGGATGGGCGTCACGGGGACGCCGTATCCCCAGGTCAGCAAGACCCAGCGCGACTGCGTCCTCTGCGGGCTGTGCACGGCGGTGTGCGACGCTTGTCTGGGGCGTGCGGCCATCGGGTTCGCGGGGCGGGGCAAGGACCGGGTCGTCAGCGCCCCGTTCCGCCAGCCGGCCGAGGACTGCATCGGCTGCGGCGCGTGTGCGGCCGTCTGCCCGGTCGGCACGATCCAGGTCCGCATCCACGAAAAGGAGGGCGAGATCGAGATCTCGCCGTTCAAGACGCGCGTGAAGGCCCAACTGTGCCAGGCGTGCGGGGCACGGATCGTGAGCGTCCCGGTGCTGGAAGAGGCGCTCGGCAAGGCCCGGATCGATTGGGAGAAGTTTCGCCGGCTGGTGCGCCTGTGTCCGAAGTGCCGGCGCAAGGCGGCGGCCGAACAGTTGGCGGAGGTCGCGCTGGCGGCGGCCCAGGCGGGGTATGTCAGCCGCCCGAAAGCCGCGGCTTTTCTCCCCTCTCCCCGCCGTGGGAGAGGGGGTGGGGGTGAGGGGGCGCACGCCACTCCACCCCTCACCCGGCCTTCGGCCACCCTCTCCCGCAAGGGGAGAGGGAACAACGACCCGAAGGGGAGCGCGTAGGTTGAAGCAAGGCAAGGCCATCTCGGTGCGCAAGAGCAGCGCCGACGAAACGAGGAGACTCGGAATGGACGTCAAGAAGCGAAGTAGCGACCCGGCGACCCAGGAAATGCTGAAGCGGATGGCCGACTCCGGCCAGGAGAACGCCTGGGACCGCCTGGAGGCCCAGGAGCCCCAGTGCGGCTTCGGCCAACTGGGCATCTGCTGCCGCGTGTGCAACATGGGCCCCTGCCGCATCGACCCGTTCGGCGAAGGGCCCGAGCGCGGCGTGTGCGGGGCCGACGTGGACACGATCATCGCGCGCAACTTCCTGCGTGCGGCGGCGGCCGGCGCGAGCGCCCACTCCGACCACGGCCGCGGCGTCGTCCATACCTTCATCGCCATGGCCAAGGGCGAGGCGCCCGACTACGCTATCAAGGACCGCACCAAACTCCTCGCCTTGGCGAGGGAATGGGGCATCAAGACCGACGGCCGCAAGGACACCGAGATCGCCGCGGAACTGGGCGAACTGGCCCTCGCGGAGTTCGGCAAGTCCTACGGCACCCAGCGCATGGCCGAGCGGGCCCCCGGGCCGCGCAAGGCCCTCTGGAAGAAACTTGGGCTAACGCCGCGCGCCGTGGACCGCGAGGTTGTCGAGGCCCTCCACCGCTCGACGATGGGCGTGGACCAGGACTACAAGAGCATCATCCACCACGCCTCGCGCTGCTCGCTGGCCGACGGCTGGGGCGGCTCGATGATCGCCACCGAACTCCAGGACATCATGTTCGGCACGCCGTACCCGAAACACGGCGAGATGAACCTGGGCGTCTTCAAGGAGGACCAGGTGAACCTGGTGGTCCACGGCCACGAGCCGCTGCTGTCGGAGATGATCGCGGCGGCGTCGGCCCTGCCGGAACTGGTGGCCGAGGCCAGGGCCGCCGGCGCCTCTGGGCTAAACGTGGCCGGCATCTGCTGCACGGCGAACGAACTGCTGGTGCGGCACGGCATCCCGGTGGCCGGCAACTTCCTCCAGCAGGAACTGGCCGTGGCCACCGGCGCCGTGGACGTCATGTGTGTGGACCTCCAGTGCATCATGCAGGGCCTGACGGAAGTCGTGAAGTGCTTCCACACGAAACTGATCACCACGTCCGAGAAGGCCCGCCTGCCGAACGTCGAGCACGTCCAGATGGAGGAGGCCCGGGCGCTGGAGGTCGGCAAGGCCATCGTCCGCAAGGCCATCGAGGCGTTCAAGAACCGCGGGCCGGTCCACATTCCTAAGGACAAGGGCGAGGCCGTCGTCGGCTTCAGCCACGAGGCCATCAACTACATGCTGGGCGGGCGGTTCCGCGCATCCTACCGGCCCCTGAATGACAACATCATGAACGGCCGCATCCGCGGCGTCGTCGGCGTCGTCGGCTGCACGAATCCCAAGGTCACGCATGATGAAGGCCACACGCGGCTGGTGAAGGAACTCATCAAGCGCGACATCCTGGTCGTGATGACCGGCTGCGCCCAGATCGCCTGCGGCAAGGTGGGCCTGATGGCGCCCGAGGCGGCGGCCCTGGCCGGGCCGGGCCTGCGCGAGGTCTGCGAGACGGTCGGCATTCCGCCGGTCCTGGCCGTGGGCTCCTGCGTCGATAACAGCCGCATCCTGGTGGCCTGCACCGAGATGGTCCGCGAAGGCGGCCTGGGCGAGGACATCGCCGACCTCCCGGTGGCGGGGGCGTGCCTGGAGCACATCACCGAGAAGGCCATCGCCATCGGCCAGTACTTCGTGGCCTCCGGCGCGCTGGTCGTCTTCCACGAAAAACTCTTCCCGGTCATGCCGGGGACGGCTGTCCACCAGTACCTGACGGACGGCATCGCCGCCGAGATGGGCGGCAAGTGGGCCGTGGAAAGCGACCCGGTGAAGGCCGCCGAACTCATCCACGCCCACATCGAGAAGAAGCGCGACGCCCTGGGCATCAACAAGGAGCGCGAGCGGAAACTCTTCGATATGGAAGACCGTCAGAAGTTGAAAGTGTAGCCGCCGGCGCGCATGCCGGCGGTCCTTATTTAGCCCCCGGCCTGCCTGCCGGCAGGTGAAAACACCGGGGGGCCACCGGGCCGCAAGATTCGCCTCAGGGCATAAATAAAAGGAGTGGTGCATGTCGAGGATCATCGCCGCCGCTGCCATCCGGGGAGCCTACCAGATCGCCCAGCAGGCCGGGGAGATGCTGGCGAAGGCCGTCGCCGCCAAGGGCGAAGGCGCCACCGTCGAGTTTCCCAACACGGGGTACTATATCCCCATCATCTACGCCATGACGGGGCGCGAGGTGAAAACGCTGGCCGACTTTGGGCCCGTCATGCAGGAGATCCAGGGCCTCCTGCCGCCGCGGGTGGCCGACCGGCTGTGGGTTCCTTATCTGGGCCACGCCCTGGACGCCGGCATGGCGACGCTCTTTGCCGAAGAGATCATCGAGGCCTGCAAGTACCTCATCGGTCCCAAGCCGGTGGACGGCATCTGGCTGGGGGCGGCCGACGACGTGATCCTGCGGGAGCGCGGCATCCAGTTCGTGGACGGCTCGGCGCCGGGGTTTGCGGCCATCGTGGGCGCTGCGCCCGACGTTGAGACGGCCGTGCGGATCGCCCGCAAGTTGCAGGAGCGGATGCTGTACGTTTTCATGTGCTCGCACGACCACGGCACCAGTTTCGCCCAGCAACTGGCGGAGGGCGGCGTGGAGATGGGGTGGGAGACGCGCCTGGTGCCGTTCGGCCCGGAGATTTCGGCGGCGATTTACGCGCTGGGGTTTGCCTCGCGTGCGGCCATGAGTTTCGGCGGCGTCCAGCCGGGCGATTTCCGCCGCAACCTCCTTTACAACAAGGCCCGCATCTTCGCCTTTGTCATGGCCCTGGGCAAGGTGACCGACGAGTGGTACGCCACCGCCGCGGGGGCCATCAACTACGGCTTTCCCACGATCGCCGATTCCGACATTCCGCAGATCCTGCCGACCGGCGTCTGCACCTACGAGCACGTGGTCTCCAACGTGCCGCACGAGGAGATTGTCGAGCGGGCCATCATCATCCGGGGCCTCAAGATCAAGGTGGCCAAGGTGCCGATTCCGGTGGCGTTCAGCCCGGCGTTCGAGGGCGAGCGCATCCGCAAGGAAGACATGCATTGCGAGATGGGCGGCCAGCGCACGCCCGCCTTCGAGTGGCTGACCAGCCTCCCGATCGACCGGGTCGAGGACGGCAAGGTCGAAGTGTTCGGCCCCGACATCGACACGGTCCAGGAGGGGGGCAAGATGCCCCTCGGCCTCATCGTCGAGGTGGCCGGCCGCAAGATGCAGGCCGACTTCGAGCCCGTCCTGGAGCGCCAGATCCACACGTACCTGAACCACGCGCAGGGCGTCTTCCACATGGGCCAGCGCGACATCAACTGGGTCCGCATCTCCAAAGACGCCTTCAAGGCGGGCTTCCGCCTGGAGCACCTCGGCAAGATTCTCCACGCGATGCTCCACGAGCACTTCTCGAGCATCCTCGACAAGGTCCAGGTCAAGATCTACACGGACGAACAGAAAGTCAAGGAACTCCACCAGCAGGCCCGGAAGGTCTTCGGCGAACGCGACGCCCGCCTCGCGGGCATGACCGATGAGTCGGTGGACGTGTTCTACTCCTGCACGCTGTGCCAGTCGTTTGCGCCGAACCACCTGTGCGTCATCACCCCGCAGCGCAGCGGCCTGTGCGGTGCGTACTCGTGGCTGGACGGGCGCGCGGCCTACGAGATCAACCCGGCCGGGCCCAACCAGCCCATCCAGAAGGGCGCGCCGGTCGATCAGAAAATCGGCCAGTGGGAACGGGTCAACCAGTTCATCGTCGAGAAGAGCCAGGGCGCCATCGAGCGGATGAGCGCGTACTCGATGATCATCGACCCGATGACCTCGTGCGGGTGCTTCGAGTGCATCTCGGCCGTGCTGCCCTCGACGGGCGGCATCATGATCGCCCCGCGCGAGTACCCCGAGATGACGCCGTGCGGCATGAAGTTCTCGACGCTGGCCGGCACGGTGGGCGGCGGGCGGCAGACGCCCGGCTTCGTCGGCCACTCGCGCCACTACATCGTGAGCCCCAAGTTCATCAGCGCCGACGGCGGCTTCAAGCGCATCGTCTGGATGCCCAAGATGCTCAAGGATGAAATGCACGATGTCCTGGTGAAGCGCGCGGGCGAACTCGGCCTCGGCGGCGAGGAATTCCTCTCGAAGATCGCCGACGAGACCGTCGCGGCCACCGAGGAGGAGGTGGCTGCGCACGTCGCCAAGGTCGGGCACCCGGTCACCTCCATGGACCCCATGTTCTAGTGCGGGCGGCACGAGTGCGTTATAATAAGTTGTTCCAAGTTGCAGGTTTCAAGTTCCAAGTTGAAAACGGCAACGCAAACGGGCCGTTCACTTGGCACTTGGAACTTGAAACTTGGAACTTGGAACTCTTCCAGGAAAGGCGGTAGCGGATGGCCCTCTCCGGACTTGACATCTTCAAACTCCTGCCCAAGACCAACTGCAAGAAGTGCGGGCAGCCCACGTGCCTGGCGTTTGCCATGGCCCTGGCCCAGAAGAAGGTGAGCCTGGACCAGTGCCCGGACGCCAGCGCCCAGGCCCGCGAGACGCTGGCGGCGGCGGCCGCGCCGCCGATGCGCCTCATCACCTTCGGCGCCGGCGACACCGCCACCAAGACCGGCCAGGAGACCGTCCTGTTCCGCCACGACGAGAAGTTCCACAGTCCGACCGTCTTGGCGATTGCGCTGCCCGACGACCTGTCGGCCGATGCGGCGGCGGCCCGCGCGAAGGCCATCCAGGGCCTCGCCTTTGAACGCGTCGGCCAGAAAATGCCCATCCAAGCCGTGGCCGTCATCAACCGCTCCGGCGACGCCGGCCGCTTTGCCGCCGCCGCCCAACTGGCCCAGGGCACCTGCAAAGCCCTTATCCTGGTCACCCAGAACCCCGATGCCGCCAAGGCGGCCCTGGCGCACGTCAAGGACTCCAAGCCGCTCCTCTGCGGCGCCACCGACGCCAACGCCGCCGCCATGGCCGCCCTGGCCAAAGAGGCCAAGTGCCCCCTGGTGGCCAGTGCCGCCGACGTGGAGGCGCTGGCGGCCCTCACGGAGAAACTCGGGGGCCCCGGCTGCGAGGACCTCGTCCTCATGCTCAACGCCACCGACCGCTGGGCTGAGATGCGCGGCCTGACGCACATCCGGCAACTGGCCCTCAAGAAGAACTTCCGGCCGCTCGGGCACCCCGTGATCGCCTTTGCCACCGAAGGCGAGCCCGAGGCCCAGGTGGCCCGCGCCGCCTCGCTCATCTGCAAGTACGCGGGCATCGTCGTGGTCGATACGGTGGAACGCTGGGCGCTGCTGCCCCTGTTGACGGTGCGGCAGAACATCTACACCGACCCGCAGAAGCCCGTCCAGGTGGAGCCGAAACTGTACGCCGTGGGCGAGGCCGGACCCGGCAGCCCGCTCATGTTCACCACCAACTTCTCGCTGACGTACTACACGGTCGAGGGCGACGTCGAGGCCAGCCGCGTGCCGTCCTGGATCCTCTGCGTCGACACCGAGGGCACCAGCGTCCTGACGGCCTACTCGGGCGACAAACTCAACGAGAAGGTCGTCGCCAAGGCCATGAAGGCCGCCAACGTTGAAACCGTCGTCAAGCACCGCAAACTCATCATCCCCGGCTACGTGGCCGTGATGAGCGGCAAACTGGAAGAGGAAACCGGCTGGGAAATCATGGTCGGCCCGCGCGAATCCAGCATCATCCCGCGCTACCTCAAGGAAGTCTGGGCCGGCCAGGCGTAAAGGGTCCCGCCGCACGCCTGTTTAGCCGCGGCCGGCACGGCCGCGGGACCGGCGCGGGGCGGTGTAAGCGGCAACCTGAATTGCGGCAGCATCGCAAGCGTCGCAGCGAAAAGGAGACGACATGCCTCTACCGGCTGTCCAGGAAACCTACTCGGGCCGCGTCAACGAGGTGACGCTCGGCGGCGGCAAACGCGCGAAAACACTGACCATCGGCGGCGCCAAGACCATTCCGTACGGCGGCGACCCGGCGGCGACCGGCCGCCGGCCGGTCCTGGCCATCGACGTTCTGGACTCGGCCCCCGCGGACTGGCCCGCGGTCCTCGCCGAGCCGTACGGCGCCGTCCTCTCGGACCCCGCCGCCTGGGCCAGGAAGGCCGTCGATGAGTTCGGGGCGGACCTCGTGTGCGTGAAGTTCGATGGGCTGCACCCCGACAAGGGCAACCTCGGCGCCGACCACGCCGTCGAAGTCACGAAGAAGGTCCTGGCTGCCGTCGGCGTCCCGGTCATCCTGTGGGGCAGCGGCAACGACGAGAAGGACAACGCCGTCATGCCGAAGGTCTCCCAAGCCGCCAAGGGTGAGAAGGCCCTCTTGGGGACCGTCACGCAGGACAACTACAAGAGCCTCACGGCCACGGCCCTGGCCGACCAGCATCTGCTCATCGCACAGGCGCCGCTGGACATCAATATCGCCAAGCAGGTGAACATCCTGGTGTCCGACATGGGCCTCCCGCTGGAATCGCTGGTCATGTTCCAGACGACCGGCACGCTGGGCTATGGGCTCGAGTACGCCTACAGCATCCAGGAGCGGGAGCGCCTGGCGGCGCTGGGAGGCGACAAGTTGATGGCCCTGCCGGTCATCTGCGATGTGGGCTTCGAGTCGTGGCGGGCCAAGGAGACCAAGGCGCCCACGGCCGATGCGCCGCAGTGGGGCGACGCCGCCCGCCGCGGGCCCCTGTGGGAGGCCACCACGGCCGTGGCGCTCCTCCAGTCGGGTGTGGACATCGTGCGGATGCGCCACCCGGCGGCCGTTGCCATCGTCAGGGCCTACATCGACAGCGTGTGGGGCGCCGCCTCAAAAGCAGTTCCAAGTTCCAGGTTTCAAGTTCCAAGTTGAAAACGGCAACGCAAACGGGCCGTTCACTTGGAACTTGGAACTTGAAACTTGGAACTCAAACGCGCGGCGGGCTCGAGGCATGACATCGAACTTGCGCTGTAGCGCGGGGCCTTGTGCCCCGCGCAGGAAGGCGCGGCCGTACGGCCGCGCTACGACAAGCCCCGGGAGGTTACGATGATCGCTATCGGCGAACGCATCAACGGCATGTTCACGGACGTCAAGGACGCCATTGCGGCGAAGGACCCCGCCCCCGTCATCTCGCTGGCCAAGCGCCAGACCGCGGCGGGCGCCGCCTACCTCGACATCAACGTCGGCACCGCCGCCGCCGACCAGGGGGGCACCATCCAGTGGCTCGTCGAGGTCGCTCAGAAGGCGGTCCCGACGCCGCTGTGCCTCGACAGCCAGAAGCCCGACGTCATCCGGGCGGGCCTGTCGGTGTGCGACACCGCGCGGGGGGTGCTCCTGAACTCGACGCCCCTGAACAAGAAGAGCGACCCGGAGGTGCTGGCGAAGTACGTCGAGATGGCCCACTCATGCAACGGCAGCCTCATCGCCCTGACGATGGACCGCGAGGGCGTTCCGCAGAGCACCGACCGCCGCGTCGAGATCGCCGCCGAGATCCTTACCCGGTGCATGGAAGCCGGCATCACGCCCGACCGGCTCTTCATCGACCCGATCATCCTGCCGGTGAACGTCCCCGGTGCGCAGACCCAGCCGACCCACATCCTGGCGGCGATCGACCAGATCCGCCTCATGTCCGACCCGCCGCCCCACGTCACCATGGGCTTGTCGAACCTGAGCCAGGGCACCCTCGAGCGCAGCCTCATCAACCGCACGTTCCTGGCGATGGCCATGAGCCACGGGGCTGATTCGGCCATCGTCGATGTCCTCGACACGCCGCTCGTTGACGTCGTGGCCACGGTCGAGATGCTCATGAACAAGCAGATCTACTCCGACAGTTTCCTGAAGGCTTACCGGGGCGTCGCCGGCGGCTCTCCAATGCGGAATGTAGAATGAAGAATGCAGAATGAAAGACACGGCGGGCCGGCCTGCTATCCTTCAACGGTCGCCGCGATTGTCCGGCCCCGAATGCAAAGCGGAGGTAACGCTTGTCGCTCGCCAGGATCGCCCATCCGAAGAAAGCGTCCCTGCCGGTTCCTGCCGAGTCCGAAATCGCCTCCTTCCTGGACGAACTAGGCGTGTCGCCGGACTCGAACCTCATCGGCGTCCTCCAGCAGGTGCAGGACCGGTTCGGGTTCCTGCCCGCCGAGGCGCTGCGCCGCATCGGCCGGCGCATGCGCATCCCGCTTAGCCGCATCTACGGCGTCGTCTCGTTCTACGCCCAGTTCTACACCACGCCGCGCGGCAAGCACACTATCCGCTGTTGTCGCGGCACGGCCTGTCACGTCAAGGGTGCCGGCCGTGTCCTCGACGCCGTCCAGCGCGAACTCGGCATTGGCGAGGGCGAAACCACGCCCGACCTTCAGTTCTACCTGGAGAGCGTGGCGTGCCTGGGCACGTGCTTCCTGGCCCCGGTGATGATGATTGATAACCTGTACTTCGGCGAACTTGGGCCCCAGCGCGTCCAGAGCGTCCTGCGGAGTTACCGGGCGAAACAAGCATGAAACGGCTTGAGACGATTCAAGACTTGGCCGCGCTGGGCCGCGCGCTGGCGCGCGGGGCGCGCCCCGCCAGGACGATCCGCGTCTGTTCGACGGGTTGCCGGGCCCTCGGGGCGCTGGAGGTCTGCGACGCCCTCGACGGCGAGGTCTCCCGCCGGGGCCTCGCGGACCGCGTGCGCGTCGCGCGCGTCGGCTGCCACGGCCTCTGCGCGGGCGCCGTTGCGATGGTCATCCACCCGCAGGGCATTTTCTATCAGGGCGTGACGGCGGCCGACGTGCCCGAGATCGTCGAGCAGACGGTCCTCGCCGGGAAAGTCGTCAAGCGCCTCTGCTGGTCTTCCGGCGGCCGCACCGTCTCGCGACAGAAGAACATCCCGTTCTACAAGCACCAGATGCGCCGCGTCCTGGCGGGCTGCGGCGTGGTGGACCCGAAGAGCCTCGAAGACGCCGTCGCCCACGGCGCGTACGCCCAGGCCGCCCGAGTCCTGGCCGGCATGAAGCCCGATGCCGTGATTGAGGAGGTCTCGCGCTCCGGCCTTCGCGGCCGCGGCGGGGCGGGCTTCCCCACCGGACGCAAGTGGCAACTGGCCCGACAGGCCCGGGGCGAGCCGAAGTACATCATCTGCAACGCCGACGAGGGCGACCCCGGGGCGTTCATGGACCGCGCCGTCCTGGAGGGCGACCCGCACCTGGTCATCGAGGGGATGCTCATCGGGGCCTTCGCCACGGAAGCGTCGCGCGGCGTGATTTACGTGCGGGCCGAGTACCCGATCGCCATCGAGCACGCAGAGATCGCCTTGGCCCAGGCCCGCGAGGCGGGCCTCCTGGGCCGGAACATCCTCGGCACGGGCCTTAACTTGGATATCGAGATACGCAAAGGCGCCGGCGCGTTCGTCTGCGGCGAGGAAACGGCCCTCATCGCCTCCGTCGAGGGCAAGCGCGGCATGCCGCGACCGCGCCCGCCGTTCCCCGCCCAGGCGGGCCTCTACGGCAAGCCCACCAACATCAACAACGTCGAGACGTGGGCCAACGTGCCGCGCATCATCCAACTCGGCGCCGCCGAGTTCGCCCGCGTGGGCACCGAGGGCTCCAAGGGGACCAAGATCTTCGCCCTCGCCGGCAAGGTCCGCAACACCGGCCTCGTCGAGGTGCCGATGGGCGTCACGCTCCGCGAGATCATCTACGACATCGGCGGGGGCATTCCGCGCGGCCGCAAGTTCAAGGGCGCCCAGATGGGCGGCCCGAGCGGCGGCTGCGTCCCGGCGCGGTACCTGGACCTGCCCATCGACTACGATTCCGTCCGCGAGGTCGGCGCAATAATGGGCTCCGGCGGCCTCATCGTCATGGACGAGGCCACCTGCATGGTCGATATCGCACGGTTCTTCACCGACTTCTGCCAGAAGGAATCGTGCGGCAAGTGCGTTCCCTGCCGAGTTGGCACGCGCCGGATGCTGGAAATCCTGGAGCGCATTACGCGCGGCGAAGGCAAGCCCGAAGACGTCGGCCTCCTGGAGACCCTCGGCGAGATGGTCCGCGAGGCCAGCCTGTGCGGCCTGGGGCAGACGGCCCCCAGCCCCGTGCTCTCGACCCTGCGGCACTTCGGCGACGAGTACGAGGCCCACATCGTGGACCGCCGCTGCCCGGCGAAGGAGTGCAGGGGCCTGTTCCGCTACGCCATCGAGGCCGAGAAGTGCAAGGCGTGCGGCATATGCAAGAAGAACTGCCCGGCCGATGCCATCACGGGCGCCAAGAAGGTCGCCCACGTCATCGACCAGGCCAGGTGCACGCTGTGCGGCACGTGCTTCGACAAGTGCCCGGTTGACGCTATTCTCAAGGTGTAGGGAGGCGCACAGGGTGGCGAAGTCAGGAATTGGCGCGGCGGGTCTCCCGACCCGCCGCGCAAACGGATAACGCGAGGCTGCTGCATGGCAGACGAAATCGCACTGACCATCGACGGCCGCGAGGCCCGCGCGGCCCAGGGCGCGACCGTCTTCGAGGCCGCCCGCTGCGCAGGCATCGACATTCCGCACCTGTGCTACGACCCGGCGCTGGGCCTGGAGCCGACCAGTTCCTGCCGCCTGTGCCTCGTGGAGGTCCAGGGCGCCCTCGCCCCCGTGCCGTCGTGCTCGTACCCGGCGGCGGCGGGCATGGTCGTCGTGACCGATACGCCGCACCTCCGCGACATCCGCAGGATGGTGCTGGAACTGCTCCTCTCGGACCACCCGCACGACTGCCTGACGTGCGAGAAGGCGGGGGCCTGCGCCCTCCAGAAGTACGCGTACGAGTTCGGGGTGAAGCAGTCGCGGTTCGCGGGACCTCCGGTGGCCCCGGTCCCCGTCCAGGACGGCCCGGCCATCGTGTACGACCGGTCCAAGTGCATCCTGTGCGGGCGGTGCGTGCAGGTGTGCCAGTGGGTCCAGGCGAGCGGGGCGGTGGACTTCTACGGGCGCGGTTTCGATGCGTGCATCAGCCTGCCGCCGGGCATCCCGCGCGAGGAGTCGGCCTGCGCCGAGTGCGGCAATTGCATCGACGTTTGCCCCACCGGGGCGCTCGCCCCCGCCGGCGCCCTGGGCAAGGGCCGCCAGTGGGAGTTCCGCTCTTGTCCCACCGTCTGCCCGTACTGCGGCTGCGGGTGCACGCTGGTCCTCAACATTCACGACAACCGCATCATCAACATCACGGGCGAGCCGGGCGCGGGTCCGACGTGCGGCCTGCTGTGCGTCAAGGGGCGGTTCGGCACGGACTTCATCGGCCACGAGGAGCGCCTCAAGGCACCGCTCATCCGCAAGGGCGGCGACCTGGCGCCCGCCACGTGGGACGAGGCGCTCGATTTTGTGGCCGCGCGGCTGAAGACGATACGCCAGGAATCCGGCCCCGACGCCATCGGCGGCCTGGCCTCCGCCAAGTGCACCAACGAAGAGAATTACGTGTTCCAGAAGTTCATGCGGGCCGCCGTCGGCACGAACAACGTGGACCACTGTGCGCGGCTGTGCCACGCGTCCACGGTGGCGGGCCTGGCGAAGGCGTTTGGCTCGGGCGCCATGACCAACTCCATCGAGGACTTCGCCAGGGCCGGCGCCATCTTCGTCATCGGCTCCAACACCACCGAGTGCCATCCGGTCATCGGTGCGGCCATCAAGCGGGCGGTCCTGCGCAATGGGATTCCGCTCATCGTGGCCGACCCGCGGACGATTGAACTCACGGAATTCGCCGCGCTGCACCTCAGGCATCGGGGCGGCACGGACGTGGCGCTCATCAATGCCATGGCCCACGTCATATTGGCTGAGGGTCTGGAGAACCGCGCGTTCATCGCCGAGCGCACCGAAGGGTTCGAGGAGTTCCGCAAGGCCGTCGAGCCGTACACGCCCGAGATGGCCGCGAAGATTACCGGCGTGCCCGCCGAAAAAATCGCCGAGGCCGCCCGCATCTACGCCCGCGCCCCGGCCGCATCCATCGTTTACTCGATGGGCATCACCCAGCACACCACCGGCACCGACAACGTCCTCGCGCTGGCGAACCTGGCCATGCTGGCCGGCCACGTGGGCAAGCCGGGCGCCGGCGTCAACGCCCTGCGCGGCCAGAACAACGTGCAGGGGGCCTGCGACACCGGCGCACTGCCGACCGATTTTCCGGGCTACCAGAAGGTGGCCGACGAGGCGTCGCGCGAAAAGTTCTCCAAGGCGTGGGGCGCGGCGATTCCGGCCGGGCCGGGCTTGACGGTCGTCGAGATGTTGAACGCCGCCGCCGACGGTAAACTCCGCGCCCTCTACGTCATGGGCGAGAACCCCATGCTCTCCGACCCCGACCTCCACCACGTGGAGCAGGGCCTGCGCAAACTCGACCTCCTCGTGGTGCAGGACATCTTCCTGACGGAGACCGCGCGGCTGGCGCACGTGGTCCTTCCGGCGGCCGCGTTTGCCGAGAAGGACGGCACCTTCACCAGCACCGAGCGCCGCGTGCAGCGCGTCCGCAAGGGCGTCGAGCCGCCCGGCCAGGCACGCCAGGACTGGGAAATCATCTCGGCCCTCGCCCGCCGCCTGGGGCGCCCGATGCCGTACCCGTCCGCCGCGGCCATCCTGGACGAAATCGCCTCCCTGTCGCCCATCTACGGCGGCATCACCTTTGAGCGGCTCCAGCAGGGCGGCCTCCAGTGGCCGTGCCCCACACGCGACCACCCGGGGACGCCGATCCTGCACGTCGGCAAGTTCTCGCGCGGCAAGGGCAAGTTCCACCCGGTCGCTTTTCTTCCGCCGAAGGAATGGCCCGATGCCGAGTATCCCTTCCTGCTTTCCACCGGCCGCATCCTCCAGCATTTCCACACCGGCTCGATGTCGCGCCGGTCGGACGTGCTGGCGAACCTGGTGTCGGTCGGGGCCATTGAGATTCACCCCGATGATGCCGCGCGCCTGGGCGTAGGCGACACGCAGGCCGTCCGCGTCACCTCGCGCCGCGGGCAGATCGAGATCGCCGCCAAGGTCACCGACCGCGTCTCCCCCGGCACGGTGTTTCTGGCGTTCCACTACGCCGAGGCCCCCGCCAACCGGTTGACGATTGCGGCCCTCGACCCCGTGGCCAAGATTCCCGAGTTCAAGGTCTGCGCCGTCAAGGTCGAGCCATGTCTGTGAAACGTTCCGTGCGGGTCTGGCGCGTCGGGCCGGGCTTGCCACGGCTTCGCCCTGGCGAGCCGGGCGGCCCCGAGCACGTGGTCATCGAGGAAACCATCGCCGAACTGGTCCTCAACGGCCGCACACTGGTCCGCGCGGGCTGCCTGCCGGACGCCCTGGAAGATTTCGCCCTGGGCTTTCTGGCGTCGGAGGGGCTCATCGCCGGCCCCGAGGCGGTTGCATCGCTTTCCGTCTCGCCCGACTCGCGGCGGATCGAGGTGCGGGCCGCCGTTGAGCCGGACCTCCTGGTGGCGTTCCGCGAGCGTCTGGCCTTGAGCACCGGTTGCGGCCGCGGGGCATCGGCCGCCGCCGAAAGTCTGCCGCGGGTCGCATCCGATGCGCGGTTCACCCCCGACGACCTCCTGGACCGCATGAAGGACATGGACGCCGCCGCTGCGCTCTTCCGCGAGACGGGCGGCGTGCACGCGGCGGCGGCCACCGACGGGCGGACGCTCCTGGCCTTTGCCGAGGACCTCGGCCGCCACAACGCCGTCGATAAGGTCATCGGGCGGTGCCTGCGGCAGAAGATTTCGCTCGCGGGCCTGGCGCTCCTCTCGACCGGCCGCCTGAGCGCCGATATCCTGGCCAAGGCGGCCCGTGCCGGCGTGCCCGTGGTGGTCAGCCGCGGGGCGGTCACGTCGCTGGCGATTCAACTGGCCGGCCCGGCCGACATCGCTGCGGCCGGCTTTGCCCGCGCCCGGAAGATGAACGTTTACACGGCCCCGTGGCGGCTGGGGCTGGCCGGCCGCGCGCCCTGAGCGCTGTTTAGCCGCCCGCCTTGGCGGGCGCTGGCAGGCGTGCATTGTCAAGGCAGGGAGTCGCCGTCATGATTGGTCCTCACGAAGCCCTTGAGATTGTGCTGGGCCACGCGCCGCGCTTGGACGCGGTCCTCCTGCCCCTGGCCGAGGCCGCCGGCGGCGTGCTGGCGGAGCGCGCCCAGAGCGACATCGACCTGCCGCCGTTCGACAAGAGCGCGATGGACGGCTACTCGGTCCGCGCAGCCGATGTGGCCCGCCTGCCGGCGGACCTGGCGGTGATCGAGGAACTCCCGGCCGGCACCGCGCCCGCCCGGCCGCTGGCGCCCGGCACGTGCGCCAAGACGATGACTGGGGCGCCGGTCTCGCCGGGCGCCGGCCTCGTGATTCCGGTTGAGGATACCGAGACGCTTCTGGACGGCCGCGTCCGCATCCTGCGGGCCGACGTGGGCCGCACGCACATCTGCCCGCGCGGCGAGGACGTTCGCCGGGGCGAAACGGTGCTGGAGGTCGGCTCCGTGCTGCGGCCGCAGGAGGTCGCGCTGCTGGCCTCCGTCGGCCGCGACCGCGTGGCGGTTTACCGCCGCCCGCGCGTCGCCGTCCTGGCGACCGGGGAGGAACTCGTGCCCGTGTCGGCCGTGCCCGGCCCGGGCCAGATACGCAACGCCAACTCCTCGAGCCTGCTGGCCTGCTGCCGCGCTTGCGGCGTCCCGGCCGATGACCTGGGCGTGGCCCGCGACGAAACGGGCGACCTGCGCGCGAAGATCGCCGAGGGCCTCGCACGCGATGTTCTCCTGGTCTCCGGCGGCGTCAGCATGGGCGACTGGGACCTCGTGCCGAAGGTCCTCCAGGAGGCGGGCGTGACGATTCATTTCGCTACCGTCCGCATGAAGCCGGGCAAGCCCACCGTCTTCGGCTCGCGCCAGGGGCGCCTTGTCTTCGGCCTTGCCGGGAACCCCGTCTCGACGCTCGTGGGGTTTCATCTCCTGGTGCGGCCGTGCCTCAGGAAGATGATGGGCCGGCCCGACCCCGTGGCGGATCCGCTCGAGGCCAGGCTGCTGGCCCCTGCCAGGGTCAGGGATGACCGCGTGACCTTCCAGCCGGCGATCCTGCGGCGCGAGGCCGGCGGCTGGACGGCCCGGCCCGTGGAGACGCACGGCCCCGCCGACCTTGCCGGCTTCTGCAAGGCCAACGCGCTCGTGGTCCTTGAGCGCGGCTCCTACGAGGCCGGTGCCCGCGTCAAGGCGCTGCCGTTTGAGTACTGAGGACTCGGCGTTTCCGCCGGCGCAAACGCGCGCGGCGGGGAGTCTTGCCCGCCGCGCGTCGTGTCTACTTTGCCGAGCCTCGCGACCGCCGCCGCGCCAGGTCCTCGGGCGTGTTCACGTTCTCCCACGCCGCGCGCAGGGCCGCGGGCGGCGTGGGCGTGAGCACCTTCGGATGGTCGGCCGCCCGCGACGGCGAGAAGTTTCCTTCGGCCGCCAGGCCTTCAAGAATCGCCCGCGCGCGAAAATCGTAGTGCGCGAGGAGCGGCTCGACGACGCGGCCGCCCGCCGGCCGCGGCAGCGTGGCCCAGACGCCGGCCGTGCGGGTCTCCAGAAGCCAGGCGATTGCCTGTGGCGAAAGATTCGGAAGATCGCACGCGGCCACGAGCCACGTGGCCCACGGCGCCCAACGCATCGCCGCGAGGATCCCCGCGAGCGGCCCCCTTACGCCCAGTGCGTCCGGCAGATGCGCCACGTCGGCCAGCGCCCGCGGCACCTCGCCTGCGCCGGCGATGACCACTTTTTCCGCGACCGGCCGCAGACAGCCCACGGTGTGCTCGAGCCAGGTCCGGCGGCCCTGCCTCAACAGATGCTTCGGCCGGCCCATGCGCGTGCTGCGGCCGCCGATGAGGACGCAGCCGAAAACGGGCGGCCGGCGCCATTGCGCGGGCAGCCAGGATTCGAGGAGGCCCCACGCCGCCTCGGCGCGGTCCGCATCGCGCGACAGGCACGCGAGGGCGGGGCCGAGAGCGCGCGGCGGCCGGCGCTCGCCCTCCCGCAGGAGCCACACCTTGGCACAGGGCAGGGGCTTGCGGCCCTCGACCAGCACGAGGTCGTAGCGGCGGGCGAGGGCGGCCAGTTGCAGGGCCGGCGCGCCGCCCGGGCCAGTACGCCCGCCCGTACTGGGCGGCGGATGGACGCGCGAGAACCCCTGGTCCGGCCCGTGGAGAAAAACGTCGGCCCCGGCCCGGAATAAGCGGTCGCTGTCCTTGCCGGGGCGGTCCACGTCGATGCCGTGCGCGTGGGTCTTTGCGACGGCGACCGACAGGCCGCCGGCCGCCAGACGGGGCACGAGCGCCTCGATGAGCGTGGTCTTGCCCGACCCGCTGTGGCCGCAGATGGCGAAAATGGGAAGGTCCGTGAGCATCAATGCGCCTCTCACCTTTATGTTTGCGCGACAGTGTTGTATTAGCCCCCCGTGAATACACGGGGGGCGGCACGGCAAAGGTTCATCGCAGCGCGGCCCCCGGTGTATTCACCGGGGGCTAATACATACAGGTACACAGGTTCGTCAGGCTGAGCCGCGCGGCGGGCCGCACTCGCTCATTTCGCCGCGGAGTTTGGCCAGGCCGTGCGGCAGGGCGGGCAGAATGACGTCGAGGTTCTCGACGGCGGCCCGCTCGGACCCCGGCAGGTTCACGATGAGCGTCCGGCCGCGGATGCCGGAGGCCCCGCGCGACAGGACCGCGTGCGGCGTCCGCGCGAGCGACGCGGCGCGCATCGCCTCATCCAGGCCGGGCGCCGGCCGCTCGACCACCGCGCGCGTGGCCTCGGGCGTCACGTCGCGCGGCGAGAAGCCCGTGCCGCCCACCGTCAGCACCAGGTCGATGCTGTGGCCGTCGGCGTAGTGCTTCAGCCTTTCGGCGATTATCTCCTGCTCGTCCGGGACGACCTCGGTGCGGTAAACGTGGGCGTCCATTCCCGCCTGGAGCTGCCGCGCAACGGCCGGGCCGGCGGTGTCGCGCGCCTCGCCGCGCGAGCACCGGTCGCTGATGGTGAGGACGACCGCCTGGAACCGCGCGCGCGGCACGAGTGTCAGGACGGCCGCCTCGTCGCCGGGCCGTACGGCGCCGCCGGCCTCGACGCGGGCAAAGAGGCCCCGGCGCGGCATCAGGCAATCGCCCGTCACCTGCGCGATGCGGCACGGGGTGTGGCAGACCTTGCCGATCTGCGTGACCGAGAGAACCACGTCGGCCCCCAGCCGCAGGCGCGACCCGAGGCCGATGGCCGCAAGATCGATGCCGGAAAGGATGACGTTCTCGGCGAAGTCGCCGGGGGCAAGCGCGGGCAGGGTCTTGGGGGCGGCGTCGATGTCCTCGGACGTAAGGATGCTTATTTGTCGATGCCAGGGTCCCGCGTGGGCGTCGCCCGAGAGGCCGTGGCCCGCGCGGAAAGCGGCGGAGGCCGCGGGCCGCTTGCGCTGGCCCTTCTCGGCGGCGATGCAAAGGGCCTCAACGCGCGCCATTGTCGTCCTCCCCGCGGCGCCAGGCGCCCGACTTGCCGCCCGCCTTCTCCAGCAGCCGGACAGGGCCGATGTGGGCGCCCTTGCCGGCCGACTTGACCATGTCGTAGACCGTGAGCGCGGCGACGGCGGCGGCGGTCATGGCCTCCATCTCCACGCCCGTCTTCGCCTCGGCCGCAACCTTCGCCTGGATGTGCACGCGGCGCCCCAGGAGGCTTGCCCGCACCTCCACGTGGTCCAGCGGAATCGGGTGGCACAGGGGAATGAGCAGGGCCGTGTGCTTGGCCGCCGCGATGCCGGCCAGGCGCGCAGTCTCCAGGACGTTTCCCTTGGCGACCGCGCCGGTGCGGCGGAGCAGGGCGGCCGCCTCGGCGCCCAGGGTCACCCAGGCCTCGGCCACGGCGGCGCGCCGCGTGACGGGCTTGGCGCCCACGTCGACCATGCGCGGGCTTCCGCCGGGAGCCACGTGGGTCAGCCGCCTGCGCTTGGCCATGCGCCGTCCTCCTATCCGCCAATCGAGATCATGTGCCGCTGCTCGGCGAATCGCCGCCCGGAGCGCTTGAAGGACAGGGCCTCCTCGACCGCCCGGACCAGCGCATTGGCGCGGCGGGTCTCCTGGGCCTGTTGCCCAATACGTAGGGTGGGTGCTATGCACCCACCAATGTTGACGTCTTGACGCGAAAATGGTGGGTGCAGAGCACCCACCTTACATGAACGGCAGTTAGGCAACAGCGCCTCCTGACCCGCCGCGCCGGGAGCAAGCAGGCCGCGGATGTCCGCCCCCTGCGGCTGGGCCAGGCACCCCAGGAGCCGCCCGTCGGCCGTCAGTCGCAGGCGGCGGCAATGGTCGCAGAACGCGTTGCTGCACGGAGAGATGAACCCGATGATGCCGGCCCGGCCGGATGCGCTGCGGGCCAGGAAGTTCCGGCTGGATGCGCCCGGCTCATACGGCAGCGGCCTCAGGCGGAAGGGGGCGGCCAGTTGCTCCTGCACCTCGGCCGAGGGCACGAAACGCTCGGCAAAGTCCCGCTGTGCCGCGCCGATGGGCATCAGTTCCAGCAGCCGCACCTGGCATCCGCGCTCCAGGCCCCAGCGCACCATGTCCACGACCTCGTGCTCGTTGATGCCCCTGAGGACCACCATGTTGAGTTTGACCGGCTCCAGGCCCGCGAGAAGGGCCGCCTCGATGCCGGCCACGGCCCGCGCCACGTCTCCGCCGCACGTGAGGCGCCGGTAGGTCTGCGGGTGGAGGCTGTCGAGGCTGACGTTGATGCGCCGCAGGCCCGCGCGGCGGAGGTCGCCCGCCGTCAGGCGGGCCAGGCGATGGCCGTTGGTCGTGAGCGCCAGGTCCGCCAGGCCTTCTTCGGCCAGCATGCGGACGAGGCGGGCGATGCCCGGCCTGAGGAGCGGCTCGCCGCCCGTCAGGTGGACCTTGCGCAGGCCGTAGCGCCGCTTGAGGATGCGGACGAACTCCAGGATCTCGTCGAACGCCAGGGCGTCCGCCCGGAGCGGCTCGCGGTCGCCCCCCGCCGGCGCGCAGTAGCGGCAGCGCAACTGGCAGCGGCCGGTGACCGAAATCCGGAGCGATAAGGCGGCGGCTGGCGCGTTTGCCTGCATGGTCTGGCTCTCGGCCCCTCCGGCGAACTGCGGGCGTGGCTCCGTGCGCGCGCCGCCGCAGGCCGCGATGCTGTGCCCTGCATCACGACCCGTGTAAGTGTAGTGACCGCGGCGTGCGGCGGCAAGACCGTTGCTGGTATTGCGTCGATTACAGGGGGCTTCTTCCCCTTGCCGGGTGGCATGCCCACAGCCTGGTCGCCTGGGCGACCAGGCTGTGGGCATGCCACCCCGTAACTGGCGCAGTACCGTTGCTGCGGCTCCCGGCGACGGCATCGCGCCCATTTCCTTTCAAGGACTTTCTTGACAAGGGCCGAACAGTATAGTATTGGTTTCTATAGTATTCGGCGGCCGCTGTAGGCTGTCGAGACGCGCTCCGTGTCCCCCCGCGGGGCGCGTTTTTTGGGGGGGCTGGAAAACCGCCCGGCGGACAAGTCCGCCGGCTGAACGTGGCCAGCGACATCTTCAGCAGGCCGTCGGAGGGGTTGGAGTCCCAGGACTTGCCGTCGAATCCCCAGGGGTTGTACACCGTGACCTCCGTCTGGCCGCCCACCGTCTCGACTGACTTGACCCTGTAGGCGTGGTTGCCGACGGCCGGGCGGACGCGGTGTACTGGACGGTGTCGCCGCCGGGGCGGGCTGCTTCTGGAGTGATACGACCGAGAGGAAGAGCACCGGGACTTCCCGGGGTCCGGGGGCTGGCGGCGCGGCGTCGGCGCCCTCGGGTTGCCACCGTCCGACCACCACACTGCCAAGCAGCGCGCGGCCGCTCGGTATCGGGTCAGGATCTGCGGGAACTCGGGTTCCTTGGCGTCGGCCGTCAAAGAAAGAAGCCCGGACTCAAAGCCCGGGCTTCCTCTTCGGTTTCGGCTTCCACCTTTGTGCCGTAAGGACGTGTTGGAATCAACCCGCTCTTAATTTTGGGACCGTGGGGCGAGTTCGGGCTTGTCGCCGTGGCGACCGTGCCTTCCGTCGTCCGAAGAGGTGCCCTAAGCAGGTTTCATCGGTTGTTCCAATATGATCCTAAACACGGACACGGCAGAAGGCCGATTCCTGTTCTTCTCGTTTCATCCTACCACCAGGACTATCGGTCCGCCAAGAATAAAAACTTTACGGCGAATCTCGCGTGTGATAGAAGAATCAGGCAGGTTGGAAACGACGGCGGTCTTGCCCGGCGAAAACGCAATGCCGGCATGAGGAAAGGCGCCCCCATGACGCAGTCCGGTGTCGTGTCGCAGCGGCCGTCCGTCGCGTGGCGGGTGGTTGGCGTTTTCTCCGGACTCCTGAGCGGGCTGGCCTGGCTCTTGGTGTTCGGCGTCCTGGTTTTCATAGTGCCGAAGTTCCAGGAGATCTTCCAGCGATTCGACGCCGCCCTGCCGCTGCTGACGCAGGCCGTCATCTCGGCGGCGCAGTGGGTGTCGCACGGCTGGCCCGTGTTTGCCGCGCTGGCGTTCGGCGTTCCGGCCGCCGCCATCCTCCTTTCGGTCCTTGCCCGCTCGCCGGCGGGTGTAACGGCGGCGGCGGTGCTCGGGTTGGTCTCGGCATTCATGTTCGTTGTTGCGATGGCGGCCATTGTTATTGGTTTGTTCCTGCCCATGATGTCGCTGGTGGAAGCAGTCGGCGGCAAATCGTGAAGGCCGGGGGCAGGGTCGCCCGGCCGCCGCGCGCGGCGATTCGGTTGACAGCCTCCGCCCCGGGTCTAGAATGGCGCCCGCCGTGGACCAGCCGAAAGGGGAACCCATGGGGCGCGCCGGCCTGGTATTGCTCGCAGTTCTTGCTGCCCTGAGCGGCTGCATGGCGACGCCGGCGGCCGCGCCGGAAACCGCGCCGCAGGAGCCCGCCATCCGCAGCGACGGCCTTGCGCCGGTTGTCCGGGGCACGGATGACCTGGTGCGGCGGCCTGAGGCCGGGTGCTTCCCGCCGCCGAAACCGGCCGCCCCGGTCCGCGTGGATGAGAAGGCCCGCACCGTTCGCATCCCCGCCCGCTTCACCGGCGCGCGCGGCATGGTGGAGTGGCTCCTTTCGGCGGGCGGGAAGCACCCGGCCACGAGCGTCCTCGTGACGGACTGCCCGGTGCGCGACGTGGCGGCGGCCCTGGCGAAGATCGGCCTCCCGGCGGGCGTGCGGCCGCAGCCGGTGGGGGAGGACCGTGCGCGGTTGCCGGTCGGCCGGCTGTCGAGCGACGAGGTGCTCATCTTCGAGGTTGTCGTGCGCGACGCCGCCGGCAAGGAGACGCGGACGACCCCGGCCGGGTTCCTCTCGCGCCGCGCCGACGGGCCGCCGCTGGCGGGCGGCGACGGCACGTGGGTTTACGTGGGGCCGCAGATGGTACGCGAGGGCGACGCCGAAATCCTGGTGACCGAGTTCTCCGGCGGCCTTGTGACGACGAACCTCCTGGATTCCAGCGCGATCATTTACTGGTCGCCCTCCTCGCACGGGGAGGCCGCACCTTACGTCTCGGCCTTCTACGCCTCGGAGTTGCCGACGGAGGCCGGACGGCCGTGCGAGGTCCAGATCGGCGTCATGGAGATTTGCGTGCCGTGAGGGGGCGCTGACTGCGGCGGGTCGATGGCGGCGGGCAGTGCGGCTACGCCGGCGGGTTTTCACAAAAAAATCGCGGCAGCGACCGAGGGGTAGGAAGCCGCTGCCGCTTCTGAAAGGCGGCTAAGCCGCCTCTCATTTCAATGGAACGAACTTCCGAACCCAATCCCCCACAAAATCCGCGACGGCAGTTGGCGAGGGTTACGGCTGTCGCCAAGCGCCGGCGACGAACCGGAGATGAAGTACGCCCAAGAATCCCAAGTATCTTATGCCCGTGCGGCCGGGCGTTGTCAACAATAATTTTACATTCCCCGCGCGGGGGCCTACTTGGGCCGGGCCAGGTTCCACGGATCGTCGATGGCGGCCTGCCCGGCGCGGATGGCCGCGATACGCTCCTTCAGGACCAGGGCGGGGCCGTCGTCCGGCCGCGCGGCCAGGAGGTCGCGCAAGGCCGCCTCGGCGGCGTCCAGGTCCCCGGCGTGGAGGGCGTCGACGGCCCGGCCAAAGGCCACGGCCACCGGCCGCAGGTCCGCGGGCGCCGGCTCCGGCGCCAGCGGCTCGTAGAGGACCACGGGCTTGGCCTTGCCGCGGATGCGGGCCGGGCCGAAGGAGCGGAAGAGCACCGCCTGGCCGCACGCCGCCGCCGTGGCCTCCGGCACGAGGATGCGCGATCCCAGCCAGCGGTTGGCCTCCTGCAAGCGTGCGCCGAGGTTCACGGTGTCGCCCATGGCGGTGTAGTCGAGGCGGCGCTCGGAGCCGAAGTTGCCGACGATCGCCGGGCCGCTGGCGCATCCGATCCGCATCGACAGACGCACACCGTCGGCCAGGAGGCCCATGCGGACGAGGTCGTCGTTGATTCGCGGCATGGCAGCCTGCATGGCCAGCGCGGCGCGCACGGCCCGCAGGGCGTGGTCGGGCAGGGGGACGGGCGCCCCGAAGAGGGCCAGGATGGCGTCACCCTCATACTTGTCGAGTTTGGCCCGCTCTTCCAGGACGATGTCGGTCATGATGGAGAGGTAGTGGTTCAGGAGGGCGACGAGCCGCTCGGGTTCCATGCGCTCGGCCATGAGCGTGAAGCCTGCGATGTCGGTGAAGAGGAACGTGATCTCCCGCCGCTCGCCGCCCAGGCGCAGGCTTTGGGGGTCGCGCTGGATTTCCTGCAGGAGTTCGGGGGAGAGGTACTGCTCGAATGCCCGGGAGAGCCACCGGCGGCCGCTGGCTTCGGTCAACTGCCGGTACGTGGAGATTCCGGCGAAGGCCATGACGATGCCCAGGACCGGCCCGGCCACCGGCAGGAGGACGGCCGCCTTGGCCGACGCGGCGGCCGCCGCCCCGACGACCAGCACCGACAGGACCAGCGTGGCCGCGACGCCGCGCCAGGTCGCCAGGTGCAGCGTGGTCACGACCAGTCCGGCCGCAAGGATGATGAGGGCCCACTCGGCCGGGGCGTCGAGATGCCGGAACGCCACCCCCGAAAGGATCGTCTGGATGCCCGCGGGGTAAACCGTCACGCCCGGGACGTCGATGGCGATGGGCGTGGCATGGAGGTCCTGGCCGGTGGCGTAACTTCCGATGAGGCAGATCCGGCCGGCCACGTGCCGGCGCAGGCCGGTGATGAGCCCCTCGACGCGCTCCGTGACGGCGTCCGGGGCCTTGTCTGCCTCCAGGTCGTAGTAGGTGCGGAAGAACTCGAACTCCTTGACCGCCACGTCACGGATGCGGCGCGACCGTTCGTCGGCCTGCGGGCCCGGCGCTGCGCCGGCGACGGCCCTTAAGTCCTGCACGAGGGTCTTTTCGAGCAGAAGGACGCGGGCTTCCAGGGCCCGGATCTCATCGGCCGCAGGCGCCCCGGCCGCGCCCGTGGCCGCCTGGGCCTTTGCCTGCTCGAGGTCCTTTCGGGCCGCCCTCCAGCCTTCGTCGAACAGCGTGTCGAGTTCGGCCATGTGGCGGTAGTACTCGATGAGAAGCACCGCCGGGAACGCCGAGATGCGATGGAGGTGGTTCAGGCTCTTCGGCCAGCGCAGTTCCATCTGGGCCGCCCGGTCCACGGGCACACCGACCGAGTCTTTCCCGTCGGGCGACAGCAGGTAGAACCGCTCCCCTTCCAAGCGCACCTGGTAATCCGGGCCGAAGCGCCAGATGCCGGCGGCCTCGAGCATGAGGTGGGGAAACAGGCGGTCTCCGCCCCGCGCCACCAGGCGCACGCGGCGGACTTTGCTGTCCTCGTCATCGTGCCGGATGCTCGTGTAGCCGGACCCGATGCAGGCGTCGGCCAGGTCCGGAATCATGGGCTGGAAGA
>Ga0315289_10002819_pt1 | contig 26530 bp, 26 predicted proteins | sample YL17G11_40_MG_FD_203452 | JGI IMG/M metagenome (GOLD analysis project Ga0315289, IMG submission 203452) | Sediment microbial communities from Yellowstone Lake, YNP, Wyoming, USA - YL17G11_40 | ecosystem: Environmental > Aquatic > Freshwater > Lake > Sediment | place: USA: Wyoming | collected...
CCCAGTGTCGCCGAAGCTGGTAGCGTAATAGTAAACGCGCCGCCGCTAGAGTCGGTCATGATCTTTTGGCCGACCGTTGCCGAAGCCGTTGTGGTTACATTCACCGTAGATCCTGAATTAGACCAAGACAAAACGCCAGACCCGTTATTCGTCAGCACCGTTGACGCGGCGCCTTGGGAAGCGGGAAAGCTAGTGGCTACGTTATTTATCTCTAAGATGTTGCCGTTGGTATCAACCTGAAACTTGCTGGCTACGTCTAATAGCTGCGCTGGACTAGTAGAACCAATCCCGACCCGAGCCGAAGGTGTGATTATCATCGCCGTTGCTAACACATTTGCGATTGAGCTAGTGGCCGCGACCGGCGCAGTTTGAAAGATAATCGAGCCAGAACCACCGGCCCCGGTCCCGTTGCTGGCTTGGATAGTCATCGCACCGCCTACCCGGTCGGTACCGGTGCCGTTAGCGCCGCGAAATAAAGCCGTGCTAGGAGTTCCACCTTCACCCGTTCCTAAAATCGCCGAAGTTCCCGCTATGTGCAAGGGAGCGGCGGGAGTTGTGGTTGCTATCCCTACGTTACCGCTACCGGCCACGACTACACCTGTAGTTCCGTTAGCGCGAAAAATAGCGTTGTTATTATTTGAACCGCTACCGGCATAAGTAAAAGCAACCTCGGCGGCATTTTTAGCAGTTGACTGGACCCCAACGGATGCAACCGTGGCGTTTCCACCACCGGTATTAGATGTAGCTAATACCCTGAACGCTGTAATCGCACCCATATTGGTTGTTGTTACCTCAAGTGGCGCCGCAGGCGCCAACGTGCCAATCCCAACGTTGCCGCCGCTGAATGTCGCAGCATAGTTAGTGGTGCCGCCCGTGGCGTTTACAATAAGCCCTGTATTTGTAGCAGATGCGCCGTTCCACGTTCCGGTACTTTGTACGTTTAAACCGACCTTAGCAATTGAAGCCGTGCTAGATGTGTTAGAGCATGTCTCTAACATTCCCGTATGCGCTGCGGTCACTGCTGAATTGTCAAAAACGTGTAAATCCGCGAGAGGCGCCGTTGTCCCAATCCCTACGTTCCCGCTTACAATCATCCCGTTAGTTGGAGCAGCATTGCTACCGGCATACGCGCCCACCGAAATACCGCCCATAATATCGAGCTTAGACAAGGGAGCTACCCCAATCCCTACGTTCCCCGCTGGCGTAAAGGTCATGCCGGGAATCGAAATCATCGTGCCGCTACTGTCAAAACCCGCAAAACTGCTGTTAGTCCCAACCAACCAATTGAGCGTCCCCGAGCCGTTATTAAGCAGTGGCCCCTTAGCGTTGACCGCTGGAAATATCAAATTAACGGGGCTATGCAGGTAAAAGTCTCCATTCCTCCCAAGTAGCTCGCCCGAGTTAAGCAGCCTAGCCGTACCGCTTGGACCCCAAATCAGGGGAGCATCCGACAAAGCAGTTGACGCTTGCAGGAATGTTAATAGCGCGAACGCTAACAGACGATTAGTAGCAGCCATATTAATTCAGCCCCGTTATAATGAGGTCGCCCGAGGTGGAGTTCGTGGTCAGGGCCTTGTAGGATATCCGCGATCCCGCAGGGATAGAAAGCTTGTAACCGCCGACACTGCCGCCCGGCGGTACATAGATTTGATCGACTTCCGACCCCGGAGCACCCACCGCCAAGATCATCGGATTGCCCGAGCTATCGAAGATCGACAGGTAGGTGATAGCCGTCGCCGTCGCCGCGTTGAGCTGCACATAGGCCCCAGTCGTCACGTTGGTCACTGCGTAGTCGAGCGACCTAACCCACGATGCGGTCACTTGCACGGGGGATAAGGTTGTGGGGATTGCTCCGGTGGCCGGATCAATTTCGACCATGTAAATCTCGTTGTCCGTCGTACCCTTTGCTGTCAAGGCGACGGCTTGCCCGCGTCGGTAAATGTAGGGATAGTTGACTGAGAACGTGGAGCTTGGCGTCAGAGGTGCGCTATAGGCAGGCAAAGCAAAGAGCATCACAAGGATGATGTGAAACAGGCGAAACAGGCCGTGTGACATGCACTTGGGCTTGGGCTTGCACTGATGAAAGCGGCTATAGTTAGCGCCGCAGGTGTTGCAGGTCTTCATTAGCTGTGGACCTCCTGAATCATAAAGCCGCCTTGCACGAATGGAGCAACGGACACAACGCCCGCGCCTGAGATAAACCGCACGGCAAGGCCGTTGTTAAACGGTACGTCAGCCCAGGAGTCCACCAAAGCAGCCGCTGCGCCCGTCGCAAGCACGTTGATCTTGCCGATCAGCTTGCCGTTGGCCGTGGCGTACGCAGCGGTCAGCAGGTCGCCGTTGTTGACGTTGCTGCCGCCGCCCGACTGAATCGCGCCTCGGTCCGTGCCGCCAACGTCCCACAGTTCTAGGATGCCCGAATTCGTGCCGTCGCCCGTGATCTGCAAGCGGTCGATGCGTCCGTGAATCGGTCGGCGTACCGAGCCGGACGCTGCCGGTGGGTATGCGGCAACGGTTGAAGTCATCCGGGACTTGTCTGCTCCTGTAGGGAATAGCTGGGTTAGAACGCCGGTCGTGTCAGCAACGAACGCAATGTCACGCGAGTACCAAGGACTGCCCATAACAAAATCTCCCTATTTTAATAGTCTGAAAACGCACGCGACACGGTAGGCTCACGGAAACGACGAGCGATAATATCGTTAGCCATCATCTTCCACTCAATTTCTGTTTCACGCCATGGCGGCGGCGTCTGCGAGTTATTATTACCATAACCGAACAGAATAGATGCCGACCGCCATTTGATGTAAGTTATAAACGCCGAGTTGTCCATGTCTCCGGAAATGCTGCTCCCATCGGACCACAGCTTTTCGGGGTAAAAGATACCGTCAAAACGTATGGCATTCACCAGGCCAGCCGTAGGCGCTGGCGACAAGTAAAGTTTGCCCGACGAGAAACTGTAGTCCGGGATGTAGCCCTCGCCCTGCGTATCGTAGACGGGGGTGGAGTTGATCGAGCCGTCGTTAAACTTGATCGGCTCGTAGTAGGTGCCGTTGCCCGTCTTGCGCTTGACCGAGTTGACGATAGCCAACCCAGCCGGCAGATCGACGTAAGGCGATCCCGCCACCGTCGTACCGTAGGCAACCTGATTAAGCCAGCCGCCGCCGATCTTCATCATCGACGACGCCACATAGTCTAGGCTGTCTTGAATGATCGCATTGACCTTGTTCGGCGACAGCAGGCCATACGCGGTAGGCGACTTGCCGAGGATCTCGTAAATCTGTGCCTGAAGCTCCGCCCGCGTTATGGCCATCCGTCACCCCTTACAGCAGCGCGTTTACGTCCGCGTTGATTTCGTCATGAGCAGCTTCCCACGCCTCGGTCAGTTTAGCACGACGAGCCTTAGCTTTCTTGACCTCATCTTTCAGCAGGTAGGCAATGAGCAGCTCCATGTCGTTTGGCTCCGGCGGCTCCTTGCCGGCCTCTTTGAGCTGATGCCGCCCGGCGACCATCGAATTGTACAGGTCTTTAGCGGCCTTAAGGCAGCGCTGGTGGCTCAACTGGCGGAAACCGTCAAGCGAGTTGTCTAGCTCGCGCTTGAGGTCGGCAGGCAATGCGTAGCCGGTCTTCTTGTTGTAGTCCAGCGCCGCTGCAATCTTGTCGTTGACCTCGAAGAACACGAACCCCGTGCCGTTGTATTCTTTGTTGAGCCGGGTGTTGTCAATCCCGGCATAGACCATCGTCAGGCTTTCGTCCACCAGGTGGATCTCGCCGGGGGCGTACAGCCGAGTTTGATGCGCACCTTGGATGTAGATGTTGAACGGGTTGGCCTCGTTGTAGGCGTCGTCGTAGATTAGGCCGGGGTTTTCTAGGAACGGTTCGATGTTTACATACGGCTGGAATATCCGTGCAAGGGGCGACAGCGATATGATGCGCTTCATCACCGTAGGCCGGTTAAACTGCGATGCTAGTACGAAGTTGTTTGCATTTGACATGAATGGGGCGTCTTTCTAAAAGGGTGTTATTTGTAACTGCGAACGGCTCGCCAAAAGTCCTTGCTCCGCAACTCTCCAGGTCTCTCAAGATAAGCGTTTTTGCACATTTCCTCTAGGCTGAACTCTTTCGCCGCGCCGGACATATCCCCCGACTCCATCCTCTTGAACACTCGGCCCATCAACTTCTCGTTCTTCCGGCAAGCATCCCACTGTGCTAGTCCGCTCGCGTGCGTCGCTGCCTTGCGCTTCTTATGATTGTCCTCAGCGATCTTAGACAGCAGGTAGCCGTCATGATAGAAGTTCCCAGGATTCTGCCACAACCTCGGATCGCGCTTTTGAATCTCGTCCTTAACCCACCCACCGAGGAGTCGGTTACGTATATCAAACACAATACTGCGGCCAATTTCAACCACACCAAACTCGTAACCGTCCCACTCATAGCTGTGTACCCGCCTGTCTTCCTGCCAAATCCCGAACCCGCCCTCGGGCATCCTGCGTAGTTGCAGCGTCGGGTAATACTCCGATAGCCACTGATTGATCTCTTTGTCGTCCGTCATAAAAGGGGGTGCTCGCGTCGATAAAAAGGGGTGGATATTAAGCCAATGCGCCGAGACAAGTTTACCTTATCCCGGCGCACCGGCAACACCACTAAACTGTCCGACCTCAACCGGGAGCCTCTAGGTAGTAGGCTCGTCGGGTTTTTTGTCGTCGTCAAGCAGGCTTTTTAGACCTGACAAGGCGGCGCAAGAATCGGGGTGGGCAGCAGCGATGATGTCGATGATCCGATTGCAGGAACCCGAGAAGTCGCCGCTAGCAGCGGACTGCGCGATGGATACTAGGTCGTCTGGTTTGCTGAGCGCGTCTTTAAACACGTCGAGCACGTTGTCGGCTATGTCGTAGAACAAGCCGCTAAGGGACTTAGGCGCGAGGTCGTCGATACGGGCGTGGACGTCCGATTTCACCTTATCCCAATCAAGGCCTTCGCCGTACTTGCCGATCTGTCGAACTAGAAAGGAAATGACTGCCGAAATGATCCATTTTTGCATCTTTGACTCCAAAAAAAGAGGGGGCGGGGGAAACAGGCCCCCCGACTAAGAGGCTTACGTCTTGGCGGCCCCACCCCTGAAAACCGCCAAGAACCTGTATCACACCGCCTCTTAGATCACGCCTGCGGGAACCGCCAGGTTTTTGATCTTGCCGATTGCGTTGCGTTGGAACACGCAGTAGTTAGCCCAGTAGCGAAGGAAGGCAGACAAGGCGTCGGAGCCTTGCTTAAACCGGAAGGTCCGGCCGTCTTCTTCGGCTAGCTGAGGTCCACCTTGCGTGTAGTCCTCGCCGCGCTTTAAGGCTTCGTTGTTGTAGAAGTACATGACGTCGAGTGGGCAGGCAGCATCCTCAAGGATCTTCTGCGCCGCGGCGTCATAGCCCGAGTCGCCGTCCATGTCTGTGCCCATACGCACAGGCGAGTAGCCGATCTTGCTGGCGCCGCCCATAAGGTCGCCGGGGGCGAACTTGTTCATAGCGACGAGCAAGTGGAAATACTGACGCTTCTGCGACGGGTTCAGGATCCACCGATTGATGTTCTTCCCGCTGATCGTCTTCATGTTGTCAAACAAACGTTGCAACACGTCGATGTTGATCACCGTTCCGGCCATGTCCTCGATGTAGGACTGCCAACTACGCCAGCTCGAAGGGGCGACGCCGCCGATCGAGATGGTGTTGTCGGTGATCCTGTCGAGTCCCCCCATGAAACGTCCGTCGGCAGGCTCGCCTGCGTCGAGAGCGCCGGCAATCACAAGGCGGTCGCCTGCGACGGCTCCGGATGGGACTGCACCTGTGCCAAACGCAACGTCGATATAGACGGTGCGGGCTTGACGGTCAATGCCGGCATCGTCGATGCGGATCGAGCCACGGAAGGTCGTGAGAGCAGCGTCCCACCAGTCGAGCTTTTGACCAGGCAATAGCTGGGTGGAAGACACAACGGTGAAGTTGGTCTGTGTCGCGGTCGCCGTCGAGATGAAAGCGCGCTGGCCCCTGCCGTTTTGGTAGGTGTCGTTGCTGATCTCATGCTCGCAGTTGACGAGCGTATCGCGCAACAATTTGTCGAGCCATTCGCCGTCGGGGCGCCCCCCACGGTATCCGCGAGTAGCAGCCTTGAACGTGGACTCGATGGTCGAGTACATCATTTTCGAGCTGTACTGAGCGTAGATACCTTTGCTCTTTTCGGCGACGGGCAGCGGCTCGTCGTCGTTACGAGCGCCGTAGCTCGTGTTGATCACCATCGACAGCGGCACGAAAAATGCCTCGCCATCGTAGTTGATCGAGGTGTCGGTTTCGACAAAAGCAAACGCAGCGTTTGCGTAGTGCTCTTGGTAGATTACGTCGTTGGAATACTGACGCTGCAAAAGACCAAAGTTTTGCACGTCCTGTAAATTTGTACCCGACACAGCGGCTACCTCCCAGGCATTGTTTTAGGTTTTAGACACAGTTTTTTTTGCCCATCTTACGCAGCGTCCTCGGGCTGAGGCTTTCGCCGGATTTGCTTGGCTGACACGGCAAGCGCGGTAGTGTGGGGGGAAGGGTTTCCGCGAACGTATCCCCTTGCCCCCCACGCCTTAAATATTAGCCCTTGAACTGACCAAAATCAAGACCCAACATCTCGGGCAGCAGCTTTTGCCTTGACTTCTTGAGCAGCGAAGCCCTGCGGGGATCGTTAGGCTTCATGCTGAACGCCAAGGCGTTGTCGGCCTTTGCTTGGTCAAGGGTGTACTCGTCGCCCGACATGCCGACAGATCCGCGTTTGCCGTAGGCGCGAGGGATCTGGCTCTCGACAACGTCTTTCATAAACTTCGCCTGAAGTGTCGGCGATCTCACAAAGTTGCGCCACTGGATCGGGTCTTTGCGTAGCTCGCCGATCTTTTTGATAGCGACCTGCTCAAAGGTTGAGTAGTTGTCCTCGGAGCCGTAAAGCTCGGCGACCTGCTCGCGGAGCCCACCCTCAAGATTCACAAACAACATCTGCTCGGCCGTGTGCATCGGGTTCTCGTAGCGCTCTAGCTTCTTTTGCGTCTCTTCGAGCTGTTTCTTAAGCTGGCTCGCCAGCTTGTAGCCGTCGGTCGCTTCCTTCGCCGTCTTGAGCGTCAGAGGCATACCGCCTGACTCCGGGTTCTGCTCCAGGTATCGGTTGTGCTGCGCAAGCGTCAGCTCGTAGGCGCTCGGCTCGTCCTCGCCTTCGTTGGTTTCTGGGATCGGTGCGCCGAACAACTCGCGCATTTGCTGCATCTGCTTGGTCAAAGGATCGAGCGTAGCAAAGCGCGCATTAAGCGCCTCCATCTCCTTGTCCTTCTTCGCCAGCAGGCGCTTCGTCATGCGTAGCTCGTTGAACATACGCTTGGGGTCGATATCGCCCGGTGTCGGATCGTCGTCCCCGCCGCCTTCGCCGCCGCTATGGCCCGGGTTGCCTGTGCCCGCCGCCGGAGCAACTCCACCTGCCATCTCGCGTAAACCTGCCATACCCGTCTCCTACTAAGGGGTGTTAAAACACTCTATTCTTGCGAACTACCGCGCCGCGCTATGAATTTCATGAGAGCCTTGATGACCGCCTCGGGGTTCGTCTCCAAGATGCTTTCGATAAACATCGTCTCGGCCGCGTCCTCTTCGGCTTCGTGCTCGGGGGAGCCTTCCTTGGCTTCCGCAGCTTCCTTGCCCTCGGTCATCTGATCGCGGATCATCTGCATCAGCATTTCGATGTCCATCGGCGGTGGCTGCGACGTCGGATCAAAGTCCCCGGCCTGACGCTGCAACGGCTCCGACAAACGGCGCATTGTCGTCGTGCCCTCGGCCACGGCGCCAAGTCCCGACAACATCCCCGGTGCGGCCTCGGCAAAGCCCCCAGGGCGCTCTCGTGAGAAGTCGTCTTGCTTGAGTTTGCTCATGCCGGTGAAGGTCAAGCGTACTGGGTTGAACATTATTGGGCCTCTCCTTGCGGTTGCTGCTGTTGCTGCGGTGCTGCCGGTTCAGGGTTAGCCGCGGCCTGCTGAGCGGCGATCTGGGCTTGTAGTAGCTGCTGCTGACGCCACTTCGTTAGCTCGCTCATGAAGTCTTTAGGCTCGGCTGCGGCTTGCTCGGCGCTTTGCTGCATCAGCTGGGACTGCGAGGCGAGGTAGGGTGATTGCTGATTTTGCTTGGCCTTATAGTTCTGTTCGTGCCAGGTCATGTGGACGGAGTGGGCCCGTAGGAGGGCAGGGTTCTTTTTGAACTTGTCGAAGTTCTTGACGATATCGCGCGTGTGCTCCAGCAGATGCACAAGGTCGTCGTCCTGCCAGATGACGGTCGGCATGTCGTCGCCGAAAGCCTGGATCAGTTGGTTAGGATCGACAAAACTGATCATATCGGAGAATACCGCGTTTTCGCGGTTCGCCCGGTCACGGTGAGCGCTTGACACGCCGCGGAGCACGTCGATCCCGAGGAAGTCCAAGTAAGCGTCAACCACGCTAGAGTCCTCCATCATACGCTGCGCAACGGCCGGATTCTGCATCGCCTCGGTCATGTTTGCAATCTTAGTCGCCTTGGACTTCGTTTGCATGGAGGAAGGGGTTAGCTTGATATCGACACCGAAATCAATCGGGCCGTTGAGAAAGCTGATAATGTCGGACTGCGTGATAGCGCCGTCCATAGTCCTCATCATCCGGGCAATCACCTGCTCGTCGAGCTTTGCGACGTTCTGCTGCAAGCACGCCACCATCTTTTGGTAGATCTGACGGATGAAACTTTCCCAATTGTTGCTTGCCTTGCTTGTGCGCTTTTTCTCGCGCTCTTCGTAAATCTGCGCCTGATAGCCGCTGTTTGCACCGACCGAGCGCTCACCCCGGATGGAGTCTTGAGCGGCCGACACCTCGTAAACGTCCTCTTTTTGCAGGGCGCGGTACTGTTGGACCAGGGCGGGGAGTGGGCTCTTGTCGGCAATGTAGGTTGCTGACGCCTGCGGATCGCCCGAGGTGTAGAAGATTTGGCCGGGTTCGCCGGACCATTTTGTTTTGTCGATCCCGCTGTTTTCGTTGATAACGAGGGTGGAACCCGCTTGCCGTTGAATCGCAAGCGTCATCATCGTGTCGGTCAGGTTTAGCTCGCGGTTCTTTTGTACCGTGTCGCTCATCGGGCCGGTAGCGTGCTGGCTCGGCGGCATCGGCAACCATTTTGCCTCCAACACGGGGTGCCACCCGGTGTCGTTGTTTATCAAGTACTGCGGCGTTGAAACAAGACACAACCGGCCGTTGGCCATAATGCAGCGCCGGCCCTCGGCCAGATACGGCGTGGGGTTGTACTTGTGTCCCTCGGTCGGGCGGTCGTAGTACTCGACAACTAGGACCTTATTTTTCAGGTTAAACAGGTTCGACAGGTTAAGCTGTCCGTTGAAGTCCAGCACCGGAGGCAGCGCAAACACCGAGCGAAGAAAGTGACGGAAAGCCATAGTCTTGATCGGTCCCGACAAGTTTCCGGCTGTGACGCGGCTCATGTTCTCTTCGATCACGCCTTCCTGCGAGGAAAACTCGATCATAAAGTCGTCGTAGTCCATCACCCGGATACGGCTCACCCACTTGGCCTTCGAGAATGTCTTGGCGAGGGGATCGTACTGGACCTCGAACGGGGTGAGCATCTCAACGCGCACGTCACCGTTGCGCACCGTTTCAAGCACGGGGCGTCCGGTGTTTGGGTCGATAATGGCCTGCTGCGCTTGAATCATGATGGGCTTACCGTCGGGCCCCATCATCGGCACCGGCACGACAACTTCTTCGCCCGTCAGGGGATCGGCCTGCTTGATGGTCGTCATCTTGGGTACGTTGACGGTCTGTTGACGCTGACGCTTAAACGTCGCGCCCCGGTTCATGTCATAGGTGACAGCGGCGAACACCTTGTTATACATGACGTACATGACGGACCCAGCATCGAACTCTTCGTGCAGGTTCAGCCGCTCGTTGTAAGTCTCGACCAGGGATTCTATTGTTTTGGCTAGACGAGTACCACGAGAAGAGCCGTCATAAAGAGAATCAGCATAGATATCTGGTAAATTACTATAAATAAGCGCAGCTGTGGATTCGACAACCGTTCGACTGATGTTAGTTTGTGAACGCTTACGAGTGTCGTTATCGCCGCGAAGGAAATCAGTATCAATTGCGAAGTCATACTGCCGGCTCCACTTGAGGTAGTGATTACCGAGTACGAACTGGAAGCTCTCGAACCATTTCTGTGCCCAACGCCTGTTTTGTAGATCCGCCTGCGAAACAAGGCCGTTTACGGCCATTTCAAGCCGCCTCGGATCGTTCGTCGTCCACGGCATGACATACGTTGCACTAGCGCCGGGAGACTGGTTGAACATCAGGCGTCCTCGTCAGAGGTTAAGGCGTCAAGCTCGGCAGGGTCGATGGGCTCTAGGGTGTCGTCATAGTTAGACGCTTGAGGCTGCTTAATGGCGAGATTCAAAGCCCTAGTCAGCAGGTCCTCCGCTGCGTCGTCCATGTAGTGTTCGTCGTCCTGCGAAGGCTTTGCCCTAACGGCAGCAGGTCCTTCCATAACAGGTTCCACGACGGCCTGACGCATGAGCGCTATCCTCTCGACCATTTCAATTGCCCTGAGGGCCAGTTTAAACCGCAGTTCGTCGTTCATCTCGGGGGTGTCCTAAGGGAAGGGGTGTTGCCCGGCATCTCACCGGGCTAGGCGTATGTTTACGCTAGGATCTTATGGGTTACAGGTTAGGACTGCGAACCGGCGCGAAGTCCTTTTTGATCTTGATCTTGATGACCAAGGTCAAGACGGTCGGCGTTGACGCGGTGCCGGTGAAGGTAAACACAGGCGCAGCGGCGGTGCCGCTGAACACGTGGCCTGCACCGGAGGCCGACAGGACGCGGGCCGACTCAAGGAAGAAATAGTCGATCAGCAGATCGGCGCGTTGTAGCAGGGTGGTCAGGTAGGGACCGTTGACGGCATCGGCAGCCGCCACAGTCGCAAGATTCAACGCCGTGTCGGAGGCAAGCGCGGTGAGCTTGACTTCGGCGATGTGTGGGAAGTTTGAACGGAACGACTGCTCGACTTCGAGCGGGTAGACTTTGGCAAGAGCCGATAGAGCGAAGGCCATGGTTGTATCTCCTAAAAGTTGGTTTTTTAGATGCCTTGAACTAGAGCATAAACTTCGTAGACAGCAGCCGAACTTGCAGCCGTCAGCGTGACCGACGCCTGGTCACTTGCATAGGCCGACACATAAACAGCGTCGTTGCTGTTTGGGACGATCGACAGAACATGCAAAATGCGCTGCGCCCCCAGCGTACTAGCCAGCAGCGTATAAGCTGCGGCCGACGCATTGAGGTCAACTTTGACTCTGCGTAAATACGTAAAGCCCAGCCCCGTCGCACGGCCTAGGCCGTCCTGCGATGGGTCAAGTGTTTGAGTGACTAGAGCGGCCATACTTGTCTCCCCTGAAGGTTAAGGCGGTTACTTAGTAGGGCCGCCGATATCAACAACTTTAGCTTTATCTTGACTAGCTAGCATATCTTCGTGGGCTGCTTTTTGATGGTCTTTCCATTCCTTGCTAAGAACATACACGATTTTAGACAGGTCGGGAAATACGACTACGCCGTCATCCTCCGTCTCGATCTCCAACCTGAGCGGGCCTGCCGGACGACAAGTGACCTTATCCTTGTGCTGTTCGAAGACGAGATCGGTCACGTTGTGGGATACGGCGAGGAAGTCTGTGCCTTCTTCACCAGTCCCAAAGTCGTCGATGTTCAGCACTTTTATGACATAAGACATAGATATACCTTGCAATTTAGGGGTGTTAAATAACTAAGGAATCGGATTAGAAACCTGACCATCATCATAGTCCACAACGTTCGCCACCGTCACCGTCAAAACAGCCGCCGCCGTACTGTTGTTGGTGATAGTCAAGGCCGACAGGCTTTCAAAGGTCGCCTCATAGATGCCCGGCATGTAGACGGACCCCACGACGGCCAGCGCCTGAGCCGATCCCCCGTTAGGTGTCGCCGTCACCGTAAAGGCCGCTTTGCCCGTGACGCGCACAAGTGTCCTGGCTGTTGCGGTGATCCCGACCAGGCTCACCGTTGCCGTCGCTGCGGGCTGCACCGTCATGGCCCTTGTCAGGTCGGCCACCGAGTCGAGGCGCTGCAAACCCGCGCCCTTGTTGTAGGCGATGTTCGGCGTCAGCATCCCCACCGAGTCGCCGACGTAGCCGCTCGACAAGTTAGCCGTCACCGCGTCGTCGGAGATAGGCGTCACGTCACACATGCGAAAGATTGCGCGAACAGCCATGATTACACCACCGAAAAGTTAGCTGCGTTTGTAACGTCGATATACTCTGCAATGACCCAGTTGACGAGCGCCGTCGCCGTCGCCTCGCGGCTGACGACGGACAGGGCCGACACGGTGGGGCCTAGGCTCATCGTCACGCGGGCCGGGAGCTTTGTCGTCCCTTTGACGGGTATTTGCTTGGCGACACCACCTTGCGTGATGTTCAGGTAGACGTTGCCGTTTACCGAGAGGTCAAGTAGGTGGGCCTTCGTCTGGTCCTGACCAACAACGCCGAGGGTGAGTGTCGCCAAGGCAAGTATGCTGGCCGAGCCGTTCTCTGACCACTGGATTGCCTGCCTCACAAACGGCAATAAATCACGCTGACGCCAAGTGCCGACCTGTGATAATGCTTGCTCGTTTGAGTTTGAAAACAACCAGCTCCACCCAGCAAACAGTCTCATTTACGAAAACCCCGCATTTTTTGTTCTTCAAACTGTTCGGTCCCGTACATCCTCGCAGCAGCAGCCTTCGCCGAGTTCCCACCCGCTATCACATTGCTCACACCCTGCGCTGCCTTTTCGACCACGGCCTTAGCAGCACCCGCAGCCGGAGCTATCAGCGACCGGATCCCACTCCCGCCCTTCATGAGCACGGCCGGGTTGTCATACGCTGCCTTGCCCATCATCAACGTGCTGATCCCCGGCGATCCCGTCACAGCATCCGTCATATGACCTAGCACCATCCCAGCCACCCCCGACGCTATCTTCTGTCCCTTGCTGTAGGTCGCCGACAGGATATCCTTTTGAGGCGCAGCGTAGTTAGCCACAAACTCTAGCGCCTTCATATGCACCCGCGACTTGTCGGTGAGCATGTCGGCAATCGTCTGCTTTGAGCCTGAAAGGATGTCTTGCATGTGGATCGCGTTGACGAGGTTCTGCACCGATGCGCCGTCGTGATCGAACGTGGTGCGGGCAAGCTGGTCAAGCTGACGAGTGACCTTTTCAAACAGCTCGGGCGTTTGAGCCCCACGGTTTTTAGCCAGTATGCCCTTTGTCTCCATCAACTTGTTGAACCCGGCGTAGTAGCCGCTCACAACGTCCGGGTGATAGGTCGAGCCGACCTCAAGCATGTGGAGTGACCCATTGAAGGTGTCGAGCGCGTCGCGGCTTTTGCTCGGCATCGGCACGTCGCCGAGTTTGGCGGATAGGGTGTGGAACATTTCGACGGCATCCCTGAGCGGCGCCGTGTTGTGCTCGTTGTGCCCTGCGATAGCGTCTAGGACGCTCTTGGCGGCACCCTTAAGCTCCCCATTCATTAGCGTCGGATCGAGGTTATTGATCACGGTACGCATCGACGTGGCAGCCTCTTGCTTGACGGCATCGGGTGCGGCTTTTTGCAGGAACAAGGGGGCTTGACGGGTGGCGTTCAGCGAGTCGGCTGCGCCGTCAAAGATTAGGCCATGCTGCTTGGTGACAAAGTTGTCGAAACTTTCTTGCTCGAACCCGATCGGTACTCCCGTCACGGCCTCGGTGTCCAGCTTCAGGCCAAGCCCCTTCGCCGTCTCCTGCGCCGAGGCAGTGACGATCTTGCGCTGTGCTGCCGTTGCTGTGTCAAGACTTGCCTGCGGATCGAGCAAGATGTCCATGTCTTTCTTGTGCTTAGCGAAGACGATTTGAGCGCTTTCCTGGTTCTTCGTTACGGCCGCAGCCGCAGCTTCGGCGTTGACCTTTGCCGCCTCTTTCGCCGACGCCTCGCTGATCGCCCGTTCTTTCGCCTGCTGAAGAGTGGCCGACTCGTACTGCCCACGCATCGCCGCCTGCTCGGATTGGCCGGCGGCGACTTCGGCTGGGGGCTTAGCACGGCCCGGAGCCATCATCTCGATGCTTTCTTTCGTGACCTGCCGGGCCTCGTTTGCCGAAAGCGCCCCTTTTCCCAGCATCTCGCGGCCCTCGGCCATTGCCGACGTAGCCGCCATTTGCTCTTCGGACGCAAACGCCTGGCCCCAGCCCTGGGGCATTCTCATCGTCATTGCGGCCGACATTTCGAGCTTTGCCGCTGTCCTGTCACCCCACGCGCCCATGTTCTTGACCAGCGGCGCGACAACGCTCTTACCAAGTTTCGCCGTTGCCGCGTTCATGAATGGCTGGGCTAGTCCGGCCGCTCCTGCCATTAGCGCATCATTACCGCGACTCTGCAACTCCTCGACCACCCCCATTCGGGCGTTGTACTTTGACGCGTCGTTACCGGCGATTCGGTCAACCGACCGTTGCGCCTCTTCGCCGAGAGATCCGGTCGCCATTGCTGCACCACCCGCGAGTGCTGACGCGGCGACCATTGAAGTACCACCCGACGGCAGCGCTGCAACTGCACCCCCGCCAATAGCAGCCGTCGCGCCGATTGCTGCACCGATGTCCCTTCCGGCGTGAGCCGCCATGCGTGTGAGGTCCGATACGTCGAAACCCGGTTTATTGTTGATCGGCGACAGCTTGCCGTTGACGTAAGAATAGTAGTCGTCGCCGTCTTGAAAGACGGTGCCTTTGGCGTGGCCCTTGTCGGCAAGGTACTGCTGACGTTGCGTGTCGCTCTTGATTCGCTCCATGTTGTAGGCGGTGGCCTGGTCGATGGGCTTTTCCTCGTAGGCGCCTGACTTGCGGGCCTGTTCAATATCTAGGTGAAAGTCAACGGACTTAAGACCGCTGGCCTGTGCCACCTCTTGCAGATCCACCTCCCGCTGCTTCCCCGAAAACCTGTCCGAATAGACAACGTGCGTCGGCGACGACCCATACGTCATCTCCTCGCCCTTTTGCTTTAACTTCTCGCCAAGCTCCTGCACCGAAGCCTTGACTACCTTGCCCTCTTCGTTGACGCCGCTGATATACATCTAGTGGGCTCCTATCTTATTGATGTTGACCGCGAGCCATATTGAACACTGCCCTTACGTCTTCGTCCCAGCTGGGGTGCAGGTCTAACTTTTTCACTACCCCCGCCCGATACTTCTCCGCCGTCTTGCCGACGGGTGTTGCTCCGGCTGCTGCCTTGCCCGACGGCTGCGGGACGACGGAGTAGCCTGGGCTTCCGCCTAGCATCGACTCCGAGAACGTCACAGGCGCGTTAGGGTTGCCGTTTATAGGATCGACCTGCTCGCCTAGTTTGGTGGACGGCAAAGGTCCTTTGGCCGGATCGACACCGACTAGGGCCGCCGGCGAACTGACGATGCTCGCACCATTGCCCCTGTAGGCGTTGACTTTGGCGAGAATGGCCTGGTTGCTGGGGTTGCTAAAGTTGAATGTAGGCGCGTTCGCTTTTGCATGTTCGACGAGCTTGGCCGACTGCACTGGGTCCCTAAGAGCAAGATCAAGCGCTTGTCCCTCTTGCCAGTGTGCCGGCGCGACGAGGTTAGGCGCGTTTTTCTCGCGGTCGAAACCATACGTTGAGTTGTACATTTCTTGCGCTGACTTCTTAGCGAATTCGTCGGGCGAGATGTAGTTGGATGACTTTGGATTCCGTATATACGCCGGCTGCTGCATGTAGAGCGCTGCGGCCTTTTCCTTCATCGCTACGCCTTGAAACCCATCATTGGCTACAATATCGACTTTTAGCTGTTTCTTTGCATCATTAGCGCGAGAGTTTATTGTATTGTAATACGCCTCCACCTTGCCGCTCCCCGACATGATTGTCGCTAGCGTGCTGTAAAACTTGCCCTCGTCCCAACCCGGCTGACCCGGATGCGCCCCCATCCGGTCGTAAGCCATCTTTACGTCTTGTTCCGACTGAATGCGCCATGCACCGGCCGAAGCCTGCTGACTCATTTGTTCGACCATTATACCCTTGAGTTCGTACTGCTTTGGGTCGTTTGCGATGTTGTCAAACGACGCCCAAAACCCGGTCATCTTTTCGGCAAAACGCTTCGAGTCTTCTTGCGAAACCGTACCGTCAACGCCTGTTGTCTCTAGTCCAGCGATCTTAAATTCGCGTTCCGTTATAGATAGTCCATCTCCGTAGGCTTTTGCTGCCTTGTTATACGCATCAAATTTTTCATGCGTCCGTTTTAACTGCGGCTCGGGGATTCCTTGCGTCACAGCTATGTCGGGGTTTTTGACCATGGCGATCGTGGCTTCAGGTCCCGACTTCTGGGCTAACTCCATGATCTTTCCGGTGCGATTGACTTCGCTTTCGGCGGTCTTGGCATTTATCTCGGCGATTGTTGCGACCTTGCTTGCGTTTCCTAGCTTGCGGTCTGCCTCGGCGTTTTTCGCCGTGGCATAGCTTGCTTGATCGGAGACAGACATTTTCTCCCAGCCTGGGGGCTTCTTAGCGCCGCTGCTGTTGTAGGAATCAGCAATGGCCCTGTCGGAAGCGTCTTTGCCTGCTTGTCTCTTTTTGTAGTCGTCGGTTTCTAGATCCAGCTTAAGCTGAGCTGCTTTAGTCAACACATCGCCACGCTCGATTTCCCCCTTTAGCCGTGCCTCTTCAAGCGGCTCAAACTTCTCATCGTGCGCCACCTTCCGATTGTACGCATCATTTTCCTGCCTCGAAAGCTGTCGCTTCATACGCATTTCTTCAGCGCTATCTATATTCTGAATAACACCTTGAACACCGCTCGAAATGTTACGCGCTAGCTTGTCAACGCTGTCCGAATAGCGCTGCCCCACATCCGTGATCATCTGCGCTCTTTGCAGCTGTGAATCAGCGCTCTGCTTGTTGCCCGTTTCGAGTTCGTCTAGACCTCTGCGAAAATTGAGAGGCCCACCATTATTTGCCATCTGCGTGCCCCTCTCTTAAGTAGTAGATGTTGCGCCCGAGGCGGCTTTGGCATAGATGCTTGCGCCGCTTGTTGCCATTGAAGAAGCCATTCCAGCCACTGCCATATCTTTCCCAAACGCTGCTCCGGTGCGGGCTCCTGCGGTAGCACCCTGTGCGTTTTGATTCTGAAACACACCGTTGCGCAGCGAGACGCCAGACGTCTCGGCGTAGGTATTCGCGTTGAGGTTGCTTGCGATCGTGTCGTTTTTGAGCACGCCTTGCTGATTGCCGATGCTTGATTGGAACCCGATGTTGCCCATCTCAGCGCCGTACTCGGACAGGCTCTTGTTTATATTGGTTTCAAGCGCCCTGGTTTGTAGACCAGACTTGTCGTTAAATGCTTGCTGTAGGTAGTTTGATTTGTCGGTGAGGGCTTGGTCTTGGAATGCGATCTGCGTGCTCATGAGGCGCCCGGCAGAATCGACGTTGCCACGCTGAGCGTCAAACGTGTGTGTGACGATCGACTCTTGCATCTGCCGGCGCTGCGTGTCGAGGTTTTGCATGTTTTGGATCGCGCTGGCGTAGGCCGACGCTGCGCCTTGCTGGGACTGGGCCGACAGGACAGCGGCCATTTGCCCGGTTACGGGCCGTCCCGAGCCGCGCATGAAGGCATCGTTGCCTTGAGCGCCCACCGCGCTCATGGCGCTAAAGTCGGCCTGTGCCGTGCCCCGGTACTGCTGCTTCTCTACGTCGGAGAGCCCAGTCACGGCGTCGGCATACTTCTTGCCAATGTCGTCGTAGGAGGTGTGGAGCTGGCTGTATAGCCCCGTCAGTTTTTCGGCATGTTTAAGCTTTTCATCGGCAAAGACCGACTTATCTTTAGCGAGTTGGTCGGCATCGAGTGACAGCTGTTTGGCGAGAGCGACTGGGTCGTCCTTGGCTAGAGCCGTCGTTAGCTTGTCTTTAGCGACTGTTGCAGCGGTGGCTTGCGCGCCTAAGGCGGTCGAGGTTGCGGCGTTGTTGTCCGATACTTCCTTTGCCGCAGCCTTCTGCTTTTTGTCGATCTCGGCTATGTCGGCGGCGTCGGCGTTGGCCTTTTCGGTAACTCGCTGCTCGTCGGCTTTGTTCTCGCCTCTGGCACTTCTTGAGCGCTCTTTATTGCCGAACATATCGGAAGCGCCGAGCTGTTCGCCCCAGCTGCTCGCGCCCTTAGCCGGGTTTTTAATACCTTTAGTAACAGAAGTCCACTTGCCGCCCATTAATCACCCATACTCGCGTTGATACATTTTCGTGTCATTCGGAGCGCTTTCATAGTATCCCGCTACCATGTAAAACGTCCACCGCCCTGCCAGCTGATTATACGTCAGCGTCGTCCGTACTGCCTGACCCTGAGCCTCCATGTTCGGACTCGGAATATCCGTAATAATCTGCGTCGTCGTCTCGCGGCTGTTGAGCGCGAGCAGGTTCAGGTTCTTCGTCGCCGTCGACGTCACTTGCTGATGATTAGCCGCCCACTGTGCAGTAACATAAGGGATAACAGTACCTTGCATCGTCGGCACTGGCTTGATCAGGATATGCAACCATCTAAGTGCGTGCCACGTGAAGATCCCCTCGGGCGCAAGGTAGTGCGTCTGTAGGACGCAGCTAACGCCGTGGAACCCGTCGACAAACATCGGGAAATACTGCGCCGTTGTAAACGTCTGCGCAAGGATAGCCGGCAAGCTGCCCGATGCCTCAATATCGACGTAACCCGCGCCCTTGGCCTTGACCACGAAATAGCCGTCCACATTCGCCGTCGCTAGCATATCGCCGTAAACAGTAGAATTTTGTATAGCAATTTTCGTGCCAACCGCGACCGCAGCAAGGATCGTCGCCGAGTACCCACTCGCCAAGACAAACCGCACCGTCGCCGCGTTCGGCCGCTGAATCTCCTTGACCATCATCTCGTCGCCTGGCCGGTAGTCGCCCCCACTACAGTCGTCGTCGTGATAGTACGGCCGCGACACCGTAGCCGCGGCGTCACGGCGCGAGCCGATCAGCGTGCGCACCCCAGGCGCATGAGGCACCGTTTCAAACCGCGTCAAGTCGAGATCCTGCGCCCAGTCAATCAACTGGTTATAGCCGTACTGTGACCATGCGCCGGGGCTGTCCCCCATCGTCTGTCCCTTGAAGTCAACAAGGTCCGACTGCGAGCCGAAGCTCTCGGTCCGTAGCGAGTAGACCCACGCCTTGGTCAGATAGCCCTGCGGGTTCAGGTCCGGGCGCTGGGGATCGGGCCGGTAGAAGAACAACACCTCACCCGAGCGCCGATTGTAGTAGGCAAAAAACTGGTCGGTTGTCGTCTTGTCGTAGGACTCGAACACCAGCGGCTCTATGTCCTGCGAGATCCTTTTGGGGAGGGCAACGCCGTCGTCTCGGTGGATTCCTGTGGGCCCCATGAAGAACAAAACTCCCTCGGCAACAACTGCCGATCTACCGCTAAAGGCGGTTTCAGATCCCCTTTGCGATAGGATGAAGTCTGAGCCGTCAACGTAGACCGCTTGTGGTTGCGCTGTTGGGCTGACTCGTACCTGCTGTTGCGTGAGTTCGCCTGTGAAGCGCCCTTCAAACGTTCCATTGCTTGAGAATACAACCAGGCGTCCGTTTTGCTGTGCTTGGCCGGCGAAGAAGTGGGGCAGCATTCCCCGGAACTCGCCTGCCGGTGCTCCTGCGAAGTTAAGTGACGGGTACGAAAGTAGATCGTCCGATCTGGACCAACATAGCTGCCCACGCGTAAGCCAAAACATGCGCCCTTGAAAGGACGCAACATCAATGTAGTCATCGGTTGGCAGGTCTGAGAAGTCATTGTATCCCCCTGGCTGTCCGCCGACGCCCGACGCGCCGGAGTTGTTCACACCGATGTAAATAGCCGAACGCCCCACCCCATAATAAACATTTGCAAAGCTATACTGACCCGCCGATAGCCATTCGAAACTTCCTAACTCGCGGAAGTAGAGCCTATAAAATAAATAGTTAGTAGGCATATTTTTTCGGACGTAATTTATGTGGTCAGCGGCAATCGACGATGCATACCAAGCATTAGCCGCAATTCCCAGGTCTTCAATGGATGGAAACTGATCATATTTGTCGACATCTATAGCCGAGTTTGAAACCGTAATAAAAGCCTTAGCAGGCCTCCCCACGTTGCTTTCTTTGCCGGTCAGCACGTTGTAAACAGAATAGGCATACTCGTATGTTGTATTTGCAACGAGAACGCCTGTGATTTTCGGTGTGCTAGACGGCGAAACAACATTGGCTGTCTGCGTTCCTTTTAGATAAAGTGGAGCCAAGCCCCAACATGTTTGCGTTCTTACGGGGCTGGCAACGTCCGTTTCCGTATAGTAACCAACAGCTAAAGGGTTTTGTGTGTCCACCGCCTGAGGTGCATAGATCGACTGCGTAGGGTCTAGCCACTGGACAAAATCATTGGACCCTCGGTAGGGGGTCGTGGCCGGTGTCAACGAGCCGATGTTCTCGCTTGAGTCACGGATGTACGGATTCCAAAGCGCTATCATCGGCCTGCCGGTGATTATGCCCATCATTGTCACAGGAGTTTGCACCGGGATACTGTCGATTCTAATGAAGTAAACTACATTAGAACCATATCCAATCCCCTCTACTATATAAGGATTCGATACATTTAAAAAATCAAGCGCTCCGCTACTTATGCTTTCAGGCGCATTTGGATCTCCTGCGCGGTTAGTACACTGTGTTGGCACCAAGTCGCCCGGAGTCTGCGACAGGAACCACCTATTAGTCCATTTTTTTCCAGAAATATAACCGTTTTGGACCTCCAAAACGTCAAAGCTCACGCTCTTACGCTGCGGCTTAGAGTTTACCCAAAATGGAGTCCCCGCCGAATTGAAATAAGCTGCATACGGCGTAGTGTCGTTAGGGACATCATCTGGCACATCCATCATAAATTCAGTGATGTTAGTTGGTATCGACGTTTGCGCCATAGCGAACCGAATGTATTTATTCGTAAATGTATCAATATTTCGCAGGCTCACAATGTCGATAGCTCCGAGGCGATCAACGGACTGCAATCCGCGGGTGATCTCTGGGGCGTTCAGGTTTGCGCCTGATGCCGTAGGCGACTCCCCTAGTGAAGTAATCGCTGCACCGCCGCCGACGGTGCCCTCAAGGTTCGAGCGGATACCCACTCGGTCGCCCGTGTTGATCTGATTGGTCGTCGGCAGTAGGTCAATTTGCTTCGAGCTACCGCGTGTCCTAGCCGAGAGCCAGTAGACGACCGGCACTGTCGAGCCGCCTGCTCCGCCTCCGACTGGCAGCGGCACGATCACGGCGCCATAAAGGAACGTGCGCGAGCCGTACACGTCATAGCTGGGGAAAGGGTGTGCAGCGACAGACTGTTCCGAGGCGACTAGGCCGCGCATGAAGTAGCCCGACATGGTGTGGTTGGCGGGAATTGCCGTCCCCGTGTTCTCGTTTGAGTTGTGCCCAGGCACCGGGTTGATCCCGTAGCGCGTAGTCCACCCTGCCAGCCGTCCCGCCGACCAGTTGAAGGTGTTGGCGGTAAACGGCATTTGGTTTATCGCCTGAGCCCCAATCGTGATATCAGCCGCGTTGATGTTGATGCCGGCGTTGAGCGAGGCGGCGACGTAGATGCGCAGGCCGTCGACGGCTTGGCCGGGGTTCATCGTCATGCCGTTGGGGCCGTAGGTTTGATCCATCAGTATTCAAACTCCTGAGATTTACCGCTCTTAGACTTCTTAACCTCGCGCCGTTTCTGGCCTAGCTGCCACTCGGTCGCCGCGTCCTCCGACTTGGCTACAGCGTCGGGCATCTCTTCGGGTCTTTCTAGCTGTACTTTCGATCCCCTATAGATATACCTCATCGACGCCTCCGAGTCCCAGTGCCCTCCGTTCGGATCTCCCCGCTCGTCCATCTCGTCGGCCCTGGTCGTAGACCACGTTGCCGCGTCAAATTCCTTGTCAAGCTCCTGACATCGCAGCGGATTTAGCTGAATCGTGCCAAAGTGCAAGCCCTCTTTGATAGCCATCCGGCAGGCAAACGGATCTAGCTTGTCGGCAAGGTCAACCTTGATACGTCGCTGCTGCAACTCGGCCAGCATCTCAGGGTCGTGATCGGTGTAAGAGGTGTAGCGGTCCCGAGGGATCTTCCACTGCTCCATCCTCTTTTCGATCAAATCGACCATTTGGCCGATCCTCAATCCTTTTTGATAGATTTGGTCGAACACATAGAAATTCTTACCACGCCACAGTCCAAACAAGCAGCTGAACCCGGCCGTATGACCAATGTCGATACCAAGTATAACCCGTTCGTGCGCTTCGGGTTCGATGTACGCGTGATGCCGAGATGGATCGTATTCGGAGTATAGTTTGCCTGTAAAGGAGACGAACATACAAAGCATTTCTTGTTTGAATACGTCAGGGTGCATGGCGCTTTCCATGGCGTCAGCCTGCCGGCGAGTGATCGCGCCGAGTGCAATACACATTTCAAGCGGAAAGACAACTTTAGTGAAGCCCTTGCCCATGTCATCGTCGTCCTCCCAGAATTCTTTCCAGAAGTTAGAGCCGTGGGGCGTTGACTCCATGAAGTAGTAGCCGTCGGTGCGGGAGATCATCGGGAGGACGACCGTTTGGTGGATCGTCTTAAAGGACTCTCCTTTTTGAAATTGGGAGAAGGCGACCTCGGACCAGTGTACGAGGCTCATCGTACCGCCCCGGATCTTGTGGGGGTTCTTGTCTACGCCTGACAGGTAGCAGGCGCCGCGCTGTGATTCTTGGCTTGGATTATGGTGGGAGACTCCACGCGAGTTGACGTTGAACTCTTCGCCGGGGAACAGTTTCAGGAACTTGTCTTGCGTGTTGCGCTGGATCGACGGGTAGTCTTTGGCTAGGAACATGGACATCGCGTTAGTGTCTTGACGCATGACCTGACGTATCATCCAAATACCCAGGTGCGTCTTGCCGACCTGCCGGGGCATCATGCACGCGAATAGTTTCACCCTGAGCAGACGGTGTAGGGCCGCAAGCTGAACTGCGTTAAGCTCACACCAGGCGATTTCAATGGGGGACAATTCAGCTATGGCCATAAAATACCTGTTAAAATAAGATAGTACCCAGGGGTGACGATACCAATGGCCTTAGACTATAATGTTTCGGCTAAACTAAAGAAGCTCAAAAAGCTTGCGCAGAGCCACTTCCTGCTTGGCAACTCGGTCAAGGTCGTCGTCGGCTTAACGGGCGTCTCTGAGCATATCATACAGACATGGCACGACGAATTTGTTCTGTCCACCCTCAAGGAGTCCAGCAGCCGACGCATATTCACCCGCGAGCTGCTGCTCAAGAACGCCCCCGGCATGATCATGATCCTAGCCCAGCTCGCAAAGCAAAAAGGCGACGAAAAGCTGGCGTTCTCCGCGGCATCGGCTGTCCTAAGTTTCGGCACCCGCTTTCTATCCGAGGACGCAAGGATCCAAAGCCTAGAAAACAAGCTGGCTAAAGAAAACGACAACGACCCCGGCCTCAAACGTACCTTGTTCGATCTCGTCGCGCCCGAGGCGGTGATGAACGACAAAAGAAAGAAGGCCCACGATGACTCGGGGCCTCTATCTGAGGATGATGAAGATTTAATGAGGGCATACGAGCGGCTTGAGGAACAAGGGATGATTTCTGGCGAAAACACCCATCAAAAGGATGATAATCAGTCAGATAATGTCAGCGCTTACTATGAGCAGGATCATAAACAAAGTCAATACCCCATGGTAGATCTTTTCGACGGCATCGACGACGACGACGACCTAAGCTAGTTAGACGGTTTATTCGAGGACATCCAAATCATTTGTGATTCTAGTTGTTCCCGAGTCTTCCTCAAGGTCTTCAAACGAGACGCCGTGACAGTGCCCAAAGTATTCGCAGACGCGGCCGTAAGCGAAACAGTTTTGAGTGTTCCTAGTGGCAGCCCCAGAGTTGCCTCCAAGAGCGTGTATTCCCTGTTTAACAAGGTCAAACGTAGATAGGGCCGATAGTTTGGCGTGATCTGTCGGGACAACCACTTGGTGATGGATCTTAGTGTCGCCTGCAATCCTTTGGGCAAAGTCCTCAGGGCTTTCCGGGCTAGGGCGTTTTTTCTTAGTCGGTTGTAGCGGTTTCTTAGCACTGAAAATGATTTTTTGGTACGACACCCCCTTAAGCTGATCATAGTCTAGTAACTCCCTGTGAGCGAAATCCATGGCGAAAGCCGTGTACAGACTGATCTGAACATTAACCCGAAGCGTAGCCCACGACACCGGGTCAAACCGCTGCGAGGTTTTCATCTCCGTCAGCATCCACGACCCGTCCTCCCGTTCCGAAATGCCGTCAACATAGCCGATAAACTGATGCTCGTCCGAGATGAGCCGGGCCTCCTTGAATTGGACGCGAGGGAGCGCGCCCATCTGCAAGTGTGCCTCGTAAGCGTCATAGGCGGTCTGAACGCGTACAAGCTCGTAAGGATCGCCCTGTAGTTCTTCTGTGATATCAGCGCGGCCGTTATTTTCCACAAGCGTGTGGAATGCCTTCCCCCGCTCCAACGCCCCAGGCCCCTCTTCCCCCGTTTCCGGCGGCACCCTTTCGATGTACTTAAAGGCATACTTTTTTTGACACCCTAGAAACGTATTCATGCCGCTATGCGACAAGAGCCCACTGCCGGGCAGGTTATAGCGCCTAGTTCTCATTTGACACCTTTCGACGCCTTGTGCGCTTCGTTCAACGCCATCGCGATGAACTCGCGTGAATGCTCATTTTGGTACGTCTCCGCGAGATGCTTGAGGTTTTCCTTCGTGATCTGAGGAAATCGGTTGCGGATCTCCTTGATGAGCCACTGCCTATCTGCCACACCGCTGAAATCGAAATCTCCCGCCGGCTTAGCTCCGCCCTCTGCCTCGTCGTCAACGGCCCCATCCACTACCTCTTCCTTCGGCGCAGCGGCAACTGCCGGCGCAGGTTCAAGTTTCCTCGGTGCCTCAGGAGCCTTGAGCGGCGTCGGCTCGGCCACCGTCAAGCGCTCCACGTTCTTCGCCGGGATCGTGTCAAACTCCGACTCGTCGAGCATCCCGAGCCCACAGTGCGTCAGCACGGCCCTGCGGTTTGCCTTCGTGATGCACTTCATCCAGGCGTTAGCAACGTCCTCGCCCTTCATCTTTTCAAACAACGCCACGCCGCCGACCTGATCCGTCTGCCGGCCGTCAGGAGTCGAGGCGCGAGCGAACACAAGCAAGACCCCACTCGCCTTATCCACCACCTTGTCAACAATCGTCACCGACACCGTGTTGACGGCGGCAAGCTGCGCAGTTGCGTCCTTGTTGGCATAAAGCACCAACTTGCCGTTTAGCTTGATAAAGTCAAACGGCTTCGTCAGCGGATTAAGGCCCACGCGGCGGCACACCTCATGATAGTACGATAGCCGCTGCTCGTTGCTTAGTCGGCTCAAGTCGCCTTGCGTCACCAGAGAATAAACCGGATCGTCCTGCGGCTTGACGGGTGCGACTTGCTGCGCAGCGGGCAAAGGCTTACTGTTAGACACCGCCACGGCCGTCTGCGGGCCTGCTAGCACCGCCGCGGCCATAGCTTTCTTTTGTGCCTCTTCGTCGTACGTCCCGCCCGATTGCGCTGCTACCTTTTCCTTTACCAATTGATCTACGCTAGGATTTTTTAACTTGTCCATCATGCCCATGGCTGTATCCCCAAAAAAGTTTCTGCAATTACGAGCAAAAAAATACCCCGTTTGCACGGGGTATTCAAGGTTTATTTTTCCTGTTAGTCGTCGTCCTCTTCGTCCTCTATTTCGCTCTGATACACAAAACCGTATCTATTGTCAGGAGCGTCAACAAAGCCTTCAGCGTCAAGCCAGTTGTTAAACCCTTCGCGCCAAGCGATCTTATCGATGGCTTTCAGAACATCGGCTGGCGAATAGCTTAGATCGCCGAATCTGATAGTTTCGTAGCAATCATTTAACAGATCATTGTATCGCTCGCACAATTCGCGCTCTGAATAAATTTTCATTCTGCTATAGCTCGTCTCGCATACTTGCGCTCTACGCTCAAATTTACTCGCAAACCGATGCCTAAAGCGATTGACACCAAGCGGTCAAGCGTGAATCCGTCCGCGTTTCGTCCAGACAGCAAACCGGATAAGTTTGCCGGTGCACAGTTTGCTAGCTTTGCCGCCTCATGAACCGTATAGCCTCTATATTCTATCGTATCCTTTATCGCCCGCGTTAGCTGTTTTTTATATACCTGTATGGACTCAAGTCGCATAAGCTTCCTTTCGCTGTTTCAAAGCTTCGGCCAATACCTACAATAAATAAAATTGCTTTGCAATCACATAATTGCAAGATTTTTTAGATTTCCCCTAAAGTTTTTTGTAAATATGCCGATAAGAGATTCAACGGCGCAATCAAGCGCTGGTCTGAAAGGACCCCCTTTATGCCAA